>Ga0214921_10002330_pt1 | contig 31093 bp, 25 predicted proteins | sample LL1505_MetaG_FD_177992 | JGI IMG/M metagenome (GOLD analysis project Ga0214921, IMG submission 177992) | Freshwater microbial communities from Lake Lanier, Atlanta, Georgia, United States - LL-1505 | ecosystem: Environmental > Aquatic > Freshwater > Lake | place: USA: Georgia | collected... | reverse complement strand
GGTCGAGATTAATGGCGAGCGTACCTTAGCACCGAGTTGCTGCCGATCAGCCACTGCTGGTATGGAAGTCAAGGCGAATAGTGAACGTGCCATAAAGAGTCAAAAATTAGTACTCGAGATGTTGCTGTCGGATATGCCCGATGAAGGGTATAAGTGGGTAGGTGATAGCGATGCAGAGCGTCAACTGCAACAACACGGTGAGCTAAGTGAGTGGGCTAGTCGCCTTGACGTGCAGGTTCGTCCAGAGTTGAAAGCCTTACGCCGCCATCAACCTCAAGCAGATTTATCGCATCCAGCAATGGCAGTGAACTTGGATGCCTGTATTCAATGCAATCGTTGTGTACGCGCTTGCCGCGAAGAGCAGGTCAATGATGTGATTGGCTATGCCATGCGCGGTGCTCATAGCGAAATCGTATTTGATCTAAGTGACCCCATGGGTTTGAGTACCTGTGTAGCATGCGGCGAGTGTGTGCAGGCTTGCCCGACTGGCGCCTTAATGCCAAAAACCCATATTGGCTCACAAGCAGTCGATCGTAAGGTTGATTCGGTGTGCCCATTCTGTGGCGTGGGTTGTCAGATTACCTATAACGTGAAAGATGAGCAAATTGTGAGTGTGGATGGTCGCGATGGCCCAGCGAACCACAGCCGTTTGTGCGTTAAAGGGCGCTTTGGTTTTGACTACGTCCACAACCCTCAGCGTCTAACAAAACCATTGATTCGTAAACCCGGCATCAAGAAAGACGAAAGCTCGATTGAGTCGTCTGGTAAAAATCCCAGTGATTGGCAGGAAGTCTTCCGTGAAGCGAGCTGGGAGGAAGCTCTTGATCTAGCGGCTGGCAAGTTAAAAGGTTTGCGTGATCAATACGGCAAAAAATCCCTGGCAGGTTTTGGTTCAGCAAAGGGAAGCAATGAAGAGGCTTATTTGTTCCAAAAGCTGGTACGTACTGGATTTGGTAGTAATAACGTTGATCACTGCACACGTTTATGTCATGCATCCAGTGTGGCTGCATTACTCGAGGGTGTTGGTTCTGGAGCAGTTAGCAATCAAGTCAATGATATTGAGCACTCTGGTCTGATCATAGTGATTGGCTCAAACCCAACTGCCAACCATCCGGTTGCAGCAACTTGGATGAAAAACGCCGCTAAGAACGGCACTAAAATCGTGTTAGCAGACCCACGCATTACCGATATTGGTAAGCATGCTTGGCGAACTTTGCAGTTCAAGCCTGATACGGACGTGGCGATGCTCAATGCCCTGATTTACACAGTCATCGAAGAGGGGTTGTGTGATCAGGAGTTTATTAAGAACCGCGCATCCAATTTTGAGGCCCTTAAAGAAAATATTAAGGGATATAGCCCTGAAGCTATGGCGCCCATTTGCGGCATTCCAGCGGAACTGTTGCGTGAAGTGGCACGGGAGTTTTCTAAATCCAAAGCCTCGATGATTTTGTGGGGGATGGGTATAAGCCAGCACGTTCATGGTACGGATAATGCTCGTTGCTTAATTGCTCTAGTAAGCATTACTGGGCAAATTGGTAAACCAGGCTCTGGACTTCATCCACTGCGTGGACAAAATAATGTGCAGGGTGCAAGTGATGCTGGTTTGATTCCGATGATGTTTCCCAACTATCAGCGCGTGGATAATCCAGATGCGCACGATTGGTTTGAGAAGTTCTGGAATACGCCACTAGATAAAAAGCCTGGTTATACGATTGTTGAGATCCTGCATAAGATTACAGCACCTGATTCTGATCCAGATAAAATTCGGGGTATGTACATTATGGGTGAGAACCCTGCGATGAGCGATCCTGACCTCAATCATGCGCGCCATGCACTGGCATCCCTCGATCATTTAGTTGTTCAAGATATTTTCATGACCGAGACCGCCTGGTTAGCTGATGTCATATTGCCTGCTAGTGCCTGGCCTGAGAAGACCGGTACAGTAACCAATACAGACCGCATGGTGCAGCTGGGTAAGCGTGCTCTTAGTCCCCCTGGCGATGCCAAACAGGATCTATGGATTATTCAAGAGTTGGCAAAACGAATTGGCCTACAGTGGGGCTATCAAGGCGAAGAGTGCGGAGTTGCAGAGATTTATGATGAGATGCGTCGTGCTATGCATGCCGCCATTCAGGGGATTACCTGGGAGCGTTTGCAACGCGAGTCTTCGGTAACCTATCCCTGCTTAAGTGAAGATGATCCAGGTCGGCCAATCGTCTTTGATCAGTCATTCCCAACCAAGGATGGTAGAGTAATGCTAGTTCCCGCGGATATCATTCCTGCGAATGAACGGCCCGATGAGACCTTCCCTTACGTATTAATTACTGGGCGTCAGCTAGAGCATTGGCATACCGGCAGTATGACCCGACGCGCTAGTGTTCTTGATGCGATTGAGCCAATGGCCACGGCGTCAATGTGCGGAGCAGATATGACCCAACTCGCGCTTAAATCGGGTGATGTTATTACAATCCGGTCACGGCGTGGAGAGGTGGCTATTCATGTGCGGCGCGATGATGGCACTCCAGCGGGAGCAATCTTTATGCCATTTGCGTATTACGAGGCAGCCGCTAACTTAATGACTAATCCTGCATTAGATCCGTTTGGCAAGATTCCGGAATTTAAGTACTGCGCAGTTGCGGTTACTAAGGGCGGAAAACCTGCTCAGTTCATTGGTTACGAGCTCCTAGTAAACGATGCTATGCTCATTCGATGAGCGCAGAGTATGACAAAAATCATCCTGTTTTAATTATCGGAGCCGGTTTAGCCGGCCTTACTGTCGCCCTGCATATTGCGGATAGTCAGCCCGTTATCTTGATGGCCAAACGCCGTTTAAATGAAGCCGCTACTGCGTGGGCTCAAGGCGGTATCGTCGGCGTACTGGATCAAGACGATAGTATTGATTCTCATGTTGCAGATACCGTTACAGCAGGGGCAGGATTGGTGGTGGAGTCTGTTTCTCGCTATGTGGCCGAGAACAGCGCTCAAGCAATTCGTTGGTTAGTGGATCAAGGGGTGCCATTTACGCCCGATGTCTCTGGCCCTGAGGGCTTGCACCTAACACGAGAGGGTGGGCATACGCATCGACGTATTGCACATGCGGCCGATGCGACCGGTAAAGCTATCCATGATGTTCTATTGGATAAAGCGCAAGCCCATCCCAATATCAAGATCTTAGAGAACTGGATTGCGCTGGATCTCATTACGAATAAACATTTACAGACCCTCACTAAATATAAATCGAATCGCTGCTACGGTGCCTATGCACTTGATATTGAAAATAATCGTGTCGAGACCATCTTGGCCAAAGCCGTCGTCTTGGCTACCGGGGGTTTGGGGAAGGTCTATCGCTATACCAGTAATCCTGATACGGCGACCGGTGACGGTATTGCAATGACCTGGCGTGCCGGCTGTCGGATTGGCAATATGGAGTTTATTCAGTTTCATCCAACGTGTTTGTATCACCCCAGTGACCGAACTTTTTTAATTACCGAGGCAATTCGTGGCGAGGGCGGCTTATTGAAGCTTCCCAATGGAGAGTCTTTCATGTCAGAGCACGATGGGCGTAAGGAGTTGGCTCCCCGGGATATTGTGGCCCGCGCCATAGACTTTGAAATGAAAAAACATGGCCTCGATTACGTCCATTTAGATGCAACTCATTTAGGTGAAGCCTTTATTAAAGAGCACTTCCCCATGATTTATTCCCGCTGCTTGTCGTTGGGGATCGATATTACAAAAGAGCCAATTCCTGTAGTGCCAGCGGCACATTACACCTGTGGTGGCGTGGTTACAGACCTCAAAGGTAGAACCGATCTAACAGGATTGTATGCAGTGGGTGAGGCGACCTATACGGGACTTCACGGAGCAAATCGTCTAGCTTCCAACTCATTGTTGGAGTGTGTCGTGATTGGTAAAGCGGCTGCCCAGGATATTGCCAATCAGGCCAATATTGATTTGCCTGATATTAAACTTTGGGATGAGAGTAAGGTTGAGGACGCTGATGAACAGGTTGTTATTGCCCACAACTGGGATGAGTTACGTTCTTTAATGTGGAACTATGTTGGTATTGTGCGTACCACTCGCAGACTGGAGCGGGCCTTGCACCGTATTGAGCTTCTGCGTACCGAAGTTCAGGATTATTATGCTAACTTTAGAGTAACACGCGATTTGATCGAGTTACGTAATCTTCTAGAGTGTGCAGAGCTCATAGTGCGCTCTGCGCTGATGCGTAAAGAGAGTCGGGGGTTGCATTACAGCCGCGATTATCCAAAGACATGGCCGGTCTCTTACCCGACTATTTTGACTCCAATTCAAACGCAACGAACCTAACTGATTGGGTCAATACGCATCGAGTAATCGATCGCCTGAATATCTTTTGTTAGTTTACCAATTGAAATACGATCAACACCGGTTGAAGCGATTGCTTTGATTTGATCGATGCTTATTCCTCCGGAGGCCTCTAGTAATGCACGACCCGCATTGATTTTGACCGCTAGGCGCATTTGTTCAAGTGAGAAGTTATCAATTAAGATACTCGTAGCCCCAGCCGACAGGGCCTCTTCTAACTCGGTGATACTTTCAACCTCAATCTGAACTTCTACTCCAGCACGCAAGGCATCCGCAGCTTTTAAAGCAGCCGTAATACTGCCGGCAGCAGCGATGTGATTCTCTTTAATTAATATTCCATCCCAAAGAGCCATGCGTTGATTCTGGCCATGACCAATACGGACCGCGTATTTTTGAGCCTGACGAAGACCTGGTAGTGTTTTTCGGGTATCTAATATTGCACACCCATTTGGGTTCGGACTTGCTCCAGCACTAGCATCAACATATTGACGAGTAATGGTAGCTGTAAAAGAAAGGGTTTGTAAAAAGTTCATGGCAGGGCGCTCTGCGCTCAGTAGAGCCCGCGCATTCGCATCAATTTCGCAAACCGTCGTATTGGTTTGCATCCATTCGCCTTCCTGATGATGCCAGTGAATCACTGCGCTTGAATCTAAAGCCAGAAAAATAGCCTCAAACCAAGCAATGCCGCATAAGACAGCCTCTTGGCGAACAATTAATTTGGCATGCGCTCGTCGATTTGCAGGCACTAACTGAGCAGTCCAGTCTCCCTTACCAAGATCCTCTGCTAAAGCATCTCGTACATTACGAGCAATAGCATGAGAAAGGGATTCGTTTTGTTCAGCCATAAAGGAAAAAACTAAGCAGCACCAATATTTTTTATAAAGCCGTGCTGCGCTTTTGCCAAAAGCTCGGGGTGGGCGCTAGTAAAGTTAAGCATTCGTTCAATGCACCCCAAGGCTTTTGTCCGTATAGTTTCTTCGATCAAAATCTCACCAGTTTGTTTTTCAAGGCAGTCCAAAATTCCGCGGAGCCCGTTCATCGCCATCCACGGGCAATTAGCACAACTCTTGCACGTGGCACTTTCGCCAGCCGTTGGCGCAGCGATTAACTTTTTATCAGGGGCCAGTTGACGCATCCGATGCAAAATACCCTGATCAGTAGCAACAATAAATTCAGTTGCCTTACCATCTACTACAGCTTTAATCATGGCAGAGGTTGAGCCTACAACATCCGCTTGATCGACCACGTGCTGAGGAGACTCAGGATGAACTAGGACCAGGGCATTTGGATGCTTCTTACGCATCGCAGCTAACTCAGTGGCTTTAAACTCATCGTGAACGATGCACGCTCCATTCCAGAGCAGCATATCAGCCCCGGTTTGCTCTTGGATATAACGACCCAGATGGCGATCTGGAGCCCACAAAATTGTTTTACCTTGCTGATTTAAGTGATGCACAATTGCGAGCGCACATGAGCTGGTAACCATCCAGTCGGCCTGCGCTTTAACAGCTGCACTAGTATTGGCGTAGACTACCGTTGTTCGATCTGGATGTGCTTCTCTAAACTGACGAAAGTCTTCTGCTGGACACCCGAGATCCAGTGAGCACGTAGCCTCTAGGTCAGGCATAAACACCCGTTTTTTAGAACTCAGAATTTTTGCAGTTTCACCCATAAAACGCACACCAGCAACAATCAGGTTTTGGGCAGGATGCTTTTTGCCAAAGCGCGCCATCTCCAAAGAGTCAGAAACAAAGCCGCCAGTTTCATGCGCTAAATCTTGAATATCACCATCGACGTAATAATGCGCAACAATCGCCGCATTCTTGGAGCGAAGTAATTGCTTAATTCGACCAATCGTAGCCTCTTTCTCATCGGGCAAGAGAGGGGCAGGTGTTTTTGCCCATGCTTGAGCGATACAGGTTGTTCCAGAAGCATCTTGCTGTGGATAGTCAAAGAATGCACCAGGGTTTTTGTGGTCAATTACCTCAGTCATCCCGAAATCTTAACCTGCAATTGCTTTAGGGATAAAATTGTGCCCTTATAGGGGATTTATATGAAACGCATCATGCTCTTGGCTAAACTTCATCGGGTAGTGGTGACCGAAGCCGATCTGCATTACGAGGGGTCCTGTGGGATTGATGAAGATTTGATGGATGCGGCTGATATGCGGGAATATGAAAAGATTGAGCTCTACAACATTAATAATGGCGAGCGTTTTTCAACCTACATCATCAAGGCAAAGCGCGGCTCTGGGGCAATTTCTTTAAACGGAGCGGCTGCGCGTAAGGCGCATGTTGGCGACCACTTGATTATTTGCACCTATGGGCCAGTCGATGATGACCAATCACGGTTACATGCGCCAAAGATCATCTTGGTGGATGAGCATAATCGCATTAAAGAAGTCAAAAAGACTACCAGCTAAAACGGTAGTTTGGCATCGGGCTTCACAGCCAATAGGGCTCTCTTAAATTCCCCCTGGATTCTCTGAATTGCCTCTTCGGAATCTGCCTCAAAACGTAAGACCACAATCGGAGTGGTATTCGATGGTCTCGCTAGACCAAAGCCATCGGCATATTCCACTCGAACACCATCAATCGTATTTATTGACTGAGAACTTGGGAATTGCGGATTGGCTTTTATCTTATCAAGTAGGATGAAGGCTTCACCTTCAGCGCAGGGTAGCTGTAGTTCAGGGGTACAAATTGCATTGGGTAATGCATTGAGAACTTGGCTGGGATTACTAACTTTACTAAGGATCTCCAGTAAACGAGCGCCGGTATAGAGCCCATCATCAAAGCCAAACCATCGATCCTTAAAGAAGATGTGCCCACTCATTTCTCCTGCTAGTGGTGCGCCAGTCTCCTTGAGCTTAGCCTTCACTAGGGAGTGACCTGTTTTCCACATCAGCGCTTGACCGCCGTGCTGTTCGATCCAAGGAGCTAGATTACGAGTGCACTTAACGTCATAAATAATTTGCCCATTGGGGTGGCGGGTTAGAACATCTTTGGCAAACAACATCATTTGTCGATCTGGGAAGATCACTTGGCCATCTTTGGTCACCACACCTAAACGATCTGCATCCCCATCAAAGGCTAAGCCCAACTCATTGTCAGTGCTGGCGAGATTGCGGATCAGGTCTCGCAGATTCTCAAGATGGGCTGGATCAGGATGATGATTGGGGAAATTGCCATCAACTTCACAAAAAAGTTCTTGAACTTCACACCCTAGAGCTCTAAAAAGTTCTCCGGCAAAGGCGCCACCTACACCATTGCCACAATCAACGGCGATTTTCATGGGTCGCGCTAACCGAATATCGCCAACAATGTATTTGAGGTATTGAGGAAAGATGTTGAACGTTGAGAGTTTCCCTACACCTTGACGAAAGTCTTCACGCTCAATTTGTTTACGTAAGTCTTGGATTTGATCGCCATAAATTGCCGACCCACCCAAAACCATTTTGAACCCGTTGTAGTTCGGGGGATTGTGACTACCCGTAATCATGATTCCTGATTTGGGTTGGCTAGCACCCAAAGTTTGATTGGCAGCAAAGTAGACCATAGGGGTAGCTACCATCCCTAAATCAATCACATTGATACCCGTTGAGAGAAGGCCCTTGCTGAGAGCTTCGATGAGTTGAGGGCCAGAGAGACGGCCGTCGCGACCAATCACTACCTCGGTCTCACTAAGGTCGCGCATTTGACTACCAAATGCTTGACCAATGACGTAAGCAATTTCAGGATTTAGCGTTTCATTAATAATGCCGCGGATATCGTAGGCTTTAAAGATAGAGGCAGGAACATTCATAGACTTACTTTTTCAGAAAATCAATTCGGCTAGCGGTAACACCATCAAAGGCATCGCTATTAAATGGCGCATCATTTTTTAATGCATCTTGAATGGGCCGTGCTAAAACTTTACCAAGTTCAACCCCAGGCTGGTCAAAGGAGTTAAGGTTCCAAAGCGCACCTAAGCAAAACGTACGATGTTCATAGAGGGCCAGCAGAGCTCCCAGGTGATAAGCATCTAACTTGGGCAGCATGATTAAATTACTGGGCCTTTTGCCGGCGTAACTCAAATTTGGATCCGTGGACTCTTTGCCATGGGCTAGCGCTTGGGCTTGAGCCAGACAGTTCGCTAATAGGGCGTTGTGATGCTCCTGAGCCTCAGGCAGAGTGCTCATTGCTGCTTTGACGGCAATGAAATCCACAGGAATGACCTCAGGTCCTTGATGAAGGAGTTGAAAGTAGGAATGTTGTGCGTTGGTACCAGCGCTGCCGAATACCGTTGGAGAGCTGACTTTTACAAAATTACCTTGTCGATCAACACTCTTACCATTACTTTCCATGTCTAACTGTTGCAGCCAGAATGGAAAAAGTTCTAAGGCGTGCGCATAAGGGACTACAGCATAGGCTTTGGAGTGGTGTTTGTGTTGTTGATAAAAAAGAGCAAGGGCTAGTAAGCAGGGTAGATTTTGATGAATAGCTGCACTAGCAAAGTGCTGATCCATGGCGTTGGCGCCAGATAAAAGTTGTTTGAAGGTATCAAAGCCATATTGCAAGGCAATCGGCAGCCCAACCGCAGACCATACTGAAAAGCGACCACCCACCCAATCCCAAAATGGAAAAATATTCTCCTTTTGAATGCCAAATGATTCTGCTGCCTTGGTATTGCTGGTAATTGCAAATAAGGAGTTCTGAATTTGGGACGAGGTAAGATTTTTGGCTTTAAACCAGTTGATGATGGTCTTTGCATTCAGCATGGTTTCTGCGGTGCTAAAGGATTTAGACACAATCAATACCTTGGTACTATTCGCTTGAGCACGTTCCAAAATATGGCTTAGTTCAGCACTATCGATATTGGCAGAAAAATGAACCCGCATACTCCGATTTGTTTTGTTCGTGGAGTGAGCCAAGGCCTGAACAGCAAGGCGCGGACCAAAATCAGAACCACCAATCCCAATATGAATTAAATCGGTCACGCCGACCCATTTATTACATAGACCATCAATACGTTGCCACACATCAGCGATTGCTGGCATGACATCCTGTCCGAGATGAGGTACTGGACTTTTATCGAGATTACGAAGGGCGGTATGTAAAGCAGGACGATGTTCAGATGTATTGACGAGGCCTCCCGTTAATAAATCCTTAATTTGTTCTTGAAGACCAATTTGATCCGCTTTTGCAAATAAGCGACCCCATTCTTTTTGATCGATTCCTTGATAGGCAAGATCAAGGGTCAAGCCCGCTGCGCGCAATGAACCAAAAACAGCGTTGCAGGGGTTGAGATGATCGCCAAGACCGGACTGAGTAGACATGACTCGATTTTATCAACAAGCCCCTTAAAAGCCTATTTAAGTCTGAAGTGTTACGATTTTGGCTTAATAAACAACATATCAATATGGAACGATTAGATTGTGTCGTGGTTGGAGCAGGTGTTGTTGGCTTAGCAATCGCCCGAGAGATGGCGTTGCAGGGTCATGAGACCATTATCTTGGAGCGTGAGGCATCATTTGGAACCATTAGTAGCGCTAGAAATAGCGAGGTCATCCATGCGGGCATTTACTACCCAAAAGACTCTCTGAAGGCCAAATTCTGTGTAGAGGGTAATCGCCTTTTATATGAGTATTGCCGCGACCATCAGGTAGGCACCCAACGCTACGGCAAATTAATTGTTGCCAGTGACCAAAAGCAGATCGATGCCTTAGAGGGCCTTTTCTATAAGGCGCAACTCAATGAGGCTCGGGAGATCAGCATCATTTCTGGCACAGAGGCAAAAACTTTGGAGCCCGATCTTAGGGTTGAGGCAGCCATTCTTTCTAAGACGTCTGGCATTGTTGATAGTCATGCATATATGCTTTCGCTTCTGGGTGGATTTGAGGATGCAGGCGGCATGGTTGCTTATTTATCACCCCTGATTCGGGCGACTGTTATTGCGGGTGGATTTGAACTGGAAGTAGGAGGTGCAGATGCAATGCGCCTACAAACAAAATATCTAATTAATTGTGCTGGAATGAGCGCTCCTGACATTGCTAAAAAGATTGGGGGCTTGCCTCCAGAAACAATTCCACAAGCCTATTTTGCGAAAGGCAATTACTTTTCACTCTCTGGTCGATCTCCATTTCAGCATTTGATCTACCCAATCCCGGAGTCTGGAGGTTTGGGAGTGCACTTAACCCTCGATATGGCAGGCCAAGCAAAGTTTGGCCCTGATGTGGAGTGGTTAGAGATCGAGTCGGAAGAGCAAATTAATTACGCCGTTGATCCCAAGCGAGGCGAGCGCTTTTGTGATGCTATCCGTAAGTATTGGCCGAACTTAAAAGATGGCGCACTGCAAGCCGATTATTCAGGGGTGAGGGCTAAGATTGTGTCGAAGGACCAAGCCGCTGGGGATTTTAGGATTGATGGTCCAGAGGAGCATCAAATCGAAGGCCTCTATAATCTCTATGGCTTTGAATCACCCGCATTAACTTCAAGCCTTGCGATTGCGCAGCATTTAAGAAAGACAATGGTTTAGTTGGAAATTTCAAAGCAGAAAGCCTAATTCCGTAACTTCCTTATAATCTGACCTTTAATGGAAGCGTGGCAGAGTGGTTGAATGCACCAGTCTTGAAAACTGGCGAGGATGAAAGTCCTCCGTGAGTTCGAATCTCACCGCTTCCGCCATCTCTCTTATTCGTTCAAGAATAGTTCCTGCAGATCATTCAGATAGCGCATACCCAGTGGCGTTGCCTTGAGTCGAGTTGGATCTTCGTCCAATAAGCCCTTCCGGATTGCCTCATCAATCGCTTTGGAGATTCGATGCAAAGGTAAACCGGTGCGTTCTGTAAATTGATGGGTTAGTACGCCATTGATTAATCGCAAACCGTTGAGCATGAACTCAAAGCTTAGATCACTGAGGGCAATGATGCGATTTTCAATGCATGCAGCATTATCTCTAGCCATCTTGTCCATATAAGTCTCTGGATGGCGCTCACGTACTTGCCGAGTAATCTTATTTGGATAAGAAATCTTCCCGTGGGCACCTGCGCCGATGCCAATATAGTCTCCAAATTCCCAGTAATTAAGATTGTGTTTGCATACCTGACGATCTTGGCAATAGGCGGATACCTCATAGCGTTGATAGCCACTGTCTTGGAGGATGGAGAGCGCAGTATCAAATATTGCGTCACTATCATCCTCACTTGGTAGTGTAGGGGGATGACTTGCAAAGTACGTATTGGGCTCCATCGTGAGGTGATACAGGGATAGGTGCTTGGTATTAAACGATAAGGCTCGCAATAAATCTGCTTTAGCCTCATCCATAGTCTGCTCTGGTAAGGCGTACATTAAGTCGAGATTGATGCTTGCAAAATAGTCTTGGGCAATCTCAATGGCAGCCTGAGCTTCTGAAGAGTTATGGATTCGGCCTAAGGCTTTGAGGTGACGATCATTAAAACTCTGAATCCCTAGCGATACTCGATTAATACCGATCTGAGCAAACTCTCTGAACTTAGCGGCCTCCACTGATCCGGGATTAGCTTCTAAGGTAATCTCAGCATGCGGCTCTAAGGGAAGCAGTGCGCGAACATGAGAAAGGAGTTGATCTAGCCCCGATGGTGATAAGAGGCTGGGGGTACCACCACCAATAAAGATGGTATGAACGCACCGACCCCAAACATTGGGAAGCTCTGTTTGCAGATCAGCAATGAGCGCTTGTATATAACGCTGCTCATCAAAGCCGCCATCCTTTACTTGATGGGAGTTAAAGTCGCAATAGGGGCATTTGCGCTCACACCAAGGAAAATGAATATAGAGCGAGAGCGGGGGTAAAGCCTTGAGTTGAATAGCAGAGTCAAGCATTGCTAGTGAAAAAAGATGAATGGCGCAATTGATTCATGAGCTCTCTCAAGGCTTGACCACGATGACTAATTTGATTCTTATGCTCGGGGCTAAGTTCTGCAGCCGTCTTATTGAGCTCTGGGAGAAAAAAATAAGGGTCATAACCAAATCCATTAATACCCCGAGGTGCATCGATGATTTCACCATCCCAACGTGTTTCCACAATAAGAGGCTTGGCATCAGTAGCATTTCGGACTAACACCAGGGCGCAGACATAATGGGCGCGTCGGTCTTTCTGATCGCGTAGGGCAGTAATAAGTTTTTGATTATTGTCGGCATCAGAACAGTGCGTGCCAGCAAAACGAGCCGAGCGCACCCCCGGTGCTCCAGCAAGAGCATCCACACAAATCCCAGAGTCATCGGCGAGAGCGGGAAGAGAGCTGAGTTGACTAGCATGCCTAGCCTTGGCTAAGGCATTGTCAACAAAAGAGTCAAAAGGTTCATCTGCGGCTGGGATCTTGAGCACCCCTTGAGCAATTACATCGATGTAAAAGGGTTGAAGTAGCTCAGCAAACTCTCGCAATTTGCCAGCATTATTAGATGCCAATATGAGGCGCTGCTTCATCTCAGGAGAGCGCTTTTCTTTGCAGTGAGCTCAACTCCTCGATACCGGCTTCCGCCAAATTAAGCAGTGCCTCTAGTTCGGCGCGGGAGAATGGAGCTCCTTCTGCAGTTCCTTGTACTTCAATCATGCCGCCCTTACCAGTCATCACGATATTCATATCGGTATCGCAGGCAGAGTCCTCTGCATAATCCAGATCCAACACAGGAACGCCTTGATAAATACCAACGGAGATGGCTGCAACGCTATCTAAAATTGGATCGCTGGATATCATTTTGTTTTTGAGTAAGAGGCTGACCGCATCGCGGGCCGCAACATAAGCCCCCGTAATGGCAGCTGTTCTTGTGCCACCATCCGCTTGCAAGACATCGCAGTCTAGGTGGATGGTGCGTTCACCCAAGACCTTCAGATCAAAGACGCTGCGCATCGCACGGCCGATTAAACGCTGGATTTCTTGGGTACGGCCACTTTGTTTACCTCTGGCTGCCTCACGATCCGAACGGGTATGGGTAGAGCGGGGTAGCATGCCGTACTCCGCGGTAACCCAGCCCTCACCAGAGCCTTTTTGATGGGGCGGCACTTTTTCTAGGATGCTGGCAGTGCATAAGACCTTAGTATCCCCAAACTCAATCAGGACAGAGCCTTCAGCGTGTTTTGTGAAGGATCGAGTAATAGTAACGGGCCGAAGCTCACTGGCCTTGCGTTGACTAGGGCGTTGGTAGGGTTGATTCATGGGAAGATACCTTTGCAATTTACAATACCTACATGATATCGAGCATGACAGGTTATGGAAGTGCCTCCCGCCAAATTGAGTTGGGCTCTGGGAGCTTTGCTAATTTACAGGTAGAAATCAGGGCGGTGAACAGCCGTTTTCTGGATCTGAGCTTTCGGATGCCTGACGAGTGCCGCAGTGCTGAAATAGGTATTCGAGATCTCTTAAGCAAATCCCTCAAGCGGGGAAAGATCGAGGTACGAGCTGCTTGGCGCATAGCGCACTCTGATTCAGTTTCTGTAAAAACGACCATTGGTCTTAATCAAGCCACCTTAAGCGCTCTTCAAGAACTTCAACAAGGGATCCAAAAACAATTTCCGAATGCAGGTGAACTGCGTATGGCAGACATCTTGCGTTGGCCGGGGGTTGTTGCAGAATCAGAAACCACAGAAGATCAATGGCAGTTTGCGAGTATTGAAGCCAGTCAGGAAGCCCTAAAACAATTACTGAGAGCACGTCAAGTGGAAGGCAAGGCCCTTGCTCTAGTACTGGGTAATATTTTGACCTCGATGGAAGCTATCGTGACTCGGATAGAACCCCAGATGCCAGAGATCGTGCACCAATACCAAACTAAATTGGTAGTCCGACTTGAGGAGGCCTTGGGTTCCTATTCCAAATCAGCCCAACTTCCAATCAACGCGGAGTTGATGGAAAGAATTCGGCAAGAGGTTGTTCTTTATGCCGTTCGGATTGATGTGGCTGAAGAGCTAGCACGCCTGCAGACCCATTTTCAAACTGCTTATTCTGCCCTAAAAGAGGGTGGGCCCGTGGGTAAGCGTTTAGATTTCTTGGTTCAAGAGCTCAACCGCGAGGCTAATACTTTAGGATCTAAATCAGTTAATCCGAACTTTACCAACGCCGCACTCGAACTCAAATTATTGATTGAGCAAATGCGCGAGCAGGTACAAAATCTCGAGTAAGGCTAATTACTGATGAACACAAGCTCACAATCGTATAAGGGAAGTATGTTGATGGTTGTGGCACCCTCGGGTGCCGGTAAATCATCGCTGGTAAACGCATTATTAGAATCAGACCATAGCCTACAACTTTCTTTATCGTGCACCACCCGAGACCCGCGTGCTGGGGAGTTGGATGGTCGAGACTATGCATTCATCTCCAAAGAACAGTTTTTAACCAAAAGAGACTCCGGTGATTTCATGGAATGGGCTGAGGTGCATGGTAATTTATATGGCACGTCGCGTTCCTGGATCGAGAGCCAAATGCAAAAAGGCAGTGATGTCATTTTGGAAATTGATTGGCAAGGCGCACAACAAATTCGTCAATACATACCGCAAGTGATCTGGATTTTTATCTTTCCACCCTCGATTGAGGCCTTAGAACAGCGCCTGCATAAACGCGGACAAGATGATGAGCAAACGATTGCCAAGCGGGTAGCTGCGGCTCATATAGAGCTTCAGCATGCTCACCAAGCCGACTTTATTGTGATTAACGAGATCTTTGCCGACGCATTGCGAGATTTACAGGCAATTGTGGCAGCTAGTCGCTTGCGTACTAGTCCTATGATGGCTCGCTATCCTGCACTCGTTAAGCGTCTTGGGGCGTGATTCTAGCTAATCAGTTATCCTATAGGCATTGGAGAGTCTCCTAATCCTTAATAAGTGAGTTCCGTATGGCACGTATTACCGTAGAAGATTGTTTAAAAACCGTCCCCAATCGTTTTGAGTTGGTCTTGGCCGCAACCTACCGTGCGCGTCAGCTGGTTCAGGGTCATGCAGCCCGCGTGGATGCTAAAGATAAGGCAACCGTTGTTGCTTTGCGTGAGATTGCTGCTGGCGTAACCGATCGGGATATGTTGACCAAAGTACCTCTTTAAAATTGGAGGTCCCGCTGTGGCGTCACCGGTCACCACATCGGGTTTGCTAGGCGAGATTTCGTCTCGCAAGCTTGGCTCAAATCCGGTTGGTTTAAGTACAAATCAAGGTGTTATTGCATCTTTGCTGGAGCAATCGAGCCGGCATCTTTTTGGACCAACCTCTCAGCCTGCGGTCCCACCAAAGCAACAAGTTGTCTCTATCTCGGGCCTTACCGAGAAACTTCATTACCTCAAGCCAGAGGAAGTAACCCTGATTAAGCGGGCATTTCAGTTTGCCGATGCCGCTCATCTTGGGCAATATCGACATAGTGGTGAGCCCTACATCACCCATCCCGTCTCTGTTGCCGAGTTGTGCGCTAGTTGGCGACTTGATGCGCAAAGCATCATGGCTGCTTTATTGCATGATGTGATCGAAGATTCTGGTTGCACACAAACGGATCTTGTAAACCAATTTGGAGCAAAAGTTGCTGAGCTTGTTGAAGGTTTAACTAAGCTCGATAAATTAGAGTTTCAGAGTCATGCTGAAGCACAAGCTGAGAGCTTTCGAAAGATGTTTATGGCAATGGCGCGCGATGTTCGTGTGATCTTAGTCAAGCTCGCTGATCGTACTCATAATATGCACACCCTAGATGCTGTCCCTGCCGAAAAAAGGCGTCGGGTTGCTCTAGAAACGATGGAGATCTATGCACCCATTGCTCATCGTTTGGGCTTGAACCTGATCTATCGTGATTTACAAGACGTCAGCTTTAAGCATTCGATGCCCATGCGCTTTCGGGTGATCGAAAAAGCGGTCAAGAAAGCACGCGGTAATCGCCGCGAGATGGTTGATAAGATTTTGCAGACTGTTCGGATGCAGTTTGCTAAAGCAGGGATTGAAGTAGATCTGCAGGGACGAGAAAAAACCCTCTTTAGTATTTATAACAAGATGCATGCCAAACATTTGAGCTTCTCCCAGGTCTTGGATGTGTATGCTTTTCGTGTCACCGTTCATTCTGTGGATGAGAGTTATCGTGCCTTAGGGATATTGCATTTGCTTTATAAGCCGATGCCGGGTAAATTTAAGGATTACATTGCCATCCCCAAATTAAATGGCTATCAGTCCTTGCACACCACGTTAGTAGGTCCATCCGGCGTACCCGTTGAGTTTCAGATACGAACGGCCGATATGCATGCAGTGGCAGAGTCTGGTGTAGCCGCCCATTGGGCCTACAAAGATGGCTCTCCCGAGTTAAGTGAAGTTCAAAATCGGGCGCACCAATGGCTTCAGTCTCTGGTGGATATTCAAGACAATAGTGGCGACTCACAAGAGTTTTTGGAGCATGTCAAGATTGATTTATTCCCGGATGCCGTTTATGTGTTTACTCCGAAAGGGCAAATTCGGGCCTTGCCTCGGGGTGCCACCGCACTTGATTTTGCATATTCGATTCATAGTGATTTAGGTAATACCTGTGTAGCGGTCAAGATCAATAATTTGCAATTACCACTCAGAACTGAACTCAAGAACGGTGACATTGTAGAAGTGATTAATTCGACCTCATCGCAACCTAACCCAGGCTGGCTGGAGTTTGTTCGCACCGGTAAAGCGCGTGCTGCGATTCGTCATTCATTAAAGACCAAGCACTATGCAGAGGCTCTGCAACTCGGTGAGCGATTATTGGCGAGCGCCTTACGACAACATGGGGTTGATGCAGGCTTATTGGTGCCTGAGTTATGGGAGAAATTGCTGCATTGGACTGGTGATAAAACGCGTGAAGAGGTGTGTGTGAACATTGTGCTTGGGCGCAGAACGGCACAGGAACTTGCTACGCGTTTAAAGATTTTGATTGGGGAAGAGACCGGTTCAGAACAAATGCGACTCGGTACAGGAGATTGGAGTACCTTGCACAATGAGCCTCAAGGACAGGCAATTGTGGTGGATGGTCGTGAAGGGATGTCAGTAAGCTTTCAAAGCTGTTGCCATCCCATTCCGGGAGATGACATCATCGGCTACCTTGGTAAGGGTGAGGGCCTACAAATTCATACGCAGGATTGCAAAGTAGCTTTTCGGATGCTTTCAAAAGATAGTGATAAGTGGGTGGGTGTACAGTGGAGTAAAGACACAAATCGGGAATTTGATGTCGCCATCATCATTGATACTAAGCAAGGAAAGGGTGTGCTAGCAAAAGTTGCCAGCAGTATCACGTCAGCTGATTCGAACATCTTAAACGTTTCGATGGACGATAAGTACAAAGAAGACTCGGTGACAATGCGCTTCACGATTCAGGTTTCTAATCGCCTGCACTTATCCCGAGTATTAAGAGGTCTGCGCTCTAACTCGGATGTATTCAGAGTGATTCGTAATCGTAGTTCCTAAGTCGGACGACTAAAGCTCGTCGTAATTCACTGCAACAATATCAATCTCTTTAGGCCCTGCGGGGGTTTGTATTTTGACCGTATCCCCAACCTTTGCCTTGATGAGTGCCTTGGCGATCGGCGAGACCCAGCTCACATAGCCTCGTTCAAGATCTACTTCATCAACCCCAACAATCCGAATAGTGATCTCGGTACCCTCGGAATCGCTGTATTGAACAGTAGCACCAAAGAATATTTGCTCGGGATCGCCGCCATTAGCAATTCGATCGGAGTTGTTGACCACTACGGCATTTTCGAGACGCTGATTTAAGAAACGAATACGGCGATCAATCTCGCGCAAGCGCTTTTTGCCATAGATATAGTCCCCATTTTCGGAACGATCACCATTGGATGCAGCCCAATGTACAACTTGCACAATCTCAGGGCGCTCTTGATCCAAAAGTTGTAATAACTCCGTTTTCAGGGCTTGATGTCCTATGGGAGTAATGTAGTTCTTCTTATCCATGGCATAATTCTGCCTCATGCGGCTGTAGCTCAGTTGGATAGAGTACTTGGCTACGAACCAAGGGGTCGTGGGTTCGAATCCTGCCAGCCGCGCCATATTCCTCACTTTTGCCCCTTAATGGGCAAATGCCACAGTGCCTAAATTGTTTGCTTTAATGCTAATTAAGAAGCTTAATTTTAAAATCATCACGTTATACAGGTCATAAGCGTGAAAAATTATTTTCATAATAATCAATTGAAATTACCCAAGGAGACGAAATGGATTTAGGCGTAAAGGGAAAAACAGCACTGGTTCTTGCATCAAGCCGAGGACTCGGTCAAGCCATGGCTGTTGCCTTGGCACGTGAGGGAGTGAAGGTCGCAGTAACCGGTCGCAATGCCGAAGGTCTCCAGCAGACTGTGCAGATGATCGAGGCTATGGGTGGAAAAGCCTTAGCCTTAAATTGGGATTTAGCAAATCTTGATTCTGTTGATAACCATATTCAACAAGTCGAGTCCCAGTTGGGGCCCATTGATATCTTGATTAACAATACCGGTGGCCCGCCCCCTACATCTGCTACTGGGCAGGATCCACAGTTATGGCAAAAAAGTTTTAATGAGATGGTCTTATCCCTGATGGCCATTACAGACCGAGTATTACCAGGTATGCGTGAACGTAAGTGGGGTAGAGTAATTACCAGCACGACCTCGGGTGCAATTGTGCCAATCAAAAATTTAGCAATCTCTAACACTTTGCGTGCTGCATTATTGGCATGGTCAAAGACCTTGGCGGCTGAGGTAGCTGCAGAGGGGGTTACTGTCAATGTTGTGATGCCAGGCCGTGTTGCAACTGATCGATTGCGTCAATTGGATGAAGCACGTGCGAAGCGCGAAAACATTAGCTATGAACAAGTTGTGAACGCAAGTCTTAAAACCATTCCCATGGGACGTTATGGTGATCCTAAGGAGTACGGCGACACGGTCGCGTTCTTGGCAAGTGCTAACGCGTCCTATATCACTGGATCGGTCATCCGCATTGATGGTGGCCAAGTGCCGAGTATTTAATCACTATGCTCAGGTTCACCAAGGAGCTACGCGCAAAAGAGCTCCTTTGGCTTTTCATAGCTCTCGTTTTATCGGTTGCCGCATTATCTAGTGTCAGTTTTCTAGCCGACCGTTTACAACGTAGTTTTGAGATCGATGGGCGTACTTTACTTGCCTCTGATTTGTTGATAGCTGCAGATCAGCCCATTGCCACTCAACTCATTGAGGAAGCAAATACAAAGAAATTAGGAATAGCACAAACCATCGTGTTTCCTAGTATGGTGAGCCATGGTAGCGAAAGTAAATTAAGTTCGCTCAAGGCAGTTAGTAATGCATATCCACTGCGCGGCAAGTTGCAAATCAGTCGTCAAGATGTACGCAGTAATAATAAAAATTATTCTGTGCTTGAGGTCACTGGGATGCCACCCAAAAATACGGTTTGGGTAGACCCCGCTGTATTAATTTCTTTGCAGGCTAAGATTGGGGATCGTCTAACCATCGGGGATCGTCAATTTCAGATTGATGCTGTGATTGTTCGTGAGCTTGATCGCGGCGCTGCATTTATGAATTTTGCGCCCCGCGTAATGATTTCTTTAGATGATTTAGCAAGCACAGGTCTAATCGGCTTTGGAAGCCGAGTTACCTATCGTCTATTACTTTCTGGGAGTGATGCTCAAATAAAGTCTTATCAAAACTGGGCCACCCGCTTAATCGAACAGCAAAAACTACGAGGTCTGCGTATAGAGTCTTTAGAGAACGCACAACCGGTGATGCGTAAGACCTTAGAACGCGCTGAACGATTTTTATCGATTGTTGCTTTGATGACCGCTCTCATTTGTGCCCTTGCAATTGCGTTGGCGGCGCGTCGATATGTATTAAAACAAGCAGATATCAGTGCGGTCTGGAAATGCTTTGGTGCCAGTCAAGGCATGATTTTGCGCAGACAACTCTATCTACTCGCTATTATTGGACTGGCAGCTAGCTTTTTGGGAGCGGCGATCGGTTGGTTTGCGCAAGAAAGTTTGATGCAATTACTCGGAAGCTTAATTCGGGGCAGTCTTCCAGCGCCATCCATTTGGCCTATGGTTTGGAGCATTATTTTTGCACTTTTACTGTTAATGGGTTTTGCAGGCCCGCCCATAGTCACTTTAAGTCAGATATCACCCTTGCGTTTAGTGCGACGCGAGTTCTGTAAGGTACCGTTTACTGCTCAGTCTATGGCTGTTTTTGGCCTCATCAGTTGCTTAGCATTAATCTTTTGGGCAACGCGTGATTGGAAGTTGCTGCTGTGGGTTACCATCTGTTTTGGTGCTGGAGCAATCCTCTTTGCGGCCTTAGCTTACCTAGGTCTTTGGAGTTTAGGGCGATTTGCGCAATCAAGCCAGTTGGCTAATATTGGCTTTGCACTTCGTTTTGCCATTAGCGCACAGTCGCGGCGGGCTGCCTTTGCAATGATTCAGGTGAGCTCACTGGCGCTGGCAATCATGGCACTGCTTTTGATCTTTCTGCTGCGACAAGATTTATTACAGAGCTGGCAAGCTAATGTGCCGGTCGATGCGCCTAATCGATTTCTCATTAATATTCAAAATGACCAGAGACAAGCGGTGCGGCAGGTGCTAGATAGTGGCGGGGTAGGTCAGGTGCAGTTGTATCCCATGGTACGAGGTAGACTCACGCAAATTAATGGGCGTGAGGTCATGCCCGATCAGTACCAATCTGATAATGCCAAGCGCTTGGTTGATCGGGAGTTTAATTTATCGTATACGTCTATTTTTCCAGAAGATAATCAATTGGTATCAGGGCGATGGTTTGGTGATGATGGCAAACCGCAGATTTCAATAGAAAGCGGAATTGCAAAAACCTTGGGACTAGGCTTGGGCGATCAAATGAGCTTTGATGTTGCAGGACAAACGATTACAGGCCCCATCACATCAATGCGTAAATTAGATTGGGGATCCATGCAGGTTAATTTCTTTGTCATTTTTCCACCAGAGGCCTTAAAGAGTTTTCCTCAATCCTGGATTACATCGTATCACCAAGCAAAGAATTTAGACTCTTTGGATATTCAATTGGCGCAACGATATCCAAATCTAACGATTGTTGATATTGATAATTCTTTACGGCAAATTCAAGAAGTCTTAAATCGCTTAGCAAATGCACTTGGCCTGTTACTAGCCTTTACCCTTTGTGCTGCCGTTTTGGTTCTATTTGCAGTTCTTGGCTCAACCCAGGATGATCGGTTTCGAGACGCTGCCTTATTAAAAGCAATGGGCACCTCCAAAAAAACCTTGAGTCAATTAGTATTTATGGAACTTGCAACCATTGGTTTGCTGTCAGGGCTTCTTGGGGGCCTTGCAGCGAGTGTGAGCACATGGGCTTTAGGACGCTACCTCCTCGAAATCGAGTTTTACTCGTTTGCGAGTGCGATTATTCTAGGAATGTTGATTGGGCTACTCGTTAGTCTGATTGCAGGCGTTCAGTTACATCGCAAAATACAAAGTGCTAGCACGATGGAGTGTTTGCGCGCAGCGTAATCAGGTTTTAGTGAGCCCCTCTTTGTTTGGATATCTCGGCAGTTCAACTAGCTTTGTTCCGGCTATTCGGTCTGGTAACCCTTGGCGATTTTTGCGATCAATGTAAATGGTTAGTGGCCATAAAAAAAGAGACACTACAAACAATACGCTAATGATTTGCCAACCTCGTAATGGATAGGCAGTATGAATAACTAAGCAGGGCACTATCCAAAGTGAACCATAGACGTAACGCCAGAAGGCCTGCTTTTTCTCAGGACGATAGCCATCCTCTGTGATGAGTTGTATGCGCCACGTTTGCATTGCAAGAGTTTGTCCATTGCGGCGCCAATACCAGGTGAAGTAGAAAGCTAGCACCCCGTAGAGATAAAAAAAAGTTAGCCAACTTGGTATCGTTATACCAAAGATAATGCCAATCATGAGATTGGGTACTAAGAAAGTGAAAGCAAGAACCCCTAAGAGGATTAATTGTTCGTAGAGATTACAAGAGACTCTTCGCCAAAATCGAGGCGAGGGTAAAGCTTTAAGTTCACTAGGGTTCATGCCCCCCAGTTTATTTGATTGCAGGATTTGATGAAGGACTGCTGCTATTAAGTGCTGGACGTGGTTGTATTGCAGGCGAGGTAACCGCTCCACTTTTTTTCTGGGCACGCTCTTGCTGAGCTAATTTTTGTTTTTCTTCTTCGCTAAGTTGCTGATAAGACTCCCACGCTGCCTTTTTTTGCTCTGACGGGAATTGCAAGCTAGATAAATAATTGTCGCGCGCCATCCGCCGATTTTTTTGGGGAAGTTTTGACCATTCTGACATACGCCCTTGAAGACGCTCTTGATCAGCTGCGCTCATGGTGGGGTAGCGACCTGCTACCTTTAACCATTTCATTTTTCTACTTTGACTAAAGGTAGACCAGTCGGATTCTAAAGAAGCGAGAACAGCTTGCTGGAGCGGGCTTAAATTTTCCCAATCCAATTTCGATGCCTGCTTATTTGGCTGAGACTCTTTAGATGGGAGCTTAGTAACAGGCTCTTGCGAGAAAGCAGAAGTGGGTAAAACGTAGACTAGTAAAGCAAAAATACTGAATGAGAGGGCTGCTTTATTCATCGCTAAATCTTGTCGTTTTCCGCTTTTTGCTCTTCTGGCTCTGGCTTAGCAAGGGTCTTCATTTTTAGATAGGCCATATAACCATTATCTGCAAATGCGCTCGGAGGAACATCGTCGGTTAACAGTGCAATATCTACGGTGGCAATATCTTTGATGCGAAGATCTTCTTGCCATTCAACAATGGCGATAAGGCCTAGCACGACAACAGCAAGGGGAATAAGCCATGTGGCAAATGACCACATAGGATTACCAAAGCGCGGCGCATCGAAGTGATGGCCAGCGCCAGCCATTTGTCGGTCCAGAATGAGATTGGGCTCTTGCTTAACATGACTCATTGCTAGAGTTCGTGATTGCAACAATCGATCTTGAAGATTGCCATCAAGCTGCTGGCTTTGGGTATTCAGAAGATTGGCAACACGTTTACCAAACTGATCCTCAATGGACGGGGTATGCATTTGATGGTTTACTTTCGTATTCACAACACAATTCCTTTGGCTTTTAAGGCAGCGGCCAAGGTATGGGTGGCTCGGGAACAATGAGTTTTTACGCTTCCCTCGCTGCATCCCATGGCAAGAGCAGTCTCGGCCGTACTGAGCTCATCCCAATAACGCATGAGGAAGGCTTCTCGTTGACGAATTGGTAATTTTGTTATTTCAACCTCCAGAATAGCCAATAATTGACTTTGCACGAGCTTTTCCTCCCCGGTTTGGGGCATTTGGGCCTCGTCCCTGATTTCAAGCAGCTCTAGGGGGTCAAAACCATCCTCGCCATCCTGACCTGAGCCAAGCGAGGAGAAAGAGGTCTCATAAGCATTGCGGACCTTTTGACGTCTAAACCAATCGTGAATGCGGTTTTGAAGAATCCGGGTAAAGATGAGAGGAAGTTCGCTCGCAGGGCGATCACCATATTTTTCAGTCAGGCTAATCATGGCATCTTGAACAATATCTAGGGCGCTAGCATCATCGCGAACGGCATAAACAGCCTGTTTAAAGGCTTTTTTCTCAATACCGGCTAGGAATAGGTTCAGTTCGTAGGCGGACGCCATACTAAATCGTGGGCTTAAAAAATAGGTTGATTGGGAACAAATTCGCTTATAAATCGATCTGAATTAAGGGCTTAGCTCGCTCATTCTAGGCTATTGCTTTACAATATTAGGCTTACCGCAAAGAAACCATCCATGAAGTGGCTTTAATTTTCTACGCGGCGGTGCCGTTCGAACCCGGACCATAAGTAAGGGACAGAACAGCCTAAACAATTTTTTGCCGAAAATTGCAAAGGAAAAGGAAAAATGAATACAACAAGTGCTGAGTTTTTAGCGAATAAAGCTGGTCAAACCCCAAGTGGGGTAATTTCAGAAAATAATACGCCTGCCTCTGGACCAGAAATGATTGGTGCTGAGATGCTCGTGCATGCTCTCCATGCCGAAGGTGTTGAATATGTGTGGGGTTATCCCGGCGGGGCTGTACTCTTTATTTACGATGAGATCTTCAAGCAAGACAAGTTTGAACATATCTTAGTTCGTCATGAGCAAGCTGCAGTGCATGCTGCCGATGGTTATGCCCGTGCAACCGGTAAGGTTGGTGTTGCACTTGTAACCTCGGGTCCTGGAGTGACCAATGCGGTGACTGGTATTGCTACCGCTTACACCGATTCGATCCCAATGGTCATCATTACCGGTAACGTACCAACGTATGCGATTGGGGAGGATGCTTTCCAAGAAGCAGACACGGTTGGAATTACGCGTCCGATCGTCAAACACAATTTTTTAGTCAAAGATATTAAAGATCTTGCCTTAACCTTGAAAAAGGCATTTCATATCGCACGTACTGGCCGACCTGGCCCCGTTTTGGTGGACATTCCAAAGGATATATCGGCAACCAAAGGCCCATATATTTATCCGGATACTTTAAATATGCGTTCATATAACCCAGTGGTTAAGGGCCATAGTGGACAAATTCGTAAAGCCGTCTCTCTATTACAAGAGGCAGAGCGCCCCTACATTTATACCGGTGGTGGCATCATCATGGCGGATGCTGCTGCGCAGTTAAAAGAGTTTGCTGAACTTTTGGGTTATCCAGTAACCAATACTTTGATGGGTTTGGGAGGATTCCCAGGTACTCACCAGCAGTTTGTTGGCATGCTCGGAATGCATGGTACCTACGAGGCCAACATGGCCATGCAGCATTGCGATGTATTGATTGCGATTGGCGCACGATTTGATGATCGTGTAATTGGTAATCCAGCGCACTTTGCAAGCCACCCGCGCAAGATTATTCATATTGATATAGATCCGTCCGTGATCTCCAAGCGAGTAAAGGTGGACGTTCCAATTGTTGGCGATCTCAAAGAGATCTTGGTAGACATGTCTGCACAGATTCGGAGTGCGCCTGCTCGTAAAAATCAAGCTAATGTTAAAGCCTGGTGGGATCAGATTGCGCTATGGCAAACAAAAGATTGTTTGAAATACGATACCAAATCGCAAATTGTGAAGCCACAGTATGTCGTTCAAAAACTTTGGGAGTTAACCAAGGGTGATGCCTATATTTGTTCTGATGTAGGTCAGCATCAAATGTGGGCTGCTCAGTTTTATAAGTTTGATGAACCTCGGCGCTGGATTAACTCTGGTGGACTTGGCACCATGGGCGTTGGCTTGCCCTATGCCATGGGGATTAAGAAAGCCTTTCCTGATAAAGAGGTGGTCACCGTGACCGGTGAGGGCTCTATTCAGATGTGTATTCAAGAACTCTCTACGCTCACGCAATACAACACGCCGATCAAGATTGTTTCTCTAAATAATCGGTATTTGGGGATGGTGCGTCAGTGGCAAGAGCTCACCTATAGCAAGCGCTATTCCAGCTCGTATATGGACTCTTTACCAGACTTTGTGAAGCTAGCAGAGGCTTATGGGCATGTCGGTATGCGAATTGAAACGAAAGCCGACGTGGAGCCTGCCCTCAAAGAAGCATTTAAGCTCAAGGATAGAACCGTATTTATGGATTTCCAGATCGATCCAGAAGAAAACGTTTGGCCAATGGTGCAAGCCGGCAAGGGCATTAGCGAGATGTTGCTGGGAAGCGAGGATTTGTAATGCGCCACATTATTTCTGTCTTGCTAGAGAATGAACCTGGTGCTTTATCACGAGTGGTTGGTCTTTTCTCGGCACGCGGTTACAACATTGAGACTCTTAGCGTTGCGCCTACTGAGGATCCCTCGCTATCGCGCATGACCATAGTAACCATTGGCTCGGATGATGTCATCGAGCAAATCACGAAACATCTTAATCGCCTGGTTGAGGTTGTGAAGGTCTTTGATTTAACCGAGGGTGCGCATTTAGAGCGTGAGCTCATGATGATTAAAGTACGTGCGGTTGGTAAGGAACGGGAAGAGCTCAAGCGGACAGCCGATATTTTTAGAGGTCGCATTATTGATGTGACTGATAAAAGTTACACCATTGAGCTAACGGGTGTAGGTAGTAAGCTTGATGCATTTATCAGCGCCATTGATCGTGCATCCATTCTTGAGACTGTACGTTCAGGCGGTTCTGGTATTGGCCGTGGTGAACGGATTCTCAAGGTTTAATTTCAATCATTCTTCGTTTAATTAAGGAAAAAGTATGAAAGTTTTTTATGACAAGGACGCCGATCTGTCCCTGATCAAAGGTAAGAAGGTAACAATTATTGGTTACGGTTCACAAGGTCACGCTCATGCACAGAATTTGAATGATTCTGGCGTCAAGGTTACGGTTGGTCTTCGTAAAGATGGCGCTTCTTGGAAAAAAGCAGCCAATGCTGGTTTGCAAGTGAAGGAAGTTGCTGAGGCTGTGAAAGACGCTGATGTGGTGATGATGCTTCTGCCAGATGAGCAAATTGGCGAAGTCTATAAGAATGAAGTGCATGGCAATATGAAACAGGGCGCTGCCTTGGCATTTGCGCATGGCTTTAATGTGCATTACGGACAAGTTGTTCCCCGTGCTGATTTAGATGTGATCATGATTGCACCGAAGGCTCCTGGACATACTGTGCGTAGTACCTATACCCAAGGCGGTGGTGTGCCACACCTGATTGCCGTATATCAAGATAAATCAGGTGCGGCACGTGATTTAGCTCTTTCGTATGCAACTGCGAACGGCGGTGGCCGCGCGGGTGTGATTGAGACTAATTTCCGTGAAGAAACAGAAACCGATTTGTTCGGTGAGCAGGCAGTTCTCTGTGGTGGTACTGTCGAACTCATTAAGGCTGGATACGAGACCCTGGTGGAAGCGGGTTATGCCCCAGAAATGGCTTACTTTGAGTGTTTGCATGAGCTCAAGTTGATTGTGGATTTGATCTATGAGGGCGGTATTGCCAATATGAACTATTCGATTTCGAATAACGCAGAGTATGGTGAGTATGTTACTGGGCCCAAGATTGTGACTGAGGAAACCAAGAACGCAATGCGTAAAGCGTTGCACGATATCCAGACGGGTGAGTATGCCAAGAGCTTCATCCTTGAAAATCGTGCTGGCGCTCCAACCTTGATGTCACGCCGTCGCTTGACTGCTGAACATGAGATTGAGGTGGTGGGTGCAAAATTACGCGCCATGATGCCTTGGATTGCAAAGAACAAATTAGTCGATCAATCCAAGAACTAATTCATAGAAAGTAGATCAATTTATGATGTATCCACACCCCATCATCGCTAAAGAGGGATGGTTGTATTTGGTAGTGATCGGGGTGCTTGCCTTTGTCGTGCATCGCATTGGCGGTTTCTTTTGGTCTTGGCCCCTATGGTTATTTTTTGTTTTCACTCTCCAGTTCTTTCGGGACCCCCAGCGCATCGCCCCGCTTGGTAAAGACCTCGTCCTGTCACCAGCCGATGGCAGGATTGTGGTTGTTGAGAAATCACATGATCCCTATGCAAATCGTGAGGCATTAAAAATCAGTGTTTTTATGAATGTATTCAATGTGCATTCCAACCGCTCTGCTGTGAATGGACTGATTAAGCAAGTGACCTATTTCCCCGGAAAGTTTTTCAATGCCAGCATTGATAAGGCTTCGACTGAGAATGAGCGTAATGCAGTCGTGATTGATGCGAATGGCAAGATCGTTACATTAGTGCAGATTGCCGGTTTAGTAGCGCGCCGTATTCTTTGTTATATCCATAGTAATGATCAGGTGAAGCGGGGAGAGCGTTACGGCTTTATTCGGTTTGGCTCACGGGTGGATGTTTACCTGCCCCTAGAAGCAGAACCATTGGTCAGCGTTGGTGAAAAAGTATTTGCAACCAATACTGCTTTGGCTCGCCTACCAGGTTTGGATTAATTGATGTTGCCACGCCGTAAATTTCGTCAAGATCGTCTCCGTTTTCTAAGGAGTAGAAATGTACGACGCGATGATTGGGACGGCAATGATGAGCCGCTTGATGAGGATTCGGTTGCTGCCCCTATTCGACCCCGTAACAAAAGTATCTATTTGCTTCCCAATGCATTTACAACCGCCGCCTTGTTCTGCGGATTCTTTGCCATCGTCAATGCCATGAATCACCGTTTCGAAGTTGCGGCCATTGCTATTTTTGCCTCATTGGTCTTGGATGGTATGGATGGTCGTATTGCTCGCATGACCAATACCCAAAGTGCTTTTGGTGAACAGTACGACTCATTAGCTGATATGGTCTCCTTTGGTGTGGCTCCCGCACTTGTTGCCTATGAGTGGGTCTTAAAGGATCTTGGGAAGTGGGGCTGGCTGGCTGCCTTTACGTATTGTGCAGGCGCTGCTCTACGTTTAGCTCGCTTTAATGCCAACATCGGGGCGGTTGATAAGAAATTTTTTCAGGGTCTACCCAGCCCGGCCGCTGCTGCCTTAATTGCAGGTTTTATTTGGTTAGCCGATGACAATAAGATTCCGGTTAAAGATTCTGCAATTCCGATCGTCACCTTTTTTATTACCATCTATGCAGGCCTAACCATGGTATCCAATGCGCGTTTTTATAGTGGCAAGGCATTGGATGTTCGTTATCGTGTTCCATTTTGGGTCATGGTTTTACTGATTTTGGGCTTTGTCTTGATCTCTACCAATCCACCCCTGACCTTATTTGGTGTGTTTGTGGTGTACGCCTTATCGGGCTATGTACTCTGGCTGTGGGAGAGGGCTACAGGACGCCGAATTGGTGGAGAAACTACAGCTAACCACAAATCAGATTAAATGCGGTATAGTTAAGTCATGTTATTGAAACCAAGCGCACTTTTACTACTTCTACTAGCACTGGGCTTACGGCTCGAGGCGGGTCGCGCTTAGCAAAATGAATTCGTAGTTACTAGCTAACCAACCAGCCCCAGCCAAACAGCTGGGGTTTTTGTTTTATGGAAAAGAGATAATACGCAGAGTGAAAGAGGGAAATGGAATGAGCGACAAATTAATCATTTTTGACACCACCTTACGCGATGGTGAACAGTCACCTGGGGCATCCATGACCCGTGATGAAAAGGTTCGGATTGCGCGTCAGTTAGAGCGCTTGCATGTGGACGTGATTGAGGCCGGCTTTGCTGCCAGCTCGGATGGTGACTTTGCAGCTATTAGTGCAGTTGCCGCAGCCGTGAAGGATTCGATTATTTGCTCTTTAGCAAGAGCGAATGACGCTGATATTACGCGCGCATCCGACGCCTTAAAACCTGCGAATGCAAAACGAATTCATGTGTTCTTGGCAACAAGTGCTTTGCATATGGAAAAAAAGTTGCGTATGACCCCTGATCAAGTATTTGAGCAGGCAAAGAAATCGATTCGCTTTGCCAGAAATTTAGCCAGTGATATTGAGTTCTCTCCAGAAGATGGTTATCGCTCGGATATGGATTTTTTATGCCGCGTTTTGGAGGCCGTGATTACTGAAGGTGCTACAACGATTAATGTGCCTGACACGGTGGGTTACGCAGTGCCTGAGTTGTATGGTGAGTTTATTAAAACCTTGCGTACTCGTATACCCAATTCTGATAAAGCGATTTGGTCTGTACATTGCCATAACGATTTGGGAATGGGCGTAGCAAATTCTTTAGCAGGTGTTCATATTGGCGGTGCTCGTCAAGTAGAGTGCACCATTAATGGTCTGGGTGAGCGCGCTGGCAATACCTCTTTAGAGGAAATTGTGATGGCGGTGCGTACGCGCAAGGATTTCTTTAAATTAGAACTCGGAATTGACACGAAGCAAATCGTTCCGGCCTCTAAATTGGTCTCGCAAATCACGGGCTTTGTGGTGCAGCCCAATAAAGCGGTGGTGGGTGCCAATGCCTTTGCTCATGCCTCTGGGATTCATCAGGATGGAGTGCTAAAGGCACGCGACACCTACGAGATTATGCGGGCGGAAGATGTGGGCTGGGCTACTAATCGTATCGTGCTTGGTAAGTTGTCTGGGCGTAATGCGTTTAAACAACGTATTCAAGAATTAGGGGTTGTATTGGAGTCAGAGACTGAGCTCAATGATGCCTTTGCACGCTTTAAGGCATTAGCAGATCAAAAATCAGAGATCTTTGATGAAGACATTATTTCCCTGATGTCTGACTCTTCCATTACGGATCAGGGTGAGTACTTTACGTTCATCTCCTTAAACCAACATTCTGAAACCGGAGAAAAGCCAACAGCGAAAGTGGTATTTAAAATGGGTGGCCTAGACATGCATTCAGAGTCTGAGGGCAACGGTCCCGTTGATGCAACTTTGCATGCGATTGAGACCAAGGCTAAGAGTGGCGCTGAGTTATTGTTGTATTCCGTTAATGCAATTACCTCGGGAACGGAATCACAGGGGGAGGTTACGGTACGCCTATCTAAGGGCGGGCGGATTGTGAATGGCGTTGGCATGGATCCAGACATCATTGCGGCTTCAGCCAAGGCTTATTTAGCCGCTCTAAACAAACTGCACGACCCAAATGCCATTAAGCTCAACGCCCAAATGGTACCATAAATCTATAAGTATTTGATTTTTATAGACTTATTATTTAATCATGTCGATCCAAGTGTACCAAATGCTTGGGTCTGTTAGAATGCTGAGGCTTTGATTTATAAAGCTTTTTATTAACACGGCATCTCGGGTGCAAGCTCGAATGTTCGCACGTATGGAGTATGAATATGGCAGTTGCAGACATTAATAAGGCGGAAATCGTCCAGCAAAACGCGCGTGGCGCAAACGATACGGGTAGCCCAGAAGTTCAAGTGGCTTTATTAACCGCT
>Ga0214921_10002329_pt1 | contig 31098 bp, 19 predicted proteins | sample LL1505_MetaG_FD_177992 | JGI IMG/M metagenome (GOLD analysis project Ga0214921, IMG submission 177992) | Freshwater microbial communities from Lake Lanier, Atlanta, Georgia, United States - LL-1505 | ecosystem: Environmental > Aquatic > Freshwater > Lake | place: USA: Georgia | collected... | reverse complement strand
GCTCGTCGTTCCCGCACTCTACAACCTCGTCGTGGCCGGAAGGCTGCCCGAGTCATTCCGGCTGGTGGGATGCGACCTCGTCGCCAAGACGTCGGAAGAGTGGCAGCGCGGGCTGGTGGAGATGATGCAGGAATGCGTCGCCAAGGGGGACGGTGAATTCCAGGCCAGCCGGATCGACCCCGTCCACTGGGACTGGCTGGCCAGTCGTATGACATACATGCAGGGCGATCTCAACGATCCCGGCTGCTATGCCCGCCTCGACGAGCACCTCACCGGACTCGACAACGCGGCCGGCACAGGGGGCAATCGCCTCTTTTACCTCGCGGTTTCCGACCGCTTCTTTGGCCCGATCGTCGACCATCTCGGCGCCGCGGGGCTGACGCGCGAGGCCCCGGGGCAATGGCGGCACGTGGTCATCGAAAAGCCGTTTGGCCACGATCTGGCGTCGGCGACGGCGCTCAATACGCGGGTTGGCGCTGCGCTCGATGAGCGCCAGATCTATCGCATCGATCATTTTCTCGGCAAGGAGACCGTTCAGAATATCCTGATCATGCGGCTTGCCAACGGTCTCTTTGAACCGATCTGGAACCGCAACCACATCGACCATGTGCAGATCACGGCGGCTGAAACGGTGGGCGTCGAGCGCCGCGGCACGTTTTACGAGAAGACCGGCGCGCTCAGGGACATGATCCCAAACCACGTGTTCCAGCTTCTGGCGATGACCGCCATGGAGCCGCCGGTTTCGTTCGACGCCGATGAAATCCGCAACAAGAAGTCGGATCTGCTGCGATCGATTCGCCCGTTGCGGTGCGACGAAGCTCTGGCCGATGCCGTGCGGGGTCAATATGCGGCGGGCACGGTGCTTGGCCTGCCGGTCCGCGGCTACCGCAGTGAGCCGGACGTCGCGGCCGATTCGAATGTCGAGACCTACGTTGCCTGCCGGATCATGATTGACAACTGGCGCTGGTCTGGCGTGCCGTTCTACCTGCGGACCGGCAAATATCTCGCCGCCCGCAAGACGGAGATCGCCATCCGCTTTCGCTCGGCACCGCTCACCGTGCTCAAGGGGATCGCACCGGCTGCCGGCGATGCCAACTGGCTCGTGCTGCGGATTCAGCCAAATGAAGGAATGTCGATCGAGTTTGCGGCGAAGCGGCCGGGGCCCACGGTGAGCCTGGGCGCGGTGCGGATGGATTTCTCCTACAAGGACTATTTCCACGCGGCCTCAGGCACCGGCTACGAGACGCTGATCTACGACTGTATGAATGGCGACGCCACGCTCTTCAAGCGTGCCGATAACGTGGAAGCTGGCTGGCGGGTGGTGCAGCCGCTGCTCGACGCCTGGGCCTCGACCCCGCCAGAAGTCTTCCCAAACTACGTAGCCGGCAGCGACGGACCGGCGGCCGCAGACGCGCTGTTGGCTCGTGATGGCAACTCATGGCGACCTCTCACCTGACAGGAGCATCGGACACATCCGGCGACAGTTTCATGGCACTGCAGCGGAAGATCTCACTCGTGCTCAGCGATGTGGATGGCACGCTTGTCACCCACGACAAGGTGCTCACAGAACGGGCCCGTCAGGCCGTCCATCGGCTCCGCGACGCTGGCATTCGCTTCGCGATCACCAGCGGTCGGCCGCCCCGCGGGATGGAAATGTTCATCGAGCCGCTCGCTCTCGACACGCCGCTCGCTGGATTCAACGGCGGCGTCTATGCGACCGAACGCCTGGACATCGTCGCTGAGAAGCTCCTGCCGGCCGACGTTGCCACCACGGCCTACGAGATCATCTGTCGCCAAGGCCTCGTGCCCTGGGTCTACAGCGGCGGTGACTGGCTCGTGGCTGACCTGGACGGGCCGCATGTTGCCCGCGAATCTTCCACGGTGGGATTTTCGCCCATCGTGGCGCCGGACGTCGGTGCGAGCTTCGCGAATACCGTCAAAATTGTCGGCGTCAGCGACGATCACGATGCGGTCCGTCGTTGCACGGATGCGGTCCACGCCGCGCTCGGTGACCGCGCCTCGGCGAGCTGCTCGCAGCCGTATTATCTCGACATCACCAATAGCGACGCCAACAAGGGGGCGGTCGCCGAGTATCTGTCGCGGACGTTGGCGATCCCCGCTGAGCAGATCGCCACGATCGGCGACGGTCACAACGACATCCTGATGTTTCGCAAGTCGGGACTCAGCATCGCGATGGGCAATGCCGCCGACGCCGTCAAGGCGGCCGCCAGTGTGACGACCGAGTCCTTCGCGGACGAGGGGTTTGCCAAGGCGATCGAGCGGTTCATCCTGGGCAATGCGACATGAGCACCGACGCCGACTCTCAAGCCGCCTGGAAACGTGCCGCGGCCTACGCCGCCGTCGAACTCGTCAGCGACGGCATGGTCGTCGGCATCGGCACGGGATCGACCGCGACCTTTGCGATTCATGCGCTTGCCGAGCGGATGCAGGCGGGCCTTCGATTTCTCGGCGTTCCGTCGTCTGACCGCAGTGCCGCCTTGGCGACATTGCTCGGAATCCCGCTGACGACGTTTGCGGATCACCCGCAGATCGACCTGACGATCGATGGCGCCGACGAGGTGGAACGCGGCACGCTGAATCTCATCAAGGGGCACGGTGGTGCCCTGCTCCGAGAGAAGATCGTCGCCGTCGCCAGTCGCCGCCTTGCGATCATCGTCGATGGCACGAAGCTGGTCGACCGACTTGGGGAGCACTCTCCGGTGCCCGTGGAGGTCGTCGCTTTCGGCTACGAAGCCACGAGGATCCGACTCGAGGCCCTGGGGGCAACGGTCGTTCTACGGTCCACTCCAGACGGCAAGCCATTCTGCACGGATAGCGGCAACCGGATTCTCGACTGCACCTTCGGATCGATCGCCGATCCTTCAAGGCTCGAAGAACAGATCCGCCGGATCGTCGGCGTCGTCGAATGCGGGCTGTTCGTCGGCCTCGCCGACGTCGTCTTCATCGGCGACGCGGCCGGCGTCACCCGCTTGGAGCGGAGTCATCAGCCGTCGGCGGGTAGGTAATCCGCGTTCCCGCGACGTGGGCGAACGACGTGAGTTCGTGAGGCCGGGTTCTTGAAGTCTTGTAGATGTCGTTCACTGTGACGCCGCGAACCAAGAGCGCATCCGCGATCAACGACCGGTGACACCGCCACGGCACGGCCTCGGCGCACATGATCACCGTTAATCTCTGACGGGCCTGCACGAGCAGCGCGTCGAGGCCGGCCTCGAAATCCCCAGTGAGCATGTAATCGGCGTAGGCCCGAAACGAGGCGTTGCGCCAGCCAGTGTTGGGCGAGTCGGGCACCCGCCGGCGCAGGCCCCCCAGGCTTGGGAAATGCTCATAGCCAATGCCTGCGACCGCGAGGGACGAGGCGAGGGCGTCGTCGTTGAACTGCGGATGCTTTCGTGATCCCGGCATCTTGCGGACATCAGCCAGGAGCTCGACTCGATGCTGCTTGAGGATGACGAGAAAGTCGTCGATCGTGCGATCGGAGTGGCCGATCGTGAGCATCACCGACGGCATGGTAGGGATCGTCGTCATGGGCGGTTCTGGTGTGATAGTCTGTCCGCCAGTTCGATCAGCGGTTCGATGCTGGCCGCATCAGGCTTTCGCGTGCCCGCACACGAGACTCCCCAACACGCGACTGCTGGCATGCTCATGGCCGCCGATCCCTCTCCTGCTACCGCGGGTGTCTCGTATCCAATCGGCGCAACCGTGACGGACGGTGGCACCAATTTCTGCGTGTATGCCAAGCACGCGTCACGGGTCGAACTGCTGCTGTTTGATCGTGCCGACGACGCCATGCCGGCTCGCACCATCGTACTCGATCCGATCGTCAACAAAACGTACGACTACTGGCATGTCTTCGTCGCCGGCGTCGGCAGCGGTCAGCTCTATGGCTACCGCGTGGTCGGGCCGTCTCAGGCGACGGCCGCGCTGAAGTTTTCTCCCGACAAGCTGCTGGTAGATCCTTACGCGCTCGCCGTGGCCAATACCGAGAACTATTCGCGTCTGCAGGCGACGCTGGCCGGCGATAACACGGCCGTGGCGATCAAGAGCGTGGTGGTCGACCTGCGGGCATACGACTGGGAAGGCGATCAGCCGCTGTCGCGGAGGTGCGTCGATTCGCTGATCTACGAGTTGCATGTCGGTGGATTCACCCGCAACCCGAATTCAGGCGTGGCCGCCGACCGCCGCGGCACCTATCTCGGTCTGATCGACAAAATCCCTTATCTCGTGGAACTCGGGATCAAGGCCGTTGAGCTGATGCCGGTACAGCAATTCGATCCGCAGGCGGCCTCAAACGGCGTGAACTATTGGGGATACCAGCCGGTGGCCTGGTTCGCGCCGCATCGGGGCTATTGCACGGCCCGTGACGCTCTCGCGCCGGTCGATGAGTTTCGCGACCTGGTGAAGGCGCTCCACAAGGCTGACATCAAAGTGATCCTCGACGTGGTGTTTAACCACACTGCCGAGGGCGATCACTCCGGCCCCACCCTCTCGCTGCGGGGCTTCGACAACCCCACCTACTATCTCCTCGATGCGGCCGATCCCGCCCGGTATGTCGACGACACCGGCTGCGGCAATACGGTCAACGGCAATGAGCCTGTGGTGAGCCGGATGATCCTCGACTGCCTGCGGCACTGGGTAGAGCAGATGCACGTGGATGGATTTCGGTTTGATCTGGCTGCGAGCTTGTCGCGCGACGAACGCGGCGAGCCGGTCGACCGGCCGCCACTGCTCTTGGAGATCGAGGCCGACCCGGTGCTCGCAGGGGCAACGATCATAGCCGAACCGTGGGACGCCGCTGGCCTCTACCAGCTGACGACCTTTGCCGGCGATCGGTGGGCGGTCTGGAACGGCCAGTTTCGCGATCATGTGCGGCAGTTCATCAAGGGCGACGACGGGGTCGTGCCGGCCTTGGCCGACAACCTCGTGGGCAGCGCCCAGCTGTTTCGGCAGCCGGACCGGCTGCCCTGTCGCAGCGTGAACTTCGTCACCGCGCACGACGGCTTCACGCTCAACGATCTGGTGTCGTATGACGTCAAGCACAATGAGGCCAACGGTGCTGGAAACCAGGATGGCAGCGACGACAACTTCAGCTGGAACTGCGGCTGCGAGGGACCCAGTACCGACGAGCGTGTCGCGGCACTGCGTCGCCGGCAGGTCCGCAACTGTCTGACGATCCTGCTGCTTGCCGAGGGCCGGCCGATGCTGCTGATGGGCGACGAGGTCCGCCGCACACAAGCTGGCAACAACAACGCCTACTGCCAGGACAATCCGCTCTCTTGGTTCGACTGGGACGATCTTGGCCGCTATGCAGACTGCCGTCGGTTCGTCCGCCGCCTGATTCACTTTCGCCAGCAGTCGCCGGTGTTTCGCGACCGGGCGTTCTGGGGGCAGCCCGGAGCCACGGCCATTACCTGGCACGGCGTGCGGCTGAATGCGCCCGACTGGGGCGACAATTCGCACGCGTTGGCCTACGAACTGTTTCACGAACAGACGGGCGCCCACGTCCATGTGATGCTTAACGCCTACTGGGAGCCGCTCGCTTTCGACCTGCCCGCTCCGCGACCGGGCTTCGTTTGGAAATGCCTGGTGGACACGTCCCGTGAGACCGCCGACACTGACAACACGCCCCCGCTGATCCTGGCAGCCAGCCAGCAGAGCGTCGTTTGTGAGCCGCGGTCGTCTGTGGTGCTCGTCAGCGAGGCCTCGCCGGAGGCCGTTCTCCACTCGCTCCCGACTCCCTCCGTTTGTTGAAAGGTGTGATCGCACATGGCTCCACTGCCACACGTCGTGATTCTCGGGGCCGGCTTCGGCGGAATGGGGGCGGTTCAGAAGCTTCGCGATGCCCCGGTGCGGGTCACGATCATCGACCGGCACGACTATCAGACATTCCAGCCGCTGCTCTACCAACTCGCCACAGATGAACTCTCGCCGGCTGATGTTGCCCATCCAGTCCGTGAAACGCTTCACGGCCATGCGAATACGACGTTTCACAAGGCGGTCGTGGGCAGCATCGACCTCGCCGGCAAGCGAGTCGTCGTCGATGGCATGGAGCCGCTTGAATACGACTATCTCGTGCTCGCGATCGGGGCGGTTGTCAGTTTTCATGGTGTGCCGGGCGCCGCTGAGCATGCATTGCCACTCTACTCCCTGCCCGACGCGCTGAAGCTCCGCGAACATGTCTTAAAGCTCTTTGAAGAGGTTGATAAAAAGCCGTCGCTCGTAGATGAGGGAGCCCTGAACTTCTGCATCGTCGGTGGCGGTGCCACGGGGGTCGAATTGGCCGGGGCACTGGCCGAGATGCTGCACGTCGATCTGGCTGCCGACTATCCGCAGATGCCGGTCGACCGGGCACGGATCATCCTCTGTGAGCATTCGCCGCACGTGCTCGGGCCATTCAAGGAGAACCTGCGGGCCTACGCCGAGCAGTCGCTCGTCGATCGTGGCGTAAACGTGCGCACGAGCACCGATGTGAAGGAGATCCGGGCCGATGGCGTCACGCTCGCCAGTGGCGAGGTGCTCAAGACGCGAACGCTGATCTGGGCGGCGGGACTGCAGGGCAACCTGCTTGCCGGCTCGCTCGGCATTCCTCTCGTCGCCGGGGGGCGGATTGCCGTCGGGGCCGATCTGCAGGTGGCGGGGCATCCGGGCGTGTTTGCGATCGGCGACATCGCGCTGGCGGCCGACGCCGGCACCGGCAAGCCCCTGCCCGGTCTGGGGGCGGTCGCCCTGCAGGCAGGCAAGTACGTCGGAGAGGCGATTTCGCGGCTCGTTGAGGGCAAGCCCGTCGAGCCGTTCAGCTACGTCGACAAGGGGACGATGGCGACGATCGGCCGCGGGGCGGCCGTTGTGGAACTACCGTTTGGCCAGACGCTTACCGGCACCGTGGCCTGGCTGGCATGGCTCGGCGTCCACCTGAGCCTGCTGAGCGGAACTCAGGAGAAAACCAACGTGTTTCTCGAATGGGGCTGGAATCTGCTGACGCGAAAACGTGGGAAGCGGATCATTCTGGATGATTCCACGGCCGGCACGGGGCCGGTGTAGGCCGTTTCTGCAGGAAGGCAGGCGTTCATTCATGAACAGCACACTCGCGATCGACATCGGCGGCACGCACGTCAAGGTCCGCATCCCGTCCGACCCAGACAAGCGAAAGTTTGAGAGCGGTTCGACGCTCACACCGCGGCAGATGGTCGACGGCGTGCGGAAGCTCGCGGCGGGCTGGAACTTCGACTCGGTCTCCATTGGCCTGCCGGCGCCGATTCGCAACGACCGGCCAGTGAAGGAGCCGGCCAACCTCGGGCCGGGCTGGCTCGGCTTCGACTACGACACCGACTTCGGCGTGCCGGTGAAAGTGATCAACGATGCCGCCATGCAGGCCGTGGGAAGCTACAACGGCGGCCGCATGCTCTTTCTGGGCCTGGGCACCGGCCTTGGCTCCTGCCTGATCGTGAATCACGACATCATGCCGCTGGAACTGGCACACCTGCCCTATCGCAAAGGCCGGACGTTCGAGGACTACATCGGCGTCCACGGACTGGAATCGCTGGGCGCAAAACGCTGGAGCCGTCACGTCACGACGATCTGCGGCATGCTCTTCGCGGCGTTGCTCCCGGACGAGATCGTCATTGGGGGTGGAAACATGACCCACCTAAAGACGATGCCCGAGCACTGTCGTGCCGGCAACAACGCCAACGCCTTCGAGGGCGGATTCCGGCTCTGGCAGCCGGAATGGGCGGCCGCGGTGCCGGTGCACGACGAAGGCCGTAGCCGGTAAGAACAGATGCCGTTGCCCGTTTGGTGCGCCAGGTGCCCGTTTGGTGCGCGGTGATGGGTTTGTTCGTACCAAATTCTTGACGGCAGTCGGTTTTCAAGGTTACCTGGAACCGATCTGAGCCAGCAGACAGGCCGTCTCCAGGGCTCCTCGTAAACGTCACAATCCAAGTTGCTTCAAGCAACTGAGTCTTTGAAAAGGACTTCTATGCCATCCCGTTTCGGGCAGACCATAGCCCAGGTCTCATGCAGCACGGGCGTTCGACCCAGACGCGACCGCAGGAGACTGACCGGTAAGCCGCTCCGACTTCCTGCTGCCTTCCGCTTGGAGCAACTCGAGCAACGGCTCGCGCTTTCCGCGTCGAGTGGCGTGCATCCGGCTGCCAGCCAGGCGTCCGTCGCCCAACTGGCCGCCATCACGAAGATGGCCAAGGATGCCTATGTCTGGGGGCTCTGTCCGGAGTCGGTCTACCGCTTCGGCAAATACAACGAACTCATTTCGGCACCGGTGAACCAGTTCGCGCATGTGACCACCCCGGCGGCATGGAACAACGCCTCGACGAACGCCGGTGACTCATCGGTGCTCTACATCAATGCGGGACTGGACCTCACGTCAACCGACCTCGTCTACACCATCCCGCCCACGAATGCGCAGTTCCAAGTCAGCCAGATCATCGACGCCTTCACGAATACCGTCGCCGATCCTGGCACGCGCACGGCCCCGTCGGACACAGCGGCTTCATTCCTGCTCGTGGGCCCCAACTCCCGCTATTCGCATCAGACGACCGCCGTGATCAACGGGTTCAACTTCAAAGTGATCACGGTCGACACGAACCGCGGCGAATTGCTTGTGCGACTGCGGGCCAACAGTCTCGCCGACGCCGAGAGCCCGCAGGCGGCCCAGAATGTCTACGACCGTGTGGATACGAAGTTCTACCTGAACACGCTTCAGGATTTCGTAGCAAACGGCAACAAGCCTGTGGCTCCTGAGCAACTGACGTGGACTCCCACCCCTGAGCAGCAGCAAGAGGCCAAGAAGTGGCAGAGCAAGCCCAGTGACGCCGTGGCCTTCTTCAAGCAGGTCGGAGAGGCGTTGAAGCTCAATCCGCTGCCGACCAGAAAGACCGGTATCGCCGGAACGCCGCTGCGGCGGGTGCCGGCCTACGTCATACCGCAGCCACGCGCGGACCAGTCCGACAACCCGAGGGGCGTGTATTTTGCACCGTCTTCCGGTCAGCAGGCCGCGCTTGCCGCTCTCAAGCCGCTCGGTCTGACGCAAAACGGTTTTACGATTCCCAGGAACTGGGGGCCTGTCCAGATCGCCGCTCTGCAGAAGGGCTACGAGTTGGGACAGGAATACATCAACCTGCAACTCGAGAAGCACATCAACGACGCCGCCTCCACGAATTACTGGGTCTCCAACAACTCCACATTCGGCGTGTTTCCAAGCACACCTCAGGGCTATGAAAACCGGAGCGTGAGCACGACGGCCGGGGGGTTCACCGAAATGCCGGAGGATGGCTTCTACGCGGCCGCGTTTACCAATAATGCGAGCGGCACCACTCTCACCGGTGACAACACCTACTCAATCACGTTCACGCAACCCCAGAGTAGCTACACGTATAGCCAACTACCGGCCAGCGGAATCATTCCGCCGCTGGTAAAGAATTCCGATGGATCCGTGACGGGGTTCTGGTCGGTCACGGCCTACCAGCCGGACAACTCGGAATCTGCTGCGCCGTTCCTGTCTCAGGCGGCGGTTTTGAACACCGCCTATTCGAAGGCCGTGGCGCCTGTGATCTCCGTCGACACGACTGCGGACACGATCACCGTGCCCAAGTCTGCCGTGGGTCCGCTGAAAGCGAGCACGCCGATCATGTTCGGAAGCAATGCGGCCACCTACGGTCTCATCGCCAATACCGCCTACTTCATCGCTTCCACGCCGATACAGAGCGGCGACACCTTCACGTTTCAGATCTCATCCCAGTGGAAGCAGGATCTCACGAGCAGCGGGATACCGATCCAGTATTCAGGCAGCGCAGGAACACCGGTAGATTTCACCACAGCGATCATCAGTGGCACGCCGCTCACGTACGGTATCGTGCAGCAGGTGTCGCAGTTGGGCTCAATGCAGGTGGCGGATGGCTCGCTGAAGCAGAACGACGGAACCAATCCAGCGTTCCCCAAGAGTTCCTACACGATCTGGCTGTCGCCGACGCTGCCGGCGGGCGTGCCTGCCACGAACTGGATTCCGACGCCGTCGACGGCCTATCTTCAGGCGATCTACGGCTCAACCACGACGGTCAATACGACGATCGAGCCGATTCTGCGGATGTACTACCCGCAGCCGGGCAATCTTCCGCCGTCGGCGCTGCCACTGCCCCGCGGGTATGGCAGCCCGAAGAATCCGAAACTGCCGTCCTCCTATGTCATCCCACCGATTGTGACTCAGGCCAGCTGATCACGTCTTCACCGCGCGACTCATCCCAGCTCTTCTCCACCCTTGCACGTACCCAGCGATAGGATCATCGATGTCACCCTTCATTCGTCCCCGACCCACGTCGCTCCGCAGCGGTCGCTCGAGCCGCCGCCGTTCCGGTGATAACGGCCGCGGCCGTGGTCCAAGCGTCGGCAGCCGCACTGGCTGCGGTCCGTTGACGCTCGAGCAACTCGAGGGACGTCAGGTGCTGGCGGCGTTCGTCGCCTCGGAGACCTATGTCGTCAACACGCTCGCCGACTCTGGGCCCGGCTCGCTCCGTGAGGCAATCATCGCTGCCAACACGCACAAGGGCGCCGATGCGATCGACTTCAGCGTTGCGGGCACGATCTCACTGAAGTCGGCCCTGCCTGCGGTCACGGGGCCGCTCGAGCTTGATGGCTCGTCCGCCCCGGGATACGCCGGTAAGCCGATCGTGACGCTCGATTTCCAAAACAACGCCGGCCTCGTTGTTTCCGTAGGCGCCGACGGTTCCGTGATCAAGTCGCTCTCGCTTGTCGATTCGAGTGGCGCGGGCATCAGCCTGTCCGCGTCTGCGGTGACCGTGGCGGGCAACTACATCGGAGTGCGGGCGGATGGCTCGACGATCGAGAGCAACCGTGGCGATGGCGTGGCGATCCTGGCCGGCTCGCACGACAACCTGATCGGCAACGACGATCCCGTGAAGAGCATCCGAACCTTCACGCCGGCTGGCATCTCGCTCCAGCCCGTCAATGGCTTGCAGGGGCTGCGTGGTGGCAACCGCCCCGGCGAGTACCTCATCTCGGGGACGACCGGCGACAACGGTGACGGACTCCTCTTTGTTGGCCCGATCACTGCGACGGGCGGCAAGTCCTACCCCGTGCGGGTGCCGGGCGCGCTGTCCACGAGCGTGTACGGCCCTGACAACCTCGGCGGCAATCGCGTGCGGCTCGTGGGTTCCTACATCAATTCCGGCTCGGACACGCGACACGGTTTCTTGTTCGAGGGCACGACCACCGACCTTACCAACGGCACCGGCACCTACACCACGATCGACGTCGCTGGGGCGACGCTCACCTTCGTTCACAGCACCATGGGCGGACTCGCCGTGGGCAACGCCGACGGCCCGACCGTCGGGGTGCCGCAGGGAACGGGGCAGGCCTTTATTTACGACGTGTCCACGAAACAGTTCATCACCGACATCCGGTTCCCGGGCTCTGTCGGCAACACCGCGTATGGCATCTGGCACAACGGAGGGACGAACTACACGATCTGCGGCGGATTTTCCGAACTGTCGGTCGATAACGGCGGCGATGAGCACCAGCCGATCGGCCAGGCCTATCTGGTCGACTACGACTCCTCCACGGGACAGTTTTCGCACTGGAAGGAACTGAACTATCCGAATGGCATCGATGTTGTGACCCATTTCGAGGGCATCAGCAGCACCGAGGCGGGCGTCTACACGCTGGCGGCAGCGAGTGTCCACACCGGTTCGACGTTGCCGGGGTCGTTCGTAACGGTTCGACGAAACGCCGACGGCTCGTTCAGCGACGGTGTCTGGGTGGACGTCACCCTTCCGGGGTCGCCGGCCTCGATCATGACCTCGGTCTCCGGCAGTGCCCTGACCGGCTTTGGACTCGGCGGTAGTGGCGGTGTGCAGGTTTTCCAGGCTACGGTCGACTCTGGCTTCCAACTCTCCAACGTGATCTCGGGCAACCGTGGGGCGGGCGTCAGCATCACGGGTGTCGGTGCGACGAACAACCACGTGGCCATGAACTTCATCGGCACCGACGTCACCGGCACGCTCCGTCGTGGCAACGGCGGCAACGGCGTGGTGATCACGGCGGGCGCCACCGGCAATCTCATCGGCGGCGAGGCGACCGGTGGCAACGATCCGACGAAGGGTGTGTTCGTCCGGCCGCCGCAGGGCAACCTCATCTCGGGTAACTACGCCAATGGCGTGCTGATCAGCGAGGGAGCCGAGTCCAACCAACTGAGCGGCAACTATGTCGGGACGACTGTCTCGGGACTCGCCCCGCTCGGCAACGCCCTCGATGGCGTGGCGATCGTGGGGGCCGACAACAACAATCTTCTTGGCACCACGCTGAACCAGAATCCGTTCGTCTTCTACAACGTGCTTTCGGGCAACGGCGGCAACGGCCTGCGGATCACTGACTCGGACAACACCACGGTCTACGCCAACTTCATGGGCCTCGGTCGCAATAATAAGACGCCCGTGCCAAACGGCGGCAACGGCCTGCTCGTGTCGGGCAACTCGCAGGGCGTCACGCTCGGCGGTGTGATCCCGCTGGGCAACGTGATCTCGGGCAACAAGGGAAACGGCATCGAGATTCGTGACACCGCCAGCGGCGTGAATTCGTGGAACAGCTTCGTGGGCATGGTGTCATTCGGCGGAGCGGCCGCGAACGGCAAGAACGGCATCCTGATCACCTCGACCAATCCGGCCTTCGATCTCAATCATCAGCAAACTTGGAACATCATCCGCACGTCGCTGATCGGCGGCAATGTCGGCAACGGCATCGAGATTTCCGGCAATGCCTCGGGCGTGCAGATCACCGACACCGCAGTCGGCACCAATTGGTTCATCATGCGGCCGCTGGCCAACGGCGGGAGTGGCATCGTCATCGGCGGCACCGCCCACAACATCGCGATCGGCGGCTTCCAGCCGTCGATCGAGCAGTTCGACACCTCGGCGAGCGTGCACCTCGGCGGCAACAAGGGCTATGGCCTCGAACTGCGGGACCTCGCGCACGACGTTACGGTGTTCAACACCGTCGTCGGTGCCGGAGTGGGGTTGCTCGGACCCAGCCTGCAAAAAGCGGTGCAACTGCCCAATGGCAAGGGGGGCATCTCGATCGGGCCACGCGTGTCGGATGTGGCGATCGGCAGCGGGCTCAGCGTTCCCAATGGGTACAGCGCGGCCGTCGCCTACAACAACGGCGTGGGCATCACGATCGACGGTGCCAGCAACATCTCCTTGGAGGGCACCAAGGTCGAGAACAACGGGAAGGGCGGCATTCAGATCAAGGGCGGAACAAACGTCCTGATCGGCACGGAGACGGCTCCGAACTTGATCTCAGGCAACACCGGGTTTGGTGTCTTGGCCTCCGGCACGCTCACGGGCTCAGCCGTTTCGGGCAATCTCATTTCTCGCAACACTGGCAGCGGGGTGGTCCTGCGGGCCGCACAGGGCCTGCTCGTCGGTGGCACGGCCAACGGCAGCGGCAACACCATCACCAGGAACAAGGCGTTTGGACTACTCGCCACAGGCGACTGCAGCGGCTCGATGGTCGAGGGCAACACGATCGAGCGCAACACCGCCGGCAACACCAACGTCGCAAAGTCCAGCGGCCTTGTCGTCGTCGATTACTCGCTGATCCTCGGGGTAAACGATTCAGTCACCGGCGTCCGCGGCGCGAAGGGGAAGAAGGTCGTCTTGGTGGGTTCCCACAAGCGCGATACCTCCTCCTCGCTCATGGGCCAGTGGTGGGTCGGCGACCTCACCACCGGAGTGGGCAAGACGGTGCAGGTGAATCCGACTTTCTCCGGCCAGACCGTGACGGCATCCCTCTACTACGGTCCGAATACCGACGCCTACAATCCCGCCCTCGGCAAGGACAATATTCGTGTCGTCGGGACATACATGTATTCCGAGAACGGCACGCCGGTTGCCGGACAGCACGGCGTGATCTATCAGGGGCCGGCCAACGGTGTTGGAGGCACGTGGACTCAGATCAACGTCCCGGCGGATCTCGCTGGCGGCACGGTGACCAACACGATTCCCCACAGCACGATGGGGAATCTGGTAGTGGGCAACTACTCCGTGGAAGGACAGCCGGTCGGGTCGGGCAGTGCGTTCATCTACGACATCAGCACCCGCCAGTATCAGCTGTTTGATTCCTCGTGGGGTGGCGTGACGGATCTGACAAGTGCCTACGGCATCTGGCAGAACGGTGGCCCCACCAGCACCTTCTACACGATCGTCGGCGGCGCGGTGCATGAGGTGGCGAACACGGCCTACATGGTCGACTACGACTCCTCCACGAAGACTTTCTCGCACAAGACCTTCTTCCCGCTGGGAACGGACGTCGTCGGCAATACGCACTTCGAGGGAATCAACGCGGCCCCGGGCGGCTACACGCTCTCCGCCACGATCCTCTCAGGCGGAACGGCCGACGCCGCCTATGCCTACGTGCCCGTCAATCGCGACGGCGATTTCGGCGCCGCGCAGTGGGTGCCACTCCACTATCCGGGCAGCAGCTTCTGCTCGGGCGACACGGTCTATCAGAACGTCGAGATGGGGATCTGCTCGCTGCCCAATCCCGCGTATCAGACTGACCCGTACCTGCCTCCAACCGTCGAGCGTACCTACAAGGCCACCGTCACCGTCACGGGCGGCCTTGCAGGCGGTGCGAACATTTCCATCCCCGCTGCACGACAAGGCTTCGTGGGGCCCACCGCGGGTGCCCAGCGTCTTGCCCAGTACGGCCCGACCCAGGTCACCTCTCCGGAACAGCTCAACCAGCCGATCGGACAGGAGAAGGCCGACGAGATCGCCAGGGCGCTGGGGCTCGACAAGAGCAAGTGCTTCACAGAGGAGCAGTACCTGGCCTTCATCAGTGGCCAAGGTGCCAACGGAAGTGGTGATCCGCAGCAGGCGGCGCTCGTCGACGAGAGCGTGAACCTGCTTACGAATTCCACGGTGAATCCGCTGAACCGCGAAATCAATGGCACCCCAACCCAGATCGTGCTTGGAAGTTATGGCCTCGCGGTCAGCAAGGATGGTGTGTGGCTCGACAGCCTTGCCAACAAGGCAGAACCCACGCGGCGGGTGAACGAAGTCATCGCGCCTGGCGGCTACATGGATACGTGGGCTGCAGCCAACGGTGCCACAGCCTCGCTGCAGATGCTTCGTCGATCTGCCTACACGATTCAACTTCCGTATGGAATCGTCGCTCAGCAGGAGAATGGTCCTGCCCAACTCGCCTTCTATCGCAACGGCTTCGGCAGTGCCATGGCGGGACTGTCGATGACGCCGCCGCTGTGGGAGGTGAATTTCTGCCTGATCTACCTGCTGAACCCCAAGCTCGCCGCGAATATGCCGGCCCAATGGAATCCGATTCCCGCCGAGGTGGCGAAAGCGCTCCTCACCAGTGAGACCGGTCGGGTGCGATTCAGCGACTATGCGTCGTATTTCCCGCGCGAGTGTGTAGTGGCCAGTCCCATCTGAGACAAGACCCGAGATGCGTCCTCGCCGGCCCTGACACATTCCCGTCAGGATCTGATTCTCTGTGGCTATAGCGTGTTACTTTCCGATGTTCCGAACCCTCTACCACCTCCACGGCAGACGACGGCACTATTCTCCCCGTCAGCGCAAACCGGCTTTCCAGCCGTTGTTGGAGCGACTGGAACAGAGGCAAGTGTTTTCGTCGTCGGACGGCAACGGCCCTGTGCTGACCGCCATTACGAGCACACCGGGAAGCAGTGCGCTCGTCCTGACCTTCGATGGGCCATTGCTCTCCAACACGGCGACCGACCTTTCGAACTATCGCATCACCGCACCCAATGGCGGGAATCCCGAGGTGGTGACGTCCAGTGGTCCGCCGCTGAGGGTTGTCGCCGCGGAATACGATGACATCTCGACGACATCCTCCCAAGTCACGCTGTCGCTCGCGCGTCCGCTGCAGCAGGGGACCTTCTACCGCATCTTCATCAACGGCGAGTTACCCATCACCAATGGTAACCGGGCCTCGAACCCGCTTACTGGCGGTGGGGGGCCAGGCAATCCCAGCAACGGCGTCACGTTTGACGGCGATAACGACGACACGGCCTGCGGAAACTTCTACGGCCTGTTCGCCGTCGGAAGGAGGCTTGCGTTTACCGATTTCAGTGGTGATCGAGTGGTGTTGTCGGCCACCGGTGGCCGCGGCCTCAACGTCTGGCGGGAACTCAACGGAGACATCGACCAGGTCACCGTGCTGCCGGGCGCGACTGCGCTTTCGGGCTCGGTGGTCGTGGCCAGGGGCAGCACCGGCACGGTTCCTATCGGCTCGGTGACCATCCCCGTTCCTTCGCCACTGGTGCTCAATGGTGCCGTGAGCGATCTGCCCGCGTCGTTTGTCACGGTGCCGTCGGGCGGGCTGGCTGCCCCGGCGCCCCAGCCGACGGCCACGTCGCCGACTCCGGTGGTCGCCACCAGCGCGAACCTGCCCTACACGCTGAACATCACGCCCGTAAGCGTTCCCGGCATCGCACTCCTGCCCGGAATCCAGTCTGGTGTCTATGCCCAGACGGCACCCTCGGTCGCCTATCCAAGCGGACTGTGGCTTGTGTTCGGCGGCCGAACCAATGGCCTCCACAACTTCTCGCCCAGCGGCGAGCAGAGCTTCCCGTCCAGTTTTCAAAACAGCGTCGTCTACGTCATCAATCCGGTCAACTGGCAGGTCTGGTCGCGACCCTGGAGCCAGACCAATGTGTCGGCCTCCATCTCCAACTCCCTGAGTTCGACCAACCAAGCATTTTATACGAATGGCGACACGCTCTACACGGCGGGCGGCTACTCCGTGCCCGACACGGTGAGCTTCACCGGAAGCGTCAGCGCGTTGAGCAGGGACATCACCGTCACGAGCGGCCTGGAAAATCTCGTGGTCGGGCGGAAAGTTTCGGCGGTCCTGCCGTTTCCATCCGGTCAGTCGATTTTCCTTCCGGGCACGACGATCACGGCCATCACCGGTCATACGGTCACGGTGAGCGAAGCCGCCGTGGTAGATGCACCGGGCGTCTCCATGGCCGCGTTCAACAAGACCTACACGACGTACAGCACCCTGACGGGGCTCAGCATCAAGGGGCTGGCCCATGCGGTCATCAATGGCGGCGATGTGGCCAGGCTGGCCAGGATTCGGCAGATGTCGGATTCGCGGGTTGCGGTGACGGGTGGCGACATGGCGGCACTGAATGGCCGGACCTACCTGGCCTTCGGCCATAACTTTCAGGGTGGTTACAACGGCGCGACGGCCAGCATCAGCCAGGTCTACAGCAGCGAGATGCGCAGTTTCCGAATCATCGACAACGGCCGTCGCCTGGCCATCGCCAGCTACCGGGCGGTGAGAGACCCGGTGAATTTTCGGCGCCGGGACGGCAATCTCGTCAGCTTCATCGGAAGCGATGGACAATCGGAACTTGCCTTCCTGGGCGGTGTCTTCACCCCCGGCAGCAGCGGTATCGGCTATCAGGCTCCGATCCTGATCGGGCGGGATGGCAGCATCCGCATCGATGCTGCATATCAGCAGTTCTTCAGTCAATACACCACGGCGAATATTCCTCTCTACGATTCGCGCACCCGGTCCATGTACGACGTCTTGATGGGCGGTATCAGCCTCTACAACTACGCCAATGGACAACTCACCGAGGACACCGAGTTGCCGTGGATCCATGATGTGACGTCACTCGTTCGAACGCGCAACGGGTCGTTCCAGGAGTACATCATGCCTCCTATCCCGGCCGTTACCCCGGGCAGCACCGGCAACTATGGGGCTAACGCGGCCTTCTTCATCAATCAGGCGTTGCCCGGGACATCCAAAGGCGTCATTCAGCTGAACAGGCTGCGTGGTCCGACAGTGGTGGGCTACATGTTCGCCGGGATCTATTCCACCGTGTCCAACACGTCCAGCAACACCTTCCGGGCGACGGGTGCGTCGAACCAGGTATTCCAGATCACGATGACACCGTCCTGACCTGCCTCCCCTGACGTTTTCCACAGACAGTGAGCGTTTGAGTTCAATCACACCGACTGCTTGAGTGCCTTCATCTCCGCCGCCTCCGGCTCGAGCGACTTGTAGTAGTCGTCGAGCGGATAGCAGCCGCTGCGGAGGCCGTGTCGCGGCGCAGTGGTGCAGTCGCTGAAGGTGCGGCAGACCGCCCCGCGCACCAGCGGCTTCCCCGCAAGCGAGTCGGCGGGAAGTTCGGGATAGGAGAGCACCATCCGCCCCAGGCCCACCATGTCGATCCAGCCCTGCCGCACGGCGGCCTGGGCGGCATGCACGACATAGTCCTGCAGGTAGGTGTAGCCCGAGCCCACCATCACGAGCCCCGGTACAGCCGCCTTGGCCTGCCGGGCCGCATCGATCTGCCGCCAGACGCCGACGAGCGGATCCTCCGGCGGCGGATAGCCATCCGAGGGCGGAAACGCCGCCGGCCGGGAAATGTGCGGCACTGTATACGGGCTGCCAGCGGTGAGGTTGACGGCCGCGACACCGAGATGGCGAAGGATCGTCAACAGCTGAATCGGCTCTGCCAGATCGATCCGGGCGGGATCGCTCGAGTCGACGCCGAAGCCGCAGTCATAGGGCAGCGAATCCTGAAACGGCCACGGCTCGCCATGATCGCCCACCTTGTGCCATGGCACCGTATCGAAGAGTGAGAGCCGCACGCCGATCAGGAGCCGCGGGCAGGCCTCGCGGACCCGTTCAATGAGCGTGATGAGTAGCCTCGTGCGACCGGCGAAGTCGCCACCAAACCGGCCTGGCCGGCGGCGGGCCGACAGAAACTCGTGGACGAGATAGCCGTGGCAGGCCTTCAGATCGACCATGTCAAAACCGGCCGCCTCGGCATCGCGGGCCGCAGCCACGTAGCTCTCGATGAGCCGCTCCACGTCGTCGTCGGACAGCAGGCACGACGCATCGGTGGGGTCGATGCCATGCCGGCTGTCGAGGAGCGGATGGTGGTAGGCGATCCGCGGCTGGCGGCCCGCGGCCGTCGGCTTGGAGAATCGCCCGGAATGCGTCAGCTGCAGGGCGACGACAAGATCGTCGGTGCTGCCATGCCGCTGGCGGTGGGCATCACGGAGCGTGGAGAGCAGCGTGGCGAATCCCGCGCGGCCGCACTCAGGGCCGCAGAGCTGGTTGGGATTGGCGCGGCCCTCGGGCACGACGGCCACGGCCTCGCCCCCCCAGATCAGCTTCGCGCCGCTCTCGCCAAACCGCCGCCAGCGGCGGAGGAGCGTGTCGGTCGGGAGCCCGTCCGTGGTGGCGTCCCAGCCCTCCATCGGATGAATGCACCAGCGGTTGCCAGCCTGGCGGTCGCCGATGGCGATAGGCAGAGCCAGCGGTGAGCCGATGGCCGCGGAGAGCACCGCTTCGTCGAGAGGAATCGGAGAGGCCAGCGTTGTGAGGTGGGCTCGCAAGTCCGCCGCCGAGCGAAATCTCGCGATCCGGGGATAGTGTGGCTGCGGGCCGGTCATGGAAGCGGCTATTTCATCAAATGGTTGTGACGATCAGCCGGCATCATACACCGGAAAAGTGGCGGGCAGCCAATCCTGCTCGGCACAAACCCCGGCTGTATTCTCCAATGTGGCAACAAGATTTCATCTTGTTGTGCCTTCTCCCATGTGGCGACAAGATTTCATCTTGTTGTGCTGCGGGCGCATGAGGCAAGTTGGAAACTTGCCGCCACGGGGGAGAAGCACGTTTCGTTGAACCGGGGCAGAGAAGCACTTCTCGTTACCCCACAGCAGAGAAGCGCATCTGGTACCCCCCATGGCAGAGAGGCACCCCTCGGCAGCGAAGCACGTCTCGCGATGAGCACTCCAAGGACGCAGCTCTCGTGCTACCCCTTTTTCCCTCGTGCCGGTTCGTTGATACTTCAGGCCATGAACACGCTCAACAGCCTTTCGCGTCCATTCGATCCGGCCACGCTTGTTCGGCCACGGCGTCGCATTCGCGGCATGTCGGCGATCCTCCTCCCCTTCACTGCCGACCGGCAGATCGACTGGGACGGCTTCGCGGCGCACGTGGCCCGAACGGCTGCGGCTGGGATCACGCCCGCTGTCAACATGGACACGGGCTACGTGCAATTGCTCGACGATTCCACGCGGCAGCAGGCCCTCCGAATCGCCCGCGATACGCTCGGCGCTGGCCGGGAGTTGGTGGCCGGGGCCTGTGTGGTAGACGGTCCCGACGCGGCCTTCGACGAGGCGGCCTACGGTCGGCAGTTCGAAATGATCGCTGCCGTCGGGGCACTACCTGTGATCTTTCCTTCGTTTGGTCTCACGGCCGGCAGCGATGCCGACATGCTGGACCGCTATCGGCTCCTGAGTCGCCGCGTCGAGTCGTTCGTTGGCTTCGAGCTCTCGACCGAGTTCGTGCCGAGCGGGCGTGTGCTCGCCCTCGACGCGTATGCCGAGATGCTGCAGATCCCCAACTGCATCGGGGCGAAACATTCGTCGCTGTCGCGGCGGATGGAGTGGGACAGGCTCGCCCTGCGGAACCGGGTACGGCCAGAGTTTCACGTGTTCACCGGCAACGATCTGGCGATCGATATGGTGCGGTATGGCAGCGACTGGCTGCTGGGCCTCTCGACCGCGGCTCCCGAGGCGTTTGCCAAGCGCGATCGATGGTGGGAGGAGGGCGACAGCCGATTCGATGAACTCGACGACGCCCTGCAGGCACTCGGCGATTTCGCCTTCCGACGGCCCGTGCCGGCCTACAAGCACTCGATGGCACAGGCTCTGCATCTGCAGGGGCTGATCGCGAGCGACGAGCCGCACCCCGACAGCGTGCGGCGGCCCGCGACCGACCGTGAGATCATCCGTACGATTCTTGAGCGGATCGATCGGGCATCGCAGGCAGCATCGTGAGCGGCCGTCGTCGCCATGCGCTGATCACAGGGGCCGCCAGCGGCATCGGTCGGGCGCTGGCCGTGCGGCTGGCCCGCGACGGCTGGCATGTCGCGGTCTGCGATCTTGATCACGACGGAAGCCTCGAGACCGTGGCGCTCGTGGAGCAGGCGGGAGGAACCGCCCAGGCGGAGCAGCTCGACGTGACCCTGCCGGCCGAGTGGGAAGCCCTGCGTGGCCGGCTGCGCGAGCAGTGGGAGCAGATTGATCTCGTGGTCAACAACGCCGGCGTGAGTGGCGCCGGCGAAGTCGGCAGCTTTCCGCTCGCTGACTGGCGATGGATTCTCGATGTGAATCTGTTTGGTGTGATCCACGGCTGTCATTACTTTGTCGACTGGCTCGTAGAGAATCCCAGCGGCGGCCACATCGTCAACACCGCGTCGATGGCCGCGACGGTGTCGGCGCCCACGATGGGCGGCTACAACGTCTCGAAGGCCGCGGTCGTGTCGCTCTCCGAAACGCTCTACGCGGAGCTGCGCCACCGCGGAGTCGGTGTGACGGTGATCTGCCCAGGGTTTGTGCCAACGAATCTCCTCGCCAACGGCCGTTGGCATCGGCAGTCATTCAGGGAACAGGCTGAGCGGCTCTTCGCCAAATCGAGGCTCACCGTCGACGACGTCGCCGAGGCCGCCCTCCGGGCGATGCGTCGCCGGCAGCTCTACGTCGTGCTGCCGCTGCGGGGCCGGATCTTCTGGCGGCTCAAGCGGCTCCTTCCGCAGGGATTCATGACCTGTGTTGCGAGGCTCATTCGCTCCGCAGACTGATGGCATCGCTGCCTGACGCCGCGGCTGGAGACACGGTCGCTACAATCAGCCGTTCCCTGCTCCTTCTACCTGAGGATCACGCCCCATGAGCTCACGTCACGAAGCCGTCGCGGATCGGACTGCCGTGCGCTTCGGGGCTGTTGACTCGGGGGATCTTGACTCGGGTTCCGAGTTCGAGCGGCTCGCCGGCATGACGCTCTGGCGGCCCTACTGCCAGATGCGAACTGTGAGCGAGCCGCTGCACGTTGTCGCCGCGGAGGGCGTGTGGCTCGAGCTAGAGTCGGGACAGCGGATCATCGATGCCATTTCGTCGTGGTGGACCGCCTGTCACGGTCATCGGCATCCGCATTTGGTCGAAGCGATCGTGGAGCAGGCCCATCGGATGCCGCACGTGATGCTTGGCGGCATCGATCATCCGCAGGCGGTGCGGCTGGCCGATCGCCTCGCGAAGTTGATGCCCGGCAGCCTGAACCATTCGTTTTTCTGCGATTCAGGCTCCGTGGCGGTCGAAGTGGCGCTCAAGATGGCGGTGCAGTTCTGGATGAACCGGGGCGAGCCAGCGCGGAAGCGGTTTGTCTGCCTGCGGCATTCGTATCATGGCGACACCAGCGGCGCGATGAGCGTCTGCGATCCCGACGACAGCATGCATCGGCACTTCCGTGGCTTCCTGCTCGAGCAATATCCGCAGGAACTGCCGGTCGACGAGGCTAACTGGCAGGTATTCGCCGAGTTTCTTGGCCAGGTTGGCGGTCAGTGTGCCGGCGTCATCGTCGAGCCGCTGGTGCAGGCCGCGACCGGCATACGGTTTCACTCACCAGACCAGCTACGGCGGCTGGCGGATCTGACACGGGAGGCGGGGCTCTTGCTCATCGCAGACGAGATTGGGACGGGCTTCTGGCGAACAGGAAAACGCCTCGCCTGCGACTGGGCCGGGGTGGTGCCCGACATTCTCTGTCTCGGCAAGTCGCTGACCGGCGGAACGCTGCCGATGGCCGTGACGATGGCGACCACGGAGGTGTTTGCCGCCTTCTACAGCGAGCAGCCCGACCATGCCCTGATGCACGGGCCCACCTACATGGGCAATCCGCTCTGCTGTGCGGCGGCCAATGCCTCGCTCGATCTGTTCGAGCGTGAGCCGGTGGCCGAGCGGGTGGCGGCCATCGAGCGAATGGGTCGGGAGTGGCTGACGCCGCTCGCCGCCCTCCCGCATGTCAGAGAAGTCCGCTGCCGTGGCGGCTTTCTCGCAGTGGAAACAGAAAAACCGTTTGACCGAAAGAAGCTCGCGCCGTTGATCCTGGAGCACTCCGTCTGGCTACGGCCGATCGGCAACGTGATGTATGCGGTTCCGCCATTCACGATCGAGCCGGCCGAACTGCGGCAGGTGGTGGACGCCATGGCGACGGCAGTCATTGCGAACGCGTGAGCGTGGCTGGAGTGATCAACCCGCGCTGCAGTACACTTCAACACGTGGCAACAAGTTTTTAACGTGTTCGTATTTCGGACACGATGGAATCTTGTCCCCACGAGGGTCAAAACACGTTCGGAATGAACCGTCCGCCGCGGCAGCGCTTCAGATAGTCGAGTGCCGCCACCTGTCCTGTGGTCTCGAGGGCGTCGCGGTAGACCGGATCATGAAAGCCCTCGATATCGATGCTGCCCTGCCAGCCTTGGAGCCGCAGCGTGCTGATCAGGTCGGTCCAGTTGGTGTCGCCGAAGCCGGGCGTGCGATGGTGGACATACTGCACGCCGCCGCGGATGCCGTATTCGCGGATCACGTCCCAGAGCACGGTCGCATCCTTGCCGTGGATGTGCCAGATGCGGTGCGAGTAGCGGCGGAGCTGCGGCAGCGGATCGACGAAGCTCACGATCTGGTGGCACGGTTCCCATTCCAGGCCGATCACCGGGCTCTCCACCTCGCCAAACATCGCGTCCCAGGCCTGAGGGGCATGGGCGATGTTGCGGTCGCCGGCCTCCCAGGTGCCACGGGCCTCGCAGTTTTCAAAGGCGAGTCGCACCCCCTTCTCTTCCGCGCGGGCGGCGAGTGGACGAAACACTTCGCCGAACCGGCCGTACGACTCTGGCACGGGACGGGCCGGAATCCGACCGGCGAAGCCCGAGACGATGTCGCAGCCGAAGGCAGTCGCGGTATCGATGAGCCGTTCCCAGTCGCGAACCGTTTCAGGGCTCGTGAGCGGATTCCCGTAGACGCCGATCGCGCTGATACGACGTGGCAGGTCATGCTGTGAGGACGAGTTATGGTCGTCGAGGACCCGCTGCACGGAGGCGGCCAGCCCGTTCAGATCGAGATCACCGACAGACTTGCCGAAGCTGATCTGAAACGTCTCGAAGCCGTGCGGCAGGAGTTGCCCGATCACTTCCGCGGTGCGGTCGTGGGCAGGCACGAGCGTACCGATGCGGATGTCGTGGTGGCCTCGCGAAGCGGAATCGTCATGGGCGTGCATAAGACTGCCTAGGCTACAATCTGATGGCTGGAATGTCTGCACGTAAAGAGATCGGGAAATCAGCCCGGCCTGGATCAGGGTGTCGTGAATCGTGAATAAGGCCTTCTGTAAAGAACCCGATTCGAGCCTGCCACCGCGGTGTCCGCGGTGCGGTGCCGATGGCGTGGAGGTGGGAGTGGGAACGCTGCGGTCCCACCTCACTGCGGAGGCTGCCGAGTCACTCGGCGAGCCGGCCTACTGGTGTGCGACCGAAACCTGTCCCGTCGCCTACTTCGACCTACTCGAGCGGATCGTGGCTGCCGCCGACGCCCATGGGCTCTATTGGCCAAAGGATCCCGCCGGGCCGCTCTGCTGCTGCCACGGGCTGACCGTCGACGACGTTGACGCTGACCTTGCAGATTCGGTCCCAACCCGCGTGCGGGTGGTGGTGCAGCAGGCCGGCCGGCCCGATGCCGCCTGCGGGACCATGAGCCCCGACGGCCGCCCCTGCGTGGCCCGCGTGCAGCGGTACTACATGCGGCAGAAACAGAAACGCTAACGACGGCCACCAAGACGGCTCACCCATGCGACTGCTGAGTTGGAACATCCACAAGGGGATCGGTGGCCGTGACCGGCGGTATGCGCTCTCCCGGATCATCGACTGCATCGAAGCGGAGAATCCCGACTTCATCTGCCTGCAGGAAGTGGACCGGCTCGTGCGGCGGAGCCAGTTCGATGATCAGCCAAGGCTGCTCGCCCGCTACTTCCGGGCCCATTCGGTCTATCAGTCGAACGTGGCGGTCGGCGACGGCGGCTATGGCAATCTCGTACTGTCGAGGTGGCCGGTGGAGAGCCGGCACCGGATTCTCCTCCGGCAGGGCACGCGGAAGCCCCGCGGCGCCCAACTGCTTCAGATCGACAGTCCGGAGGGAAGCCTGCACCTGGTGCACACGCATCTGGGGCTTGCCGAGCGGGAGCGGCACTGGCAGATGAAACGCCTCCTCGGGCACATGCTCTTCCGGTCGGCTGATCCGCTGCCGACGCTGGTCGTCGGCGACTTCAACGACTGGCGGAATACGCTCGCCGCTGCGAGCCTGGCTGCCAATGGCTTTGCTCAGGTGACCAGCCCCATCGGCAGATTCAGGTCATTTCCGTCATGGCTGGCCGTGGGGGCACTCGACAAGGCGTTTGTCCGTGGCCCGATCGCCGTACGACAGGCTCGAATCGTGAGGACAAGCCTGGCGAAGACCGCCAGTGACCACCTGCCGCTGGTGATCGATTTTCACCTGCGGTGAGCCTCGGCCAGGCGGAGTGTGTCTTCAAAGGAACGCAGGCCCGCGGTGGCGCCCACGCCCGTCACACAGCAGGCGGCCGTGGCGGCGCCGAGCAGGCCCGCTTCTCGGATCGGCATGCCTCGCAGGATTCCAGTGACAAGGCCGGCCAGAAACGAGTCGCCGGCGCCGGTGGTGTCGACGACCGGACCGGGGGCGGGAAGGCACGGAATTTCGAGGACGTCGCTTGCCGACGGGCTTAGAACCGCGCCTTGTGTGCCGAGCTTCACTCCAACGACGCCCGCCGCGCCGTGCTGCCGGTAGCAGGCGATGATCTCTCGCGGGTCGGAGAGACCGGTTTGGTGGATGGCCTCGTCGAGGCTCGGCACGTAGATGTCGACACGCGGGAGGGCCGGTGCGATCGCGTCGAGTGTCCCTCCCGAGCCGCCTGTCTCCAGTGCCACCCTGCAGCCCGTCGCCTGAATGATGGCGAGCGCGTCGGCCAGCACAGGCTCGAGCGACGGAAGCAGGCCAAAGTAGCCGATCAGCGCCATGCGGCTGTTGCCAAAGTGGGCAGCCTGCCGGCGAATGAAGGCGAGATCGATGGCTTCCGGTGCTCCGACATGATGGGCGAAGCTGCGCTCACCACTCGGATCGATCAGCGCAGCCGTCGTGCTGGTGGCCAGCGTCGCGTGTGATTCGAGCGCCGCCGTGACGAGGCCCTCGGCAGCGAGTCGCGACCGCACGACGTCGGCCCAGAGATCGTTTCCCAGTAGGCTCGACGCCGCCACCCGCAGCCCCAGCCGCCGCATGGCGGTGCCTGAGTTGCAGACGATGCCGCCCGTGGTCACCTCGATCGGCTCGACATGAAACAGCCGCCCGCCGCCGACCGGCTGCGAGAGAGGCACCGGTCGGACGAGGATGTCGGCCACGCAGGTGCCGCAGACGATGCAATCGATGGCGCTGCCGTGGGACGCATCGCCGTGGGGCCTGCCGCTCATGCCAACGCCTCGCTCATCGAGTGGTGCGGGATGGTGTCACGGCCAGGAACTTTCGCTGGCAGGGACGGCCCGCACTGAGAGGCAACGATTGTAACCGCGCACTCGCGGTTTGATCGTGGCCAATCCTGCCGGTGGCAGACTGCTCGGCGATCAGGAAACGGCCGTGAGAACGACCCCGAGCGCGGCGGCTGCCGCCACCACGACCGGCGTTGAGGCCCACCCGCGGAGCAGTGCGATGCCACTGGCGATCGCGACGGCTACGGGCACAAGTGCGATCTGGCCATCCGGCAGAAACGAGGCTGCCGCCAGTTTCAGTCCGAGGAGCACGATCGCCGCCACCACGACCGCACCGATCGCCGCCATCGCCCGGCCGAGGCCGGACGTGGGGCGAATGCTTCGCACCAGCGGGGCCAGGCTGAAGATCATCGCGAAGGACGGAATGAAGGCAAAAAGCGTGGCTATCGCCGCACCCTCTAGACCAGCTGTGGCGGAGCCGGCAGCAGTGGTTTTCCAGCCGGCGAGAAAGCCGATGAATGTGACGACGAGAATCAGCGGACCAGGTGTCGCCTCACCCATGGCCAAGGCATCGAACCGCTCTGCCGGCGCAAGCCAGCCGCGGGCCACCGACTCGTCGAGCGCCCAAGGAACAACGGCATAGGCACCACCCAGCGACAGCAGCGTGGTTTCGGTAAACAGGCTGGCGATGGCGGTGCCTCGGCCCCCTGCCAGATGGAGCATGAAGACGATCAGGAAGCAGGCTCCCCAGACTGCGGTCCAGAGGATGGCAGTCATGACCGCATGGCGAATCGGGCGGCTCGTGCTATTCGATGTGCCGTCCGTAGCGGCGGCCGTCGCTGGCTGGGCCAACTGGCCGGCTTTGTCGCCTGACGGGGCCGCGAGGTCCACTGGCAGCAGAAAGCCAAGGATGCCTGCCACCACCACGACCAGTGGAAAAGGAATGCCTGCGGCGAGCGCCGCGAGTGCCGTGATGGCGATCACGACCGCAGCGGCGGAACGCAGCGACTTTTTTCCGATCCGCCAGGCGGCCAGTGCCACCAGAGCCACGACCGCCGGCCGCGTGCCTGCAAAAGCCGCTGACACCAGCGGATACTGTTCACCAGCGGCATGGAGCCAGGCCAATGCCGTTACGAGCAGGGCACCCGGAATGACGAAGAGCGTGCCCGAGAGCAGGCCGCCGGCCACGCCACCTCGCCTCCATCCCGCATAGGTGGCCAGTTGCTGGGCCTCGGGGCCGGGCAAGAGCATGCAGAGCCGCATGGCGGCGAGGAATTCCTCTTCGTCGAGCCACTGGCGGCGTTCCACCACCTCGCGGTGCAGGATGGCCACCTGCCCCGCCGGGCCACCGAAGCCGGTGGCCCCGATCATCAGCCACGTCTTCCAGTCGTCGGTCTTCATTCGGCATCGCTCAGTGGTGATCCTGTCACGAAAGCACCTGACGGATCACGTGGCCGTGAACGTCGGTGAGCCGCCGTTCGATGCCGTTGTTGTAGAAGGAGAGCCGTGTGTGATCGAGGCCGAGGAGGTGTAGGATCGTGGCGTGGAGGTCGTAGATCGTGGCCGGGTTCTCGATTGCCTTATAGCCGAACTCATCGGTGGCGCCGTAGTGGAAGGCCCGCTTCACGCCGGCACCGGCGAACCAGACTGTGAAGCCCGCAGGGTTGTGGTCGCGGCCGTTGGCCCCCTTCTGGAACGTTGGCATGCGGCCGAACTCCGTCACGAACGCCACGAGCGTGTCGGCGAGCAGGCCGCGAGCCTTCAGGTCTCGCAGAAGCCCGGCAACCGGCTGGTCGAGGATCGGTCCGTGCACGGCGTACTGGTCGACGATCTTCCTGTGGCCATCCCAGTTGCCCACCCCCTCCCCCATCGCGTAGCCGCCGTTGAAGAGCTGCACGAATCGCACGCCCCGTTCCAGCAGCCGCCGGGCGAGGATGCAGTTGCGTCCAAACCGGGCCTTCAGCGAGTTGCTCGCGTCGTCGGCACCGTAGGCTTTGAGCGTGTCGGCTGACTCGTCGGAGAGGTTGCCGACCTTCGCCGCCGACAATTGCATCTTGGCAGCGAGTTCGTAGGCGCTGATCCGCGCGGCAAGATCGGTGTCGCCTGGATGGCGGGCGAGGTGGTCCTCGTTGAGCTGGGTGAGAAAGTCACGGGTTGCTGTGTCGGCAGCTGGCGAGATCGAGGCGGGTCGGGCGAGGTTTGGGATTGGTCGATCGGCGTTGAAGCTCGTTCCCTGGAACGCCGCCGGCAGAAACGCCGACTGCCAGTGCCGCGGCCCATTCTGTGGCACGCCTCGCGGGTCGGGAATGGCGACAAAGGCCGGCAGATCGCGGCACTCGCTGCCGAGCGCATAGGTCGTCCAGGCACCGATGCCCGGGAAGCCGTCGAGCGTGAAGCCTGTCGACATCTGGCTCTCGGCCGGCCCGTGCGTGTTGCTCTTGGCCGTCATCGAGTGAATGAAACACATCTCGTCGGCCAATTCGCCGAGATGCGGCAGGAGGTCGCTCGTCATCGTGCCGCTCTCACCCCGTGGCCTGAATTCCCAGAGCGGTTTGATCAGGTTCCCCTGCTCTCCCTGGAAGGTGATCAACTGTTCGCCAGTGGCCGTCGGCATCGGCGTGTCGTGCCGCCGTATCAGCTCGGGCTTGTAGTCGAACGTGTCGACGTGCGAGATAGCGCCCGAGCAGAAGATCATCAGCACGCGATTCGCCCGCGCCGGAAAATGCGGCGCCCTCGGTGCATACGGCTGGGAGGGATCAATCAGCGGCCGGATCGGCGGCTCGCTGCCGAGCAGCCGCTGCTCGTGGAGAAGTGCTGTCAGCGCGATCCCGGAGAGGCCCGTGCCGCCCCACTGCAGGAACGAACGACGGTCGAGCATCTGTCGGCCGGCATGAGAGAGTTCGTTGTGCATGGTGTGGGGGCTGATCGCTGCGGTCGGTGTCAGGATGCTAGTAGATCGTGATGAACTCGCTGGCGTTGTAGAGGCTGCGGCAGAGGATTGGGAGGCCGTGGGTGGTCACGAGCGACGTGCCGGCAGCCAGTTCCTTGTCGGTTGCCTGGCGGCCGAAGGCGAGTTCGAACGCCCGGCCAGTCTGCAGGCCCGGGTCGCTTCCCGCCTCTCGTTCCACCCGCGCTGCAAACCGGTTTGCCTGATCAAGGAGGAAGGCACCGTTGAGCATGTTGAGCGCCTGCAGCGGCGTCGTGCTCATCGTTCGCTTCGGCTGTACCTGACCGGCATCGGGGCAGTCGAACGCCCCAAAAAAAGAATCCAGCTCGGCCCGCGGCTTCGACTGATAGACCATCCGACGGAAATCGTCGTCTGTGAAGGTTGTCTTCGTGTTGTAAACCTTCACGTAGTTGGTATTGGGTTCGAAGAGGTCGAACCCAGGCCCCCTCATCTTCGGGTTGAGACTGCCGCTGACGGCGAGAATCGCGTCGCGAAGAGGCTCCGCCTCGAGCCGCCGGGGTGGATATCGCCAGAGGAGCCGGGAGCCGGAGTCGGCTGCGAGTGCGTCGGACCGGGCGGCGCTCGTCTGCCGGTAGGCTCGGCTCGTCACGATCAGTCGATGGATCCGTTTCAGCCGCCAACGGTCGGCGGGGTCTGCCGGATCGGCCAGTTCGCTCGCCAGCCAGTCGAGCAGCTCCCGATGGCTCGGCACGCCTCCGTTCACACCGAAGTCGCTTGGTGTGTCGACGATCCCCGTGCCGAAATGATGGTGCCAGAGCCGGTTGACGATCACGCGGGCGGTGAGCGGGTTTGTCGCCGAGGCGATCCAGTCGGCGAGCGACCGGCGGCGATCCGCCTCCAAAGCGTCAGTCGGCAGTTGCCAGGCCGGGCCGAACTTCGTGAGACTCCCCGGGGCCACCTCCTCGCGCGGCTGCATCGGGTCGCCGCGGTAGAAACGGTGGGTCTGTGGAGGGGTGACAAACTGGCCCGCGTAGACCTTCGTAAGCTGTTTGAGCATGTCGAGCTGCTTCGTCAGGACTGCGGCTGCTGCAGAGAGGCTCTCCGCACCCGCCAATTCGTCTCGTGACAGCTCCGCGGCCGACGTGATCGGGCTGGACGTCTCTCCTGAGTCTTGCGGCGGCCGGTCAGTGTGCGAGGACACGACCGTCCATTCCTGTCCGTCGAGCGACGTGGCAATCTCGTAGCTGGTGGTGATTCGGTCGGTGAACTCCGGCTGTGGGCTACGGTCGCGGCTCCAGACGACCCGGGCGACGTCCTCGTCCTCGGGGAGCTCCATCTGGACCCAGCCCTTGCCTGTCTCACTTGAAATCCACGATCGAGCGTTGCCATAGAGGCCGTCGTTGATGTGCTCAAGCCTGTGGAACGGATTTGTGCCATCTGCGTACACGCCCGAAGCCGAAGCCCGCGCGTTGCGGGCAACGTTTCGACCGTCGGTCGTGAACACCTCCAATTCATCGATGCAGGGCTCTGCTGCCGTTGTGGCGAGCACCGTGAAGCGGAGAAATCGCGTCTTTGTCGGCGGGAAGGCGACGACATGTTCACCGGTGATCCTTCGCCGAATCGTCAGCAACTCTCGCTCGAGTGTGGCGATCTTCCGGAGCCTGTCGGCATTGTCGGGTGGCAGGATATCGCGGTCGGCGTGCTTGACGCCGGCGAACACGGCTTTGATCCGATAGTAGTCACGCTGTGGCATCGGGTCGCA
>Ga0214921_10002328_pt1 | contig 31102 bp, 33 predicted proteins | sample LL1505_MetaG_FD_177992 | JGI IMG/M metagenome (GOLD analysis project Ga0214921, IMG submission 177992) | Freshwater microbial communities from Lake Lanier, Atlanta, Georgia, United States - LL-1505 | ecosystem: Environmental > Aquatic > Freshwater > Lake | place: USA: Georgia | collected... | reverse complement strand
CTTATTTTATCCATATTTTTTTCTAATAAATCTATAGCATTTTCATTTAATGATAACAAAGACCAATCTAATTTATTTATATCTATCCAACTTCTTAATTTATACATTGTAAAATATTTTAAATATATATTTAAAATATTTTATATAAAATATTTTTCAATTTTTATTATAAAAATAGGAAGGTATTTTGCAAGAAACCTAGGTTTTCTTATTTAAAAACAATTATCAAGAATATAATCAAGATCTTTATCTTTTAAATCAGGATGATTTAAATATTTTGCAATGACGCACGGATGTAATGCTTTTTTTATTAATTCTTCTTTATATATATTACATCTTTTTTCTAATGCTTCATAATCCAATTCAAAAATAGATGGATTTCTTGATAATATTCGCCAATCTATTTTATCCTTATTCTTTTCTAAAAGCATCATAGCATTTGGATTTTGTGATAACATATCCCAATATATTTTATCCATATTTTTTTCTAAAAGAGGTATTGCATTTGGATTTCCCGATAATGCAAACCAATATATTTTATCAACATTTTTTTCTAAAAGAGGTATTGCATTTGGATTTCCTGATAATGCAAACCAATTTATTTTATCAACATTTTTTTCTAAAAGAGGTATTGCATTTGGATTTCCTGATAATACAAACCAATTTATTTTATTATTATTATTAGATAAAATATGTATAGCATTCGGATTCATAGATAAATTGTTCCAATCTATTTTATTCATATTCTTTTCTAAAAGAGGTATAGCATTTGGATTTTTTGATAATTCATTCCAATTGATTATATCTATATTCTTAAACAGAATATAAATAGAATGTGGATTTATTGATGATGAATACCTACGTATTTTATTTTCTAAAAGATTTATAGCATTTGGATTTGATGCTAAACGATCCCAATCTATATAATCATAATACTTTTCTAAAAGATGTATCGCATTTAGATTACTTGATAATATACGCCAATCTATTTTATTTAGATTATTTTCTAAAAAATGTATAGCATTCGGATTTAATGATAACCAAAACCAATCTATTTTATCTTTATTCTTTTCTAAAAGATCTATAGCATTTGGATTACTTGATAAATAATCCCAATTTATTTTATTTATAACTATCCAATCTTTTAGTTTATACATTGTTTATAATAATATAAATTGAAATTATTTTATATAAAATTATTTTATATAACATAAAATAAAACTAAAATACTTGTTACCATGCTATATATACGAATTTTATTCACTACTCCTTACATATTCAAAGTTATAGTTTGATCAAGTGAATCTAAGTTACTTTGTATTTTGTTGTCCAAAATGAAGAGTATCAATGATTTGACTTTGTAAGAATGAAATTATCATTTGTATCCATATAATCATTATTATATGACTCGTTCTATCTTGTTCCATTAACACATTGTTATTGATATGTTTTATAGATATTTTCTGGTATAGTGGATATTCACCAATTGGTATCATAAAACTCTTAAGAAATTCTCTAAATATAATAATATCCATAGACTCATTTTCATTATATAAAGATAGTGAGAACTTTTTTTTTGACTCACATTCATCATATAAAGATAGTATGAACTTTTTAGATTCACAATCGTTATATAAAGAAGATAGCATGAACTTTGTTTCATAAATTGTATTTTGTTCATACTTTCTTACAATATAAGAAGTTTCTTCTTTTTTACGGGGAAGTTCGCCTAAAACTATTTTATTTAGTTTATTTGGATAATGTCGCTTTTGATTATCCTTATTTGGTTTATACCACCATTTTCCATAGTTTCTGTTTCGAGTCATTGTATTCTAAATTTAATTAAAAATATCTAACTGATTATTAGATATTTTTAACTATCATTTTTTTTTACACCTCTGTATACAATACTAGAAATTTTTAAGATTTTATATAATAAAATCAATAAATTAAAAATATTTTATATATTTATTAATTATAAAAATACGTGTATTGTTTTTTTCATTGATAAGATATAAAAATAGGAAGGCATGTATATAAAACCTAAGTTTCCTCAGTTAAAAACAATTATCAAGAATATAATCAAGATCTTTATCTTTTAAATCAGGATGATTTATATATCGTGTAATAACATTCGGATGTAATGCTTTTTTTATTAATTCTTCTTTATATATATTACATCTTTTTTCTAATGCTTCATAATCCAATTCAAAAATAGATGGATTTCTTGATAATATTTCCCAATCTATTTTATCATTATTCTTTTCTAAAAGCATTATAGCATTTCGATTACTTGATAACACATACCAATTTATTTTATCTAAATTTTTTTCTAAAAGCATCATAGCATTCCTATTATATGATAATCCTCTCCAATGTATTTTATCATAATTATTTTCTAAAAGATGTATAGCATTTGGATTACTTGATAAATAAATCCAACTTATTTTATCCTTATTTTTCTCTAAAAGATGTAGTGCATTTGGATTTTCTGATAATGCAACCCAACTTATTTTATCCATATTTTTTTCTAAAAGATCTATCGCATTTGGATTTCTTGATAAGTTCCACCAATCTATTTTATCTTTATTCTTAGAAAGAATATGTATAGCACTTGGATTTTGTGATAAACACCACCAATTTATTTTATCCTTATTTTTAGACAAAATATGTATAGCACTTGGATTTTGTGATAAACACCACCAATCTATTTTATTTAGATTTTTTTCTAAAAGATGTATAGCATTTGGATTTAATGATAACCAAAACCAATCTATTTTATCATTATTCTTTTCTAAAAGATCTATAGCATTTGGATTACTTGATAAATCAACCCAATTTATTCTATTTATATCTATCCAACTTCTTAATTTATACATTGTAAAAATATTTAATATATCTATTAAAATATTTATTAAAAATATTTTTCAATTTTTATAATAAATATAGGAAGGTATGTGTAGAAAATCTAGGTTTCCTCACTTAAACACAATTATCAAGAATATAATCAAGATCTTTATCTTTTAAATCAGGATGATTTAAATATCGTGTAATGACGCACGGATGTAATGCTTTTTTTATTAATTCTTCTTTATATATATTACATCTTTTTTCTAATGCTTCATAATCCAATTCAAAAATAGATGGATTTTTTGATAATCCTGCACAAGATATTTTTTTATCCTTATTCTTTTCTAAAAGCATCATAGCATTTGGATTACTTGATAAGTGACTCCAATCTATTTTATCTATATTCTTAGATAGAATATGTATAGCATTTGGATTTTCAGATAATCCTTCCCAATCTATTTTATTCAGATTTTTTTCTAAAAAGTCTATCGCATTTAGATTTTTTGATAATTCATACCAATCTATTTTATCCATATTTTTTTCTAATAAATGTATACCATTTGGATTTGTTGATAACATATCCCAATCTATTTTATCCATATTTTTTTCCAATAGATGTATTGCATTTGGATTTGTTGATAACATATCCCAATCTATTTTATGCTTATTTTTTTCTAAAAGCATCAAAGCATTTGGATTTGTTGATAAGTTAATCCAATCTATTTTATCTATATTCTTAGATAGAATATGTATTGCATTTGGATTTCCTGATAATCCTTTCCAATCTATTTTATCCATATTTTTTTCTAAAAGATGTATAGCATTTGGATTTAATGATAACTGATACCAATTTATTTTATCCACTAGTTTTTCTGAAAAGCATATAACATTTGGATTTTGAGATAAACAACGCGAGTCTACTTTACTATGATTTTTTTTTAAAAGATGTATCGCATTAGGATTTGCTGATAATGCAAACCAATATATTTTATTAATATTTTTTTCTATAAGATCTATCGCATTTGGATTTTGTGATAAAAAAAACCAATCTATTTTATTTATTTCCATCCAATCTCTTAGTTTATACATGGATAAGATATTTAAAATATATTTTAGATAAAAATTTTAAATAAAAATATTTTTCAATTTTTATAATAAAAATAAGAAGGTATTTTGCAAGAAACCTAGGTTTTCTTATTTAAAAACAATTATCAAGAATATACTCAAGATCTTTATCTTTTAAATCAGGATGATTTAAATATCGTGTAATGATAGATGGATGCAATGCTTTTTTTATTAAATCTTCTTTATATATATTACATCTTTTTTCTAATGCTTCATAATCATATTCAAAAATAGATGGATTCAATGATAAGAAAAACCAATCTATTTTATCCATATTCTGTCTAAGAATATCTATTCCATTTGGATTTTGTGATAATCCATACCAATTTATTTTATCATAATTATTTTCTAAAAGATGTATCGCATTTCGATTTTGTGATAATTCATACCAATGTATTTTATCATAATTATTTTCTAAAAGATGTATAGCATTTGGATTTTTTGATAATTTACACCAATTTATTTTATCCATATTCTTTTCTAAAAGAGTTATAGCATTTGGATTACTTGATAATACCGACCAATTTATATTATTTATATTTTTTTCTAAAAGATGTAATGCATTTGGATTACTTGATAACATATACCAATCTATTTTATCTATATTCTTAGACAACAAATGTATTGCATTTGGATTTTCTGATAATCGAATCCAATATATATTATCCATATTCTTTTCTAAAAGAGTTATAGCATTTGGATTTGCTGATAACCACATCCAGTTTACTGCATCAATATTTTCTTCTAATAGATGTATAGCACTTGAGTTACGTGATAACTCAACCCATTTTATTCTATCCCTATTCTTTTCTAAAAGATTTATAGCATTTTCATTCATACATAAAAGAGTCCAATTTATTTTACTTGTATCTATCCAATCTCTTAATTTATACATTTGTACAATATTTTAAAATATCAATTTAAAATATCTATTTAAAATATTTTTCAATTTTTATTATAAAAATAATTTTAAAAAATAAGAAAGAAGATACTTGTAGGAAACGTAGGTTTCCACACTTAAAAACAATTATCAATAATATAATCAATATCTTTATCTTTTAAATCAGGATGATTCAAATATCGTATAATATTAGATGGATGTAATGCTTTTTTTATTAATTCTTCTTTATATATATTACATCTTTCTTCTAATCTTTCATAATCATAATTAAAAATAGATGGATTAGAAGATAATTCATTCCAATCTATTTTATCTATATTTTTTTCTAAAAGATGTATTGCATTTTTATTAAAAGATAATTCAAGCCAATCTATTTTATCATTATTATTAGACAAAATATCTATTGCATTTGGATTACTTGATAACTCAATCCAATCTATTTTATCATTATTATTAGACAGAATATCTATTGCATTTGGATTACTTGATAATTCAACCCAATCTATTTTATCTATATTTTTAGACAACAAATGTATAGCATTTGGATTTTGTGATAATCTGCTCCAATCTATTTTATCATGATTTGCTTCTAAAAGATGTAGTGCATTTGGATTTTGTGATAATCTGCTCCAATCTATTTTATCATAATTCTTTTCTAAAAGATGTAGTGCATTTGGATTTTGTGATAATCTGCTCCAATCTATTTTATCATAATTCTTTTCTAAAAGTGGTAGCGCATTTGGATTTTTTGATAAATGATGCCAATTTATTTTATCAATATTTTTAGATATAAAATGTATCGCATTTGGATTTATTGATAACCAATACCATTCTATTTTATCCTTATTCTTTTCTAAAAGATGTATTGCATTTGGATTTACTGATATCCAAAGCCAATCTATTTTATCTATATTTTTTTCTAAAAGATCTATTGCATTCGGATTTTCTGATAAAAAACTCCAATTTATTTTATTTATATCTATCCATTCTCTTAATTTATACATTTTATGATATTTTAATTTAAATATTTAAATAAATATTTAAATAAATATTTAAATAAATATTTTAAATATAAATATTTTTCAATTTTTATTTAACATAGGAAACCTAAGTTTTCTCACTTAAAAAGAATTATCTTTTAAATCAGGATGATTTAAATATCATGTAATGACGGAATAATGCAACGCTTTTTTTATCAAGTCTTCTTTATATATATTACATCTTTTTTATAATACTTCATAATCTACCATAATTCTTTTTTAAAAGTATCATAGCATTTGGATTATATGAAAACCAATACCAAACTATTTTATTCTTATTTTTTAAAGATGTATTGCAGATGTATTGCATTTGAATTTTATGATAAACAATCCCAATTTATTTAAATCTCTATTTAAAATATAACAAAACATTTTTTAATTAATTCTTTTTTATATATATTACATCTTTTTTCCAATGCTTCATAATTATATTTAAAAATAGATGGATTTAATGATAGTGCATTCCAATCTATTTTATCCATATTCTTAATCAAAATATGAATAGCATTTGAATTATGCGATAATCCAACCCAATTTATTTTATCCTTATTTTTTTCCAAAAGATGTATAGCATTTGGATTATATGACAATGTATTCCAATTTATTTTATCCATATTTTTTTCTAAAAGAAGTATAGCATTTGGATTTTGTGATAATATTGACCAATTTATTTTATCCATATTCTTTTCTAAAAGATGTATAGCATTTGGATTATATGACAATGTATTCCAATTTATTTTATCCATATTTTTTTCTAAAAGATGTATTGCATTTGGATTTTTTGATAAACAGTTCCAAACTATTTTATGAACATTTTTTTCTAAAAGATGTATAGCATTCGGATTTGTTGATAAAAAATACCAATTTATTTTATCCTCATTCTTTTCTAAAAGATGTATAGCATTTGGATTACTTGATAACATATACCAATTTATTTTATCTACATTATTTTCTAAAAGATGTATAGCATTTTGATTACTTGATAACCTATGCCAATCTATTTTATTGATATCTATCCAATCTCTTAATTTGTACATTCTGAAATATTTTACATATTTATTTAAAAATATTTATTTAAAATATTTTTCAATTTTTATTTTATAAATTGAAACCCACTCTAATAGATATTTTAAATATCTATTAAGGTATATGTGTAGAAAACCTAGGTTAAATACAATTATCAAGAATAAAATCAAGATCTTTATCGGTTAAATCTGGATGATTTAAATATCGTTTGATTATTGACGGATGTAATGCTTTTTTCATTAATTCTTCTTTATATATATTACATCTTTTTTCTAATCCTTCATAATCCAATTCAATAATAGATGGATTACATGATAATTCATACCAATCTATTTTATCCTTATTTTTTTCCAAAAGATCTATAGCATTTGGATTTCTTGATAACATATACCAATCTATTTTATTTATATTCTTTTCTAAAAGCATCATAGCATTTGGATTTCTTGATAATTCTGTCCAATTTATTTTATTCATATTCTTTTCTAAAAGCATCATAGCATTTGGATTTCTTGATAACATATTCCAATTTATTTTATTTATATTTTTTTCTAAAAGATGTATGGCATTTGGATTTTCTGATAGAATACTCCAATTTATTTTATCTACATTTTTTTCTAAAAGATGTATTGCATTTGGATTTAATGATAACCAACCACATGCTATTTTATCTACATTTTTTTCTAAAAGATGTATCGCATTTGGATTACTTGATAAACAATACCAATGTATTTTATCTATATTTTTTTCTAAAAGCATCATAGCATTTGGATTTTCTGATAGCATATACCATTTTATTTTATCATAATTCTTTTCTAAAAGCATCATAGCATTTGGATTAGTTGATAATCCGTACCAATTTATTTTATCTATATTTTTTTTAAAAGTTGTATTGCATTTGGATTTTGATGATAACCAAAACCATTTTATATTATTTATATCTATCCAACTTTTTAATTTATACATTGTAGAATATTTTCAATACATATTTTAAATATTTATTGAAAATATTTTTCAATTTTTATTATAAAAATAGGAAGGTATGTGTAGGAAACCTAGGTTAAATACAATTATCAAGAATATAATCAAGATCTTTATCTTTTAAATCTGGATGATTTAAATATCGTCTAATGACAGAAGGATGTAATGCTTTTTTCATTAATTCTTCTTTATATATATTACATCTTTTTTCTAATGCTTCATAATCAAGCTCAAAAATAGATGGATTAAATGATAATGCACTCCAATTTATTTTATCTTTATTCTTAGACAAAATATGTATCGCATTTGGATTTAAAGATAATTCGCCCCAATCTATTTTATCCTTATTTTTTTCTAAAAGATGTACTGCATTTGGATTACCAGATAATGAATACCAATCTATTTTATCCTTATTCTTTTCTAAAAGTATCATTGCATTTGTATTTAATGATAACTGAATCCAATCTATTTTATCATGGTTTTTTTCTAAAAGTTCTATTGCATTTTCATTATCTGATAAGTTTGACCAATCTATTTTATCCACATTTTTTTCTAAAAGATGGATAGCATTTATATTACAAGATAATCCAATCCAATCTATTTTATCCATATTTTCTTCTAAAAGATGTATCGCATTTGGATTTCTTGATAGCCAATACCAATCTATTTTATCCTTATTCTTTTCTAAAAGCATTATAGCATTACTATTTATTGATAACATATCCCATTTTATTTTATCCTTATTCTTTTCTAAAAGATGTATTGCATTTGGATTTAATGATAATAATGTCCAATTTATTTCATCATTATTCTTATCTATAAGATGTAGTGCATTTGGATTTCTTGATAGTTCATTCCAATCTATATTATCCATGTTTTTTTCTAAAAGGTCTATTGCATTTGGATTACTTGATAAACAATCCCAATATAGTTCATTTATATCTATCCAACTTCTTAATTTATATATCATATTTTGATATTTAATATTATTTTATCAAATATTTAGATTCTTTTATTTTTCAATTTTTATTATAAAAATAAGAAGGTATTTGCAGAAAACCTAGGTTTCCATACTTAAAAACAATTATCAAGAATATATTCAAGATCTTTATCCTTTAAATCTGGATGATTCAAATATCGTCTAATGACAGAAGGATGTAATGCTTTTTTTATTAATTCTTCTTTATATATATTACATCTTTTTTCTAATGCTTCATAATCAAGTTCAAAAATAGATGGATTAAATGATAATGCACGCCAATTTATTTTATCTTTATTCTTAGACAAAATATGTATAGCATTTGGATTATATGATAATCCAACCGGACTTATTTTATCTATATTCTTAGACAAAATATCTATTGCATTTGGATTTTGTGATAATGAACACCAATCTATTTTATCTATATTATTAGATAAAATATGTATAGCATTGATGTTTAATGATAACATACTCCAATTTATTTTATCATAATTTTTTTCTAAAAGTTCTATTGCATTTGAATTATATGATAATGAAACCCATGATATTTTATCCATATCCTTAGATAAAATATGTATAGCATTTGGATTACGTGATAACATATACCAATCTATTTTATCCTTATTTTTTTCTAAAAGCATCATAGCATTTGGATTACATGATAATCCATACCAATCTATTTTATCATTATTCTTAGACAAAATATGTATGGCATTGATATTTAAAGATAACATATTCCAATCTATCTTATCTACATTTTTTTCTAAAAGATGGATTGCATTTGGATTATATGATAACATATTCCAATCTATCTTATCTACATTTTTTTCTAAAATATACATGGCATTTGGATTTCTTGATAGATTATTCCAATTTATCTTATCTACATTTTTTTCTAAAAAATATATCGCATTCGGATTACATGATAATGTACTATAATCTAATTTATTTATATCTATCCAATCTCTTAATTTGTATATCATATTTTAAATAGATATATAAAACAATATTTTATATATCTATTTAAAATATTTTTCAATTTTTTTATAATAATAGGAAGGTATATATAGGAAACTTAGGTTTCCTTACTTAAATACAATTATCAAGAACATAATCAAGATCTTTATCTTTTAAATCTGGATGATTTAAATATCGTGTAATGACTGAAGGATGTAATGCTTTTTTAATTAATTCTTCTTTAAATATATTACATCTTTCTTCGAATGCTTCATAATCCAGTTCAAAAATAGATGGATTGAATGATAATGCTTCCCAATTTATTTTATCTTTATTCTTAGACAGAATATCTATTGCATTTGAATTATAAGATAATCCATACCAATTTATTCTATCCATATTCTTAGACATCAAATGTACAGCATTTATATTTAATGATAAGTCATTCCAATCTATCTTATTCATATTTTTTTCTATAAGATGGATAGCATTTGGATTACTTGAAATCAACCCCCAATCTATTTTATCCATATTCTTTTCTAAAAGATGTATAGCATTTGGATTTCTTGATAGCCAAAACCAATTTATTTTATCCTTATTCTTTTCTAAAAGATGTATTGCATTTGGATTTTTTGATAATCGATCCCAATTTATTTTATTAAAATTATTTTCTAATAAATGTATAGCATTTGTATGCTCTGATAATGCATCCCAATTTATTTTATCCATATTCTTTTCTAAAAGATCTATAGCATTTGGATTATACAATAACCAATACCAATCTATTTTATCTATATTCTTTTCTATAATATGTATTGCATTCGGATTTTCTGATAATTTATGCCAATTTATTTTATCATAATTCTTTTTCAAAATATGTATAGCATTTGGATTTAATGATAATGCATTCCAATTTATTTTATCATTATTCTTTTCTAAAAGATCTATAGCATTCGGATTTCTTGATAAACAATCCCAACGTATTTTATTTATATCTATCCAACTTCTTAATTTATATTTCATACTTGATATTATGTAAGTATATTTACAATATCTATTCAAAATATTTTGAAAAAATATTTTTCAATTTTTATTATAAAAATATTTTTATCTTCATTTATTCTTCTTTAACAATGCTTCAAAATCATATTCAAAAATAGATGGATTTCTTGATAATTCATATGAATTTATTTTATCCATATTGTTTTCTAAAAGCATCATAGCATTTGGATTTCTTGACAATCCATTCCAATCTATTTTATCATAATTCTTTTCTAAAAGATGTATCGCATTTGGATTATAGGATAAATTTTGCCAATCTATTTTATCAATATTTTCAGTTAGAAGATGTATAGCATTTGGATTAAATGATAATCTACACCAATCTATTTTATCATAATTCTTTTCTAAAAGATGAATACCATTTGGATTATTTGATAATACAGACCAATTTATTTTATCCATATTTTTTTCTAAAAGATGTATTGCATTTTTATTTTTTGATAACATAAACCAACTTATTTTATCCTTATTTTTTTCTAAAAGATGTATTGCATTTGGATTAGATGATAACCAAATCCAATTTATTTTATCCATATTTTTTTCTAAAAGATGTATTGCATTTGGATTACTAGATAAATAAATCCAATTTATTTGATCTATATTTTTTTCCAAAAGATCTATAGCCTTATGATTACTTGATAACGAATTCCAATCTATTTTATCACTATTCTTTTCTAAAAGTTGTATCGCATTTGGATTACTTGATAAATAATTCCATTTTATTTTATCTATGTTTATCCAACTTCTTAATTTATATTTCATATTTGATATTATGTAAGTATAATTACAATATCTATTTAAAATATTTATTCAAAATATTTTTCAATTTTTTATAATGAATAAGAAAACCTAGGTTTCCTTACTTAAAAACAATTATCAAGAATATAATCAAGATCTTTATCTTTTAAATCAGTATGATTTAAATATCGTATAATCATAGATGGATGTAATGCTTTTTTCATTAATTCTTCTTTAAATATATTACATCTTTTTTCTAATGCTTCATAATCATATTCAAAAATAGATGGATTTAAAGATAACATACTCCAATCTATTTTATCTATATTCTTAGATAGAATATATATTGCATTTGGATTTTCTGATAATCCATACCAATCTATTTTATCCAAATTCTTTTCTAACAGATGTATTGCATTTGGATTTCTTGATAACTCATACCAACTTATTTTATTATAATTTTTTTCTAAAAGATGTATAGCATTTGGATTTAATGATAATTCATACCAATTTATTTTATCAATATTCTTTTCTAAAAGCATTATAGCACTTGGAATACGAGATAATCCATTCCAATCTATTTTATCTATATTCTTAGATATAATAGCTATAGCATTTGTATTATATGATAATGTGCTCCAATCATGTATTTTATCAATATTTTTTTCCAAAATATGTATTGCATTTGAATTACTTGATAAACAATGCCAATTTATTCTATCCATATTTTTTTCTAAAAGATGTATTGCATTTGGATTACATGATAACATACTCCAATTTATTTTATCAAGATTCTTTTCTAAAAGATGTATCGCGTTTGGATTCCTTGATAATAAATCCCAATCTATTTTATCTTTATTTTTTTCTAAAAGTTCTATAGCATTTGGATTACTTGATAACCAAGACCAAACTATTTTATCCATATTTTTTTCTAAAAGATGTATTGCATTTGGATTTAATGAAAACCAGCCCCATGTTATTTTATTTATATCTATCCAACTTCTTAATTTATATATCATATTTGATATAATGTAAAAATATTTTAAATACACAAGAAAATCATAAAAATTTACAGCACCTTAATTCTTTATAGTTCTACCAAATTTTTATCATTATTTTTAAAAATAATAATACATATATTTTTATAAAAATATATCTAGTAGAATTCTAAATTGCGATCACTATAAAATAAATATTTTAAATTTTATAAAAAATTTAATTTTTTATAAAATTTATTTAATTTAAGTCTAAGACCAATGCTAGAAACTTAATAATATTTTATTATTTTAATAAAATATTATGTGTTTATAAATTATATTGTTATATAATACAATAATATAATAAAATAAGATTATATATTTAATAAATATAATAATATTTATTTAAAATATTAATATTAGTTATTTTTATTATAAAAATCTCATTAAAAATTTTATTTTTAAAAAAATCTTGTTAATATATTATATTAAAGTTTCTAGCATTGAGTCTAAGACTTAATAATTATAGTAAATCCATTTTATAAATTTATATTTTAAAATATATTTAAAGACATTTTAATATATTAAATTAATATAAAAATACATTTCGTAAATCTTTTTTCTCCTCTAAAAATGATAAAAAAATAGAGATAAATAAAAAGTTATATCATTACTCTTATTTATAGAAGAAGTTAAAATATTTTCCAACAAAAGAGTTTTTTTTAATTTGTCTGTAAACATTCTTTAAGAGTGTTATAAAACAGATAGACTCGAAAGAGTTATTTATATCAGACTTGATTAAAACTGTTTTTTAAAAATTTACCACAATTTTAAAATAGACTGACTATAATATACACCTGAAATTTTTTTAAAATTCTCACTTTTTTAACAATAAAAAATATAATATTAATAAACTTTAAGATATATTATATTTTTACAATAATATTGATAAAATATCTATTTTGTTAAAGCATTATAAATTTTACTTTATAAAAAATAAAATAATATTTATAAAAATAAATATTATTTTTATCATATATTTTTATTAAAAAATTTATAAAATTTTAATTATTATTTTTTTATTACAGAATTTTATTATATACTTAGGTAATAAAAAAGTGAGATTTTTAAAATCATTTCAGGAGTAAATATGTAAAAAAATAATTTAATAAATACATCTGAATTTATGATTTTTGGACACTTTTTTATTAAAGAATTAAATTATAAAATATTTTATAATTTAATAAAAAAGTGTCCAAAAATTCTAAAATTCGGTGTATGTTAAAAACAATTATCAAGAATATATTCAAGATCTTTATCTTTTAAATTAGGATGATTTAAATATCGTTTGATTATTGATGGATGCAATGCTTTTTTCATTAATTCTTCTTTATATATATTACATCTTTCTTCTAATGCTTCATAATCATATTCAAAAATAGATAGATTCAATGATAAGAAAAACCAATCTATTTTATCCATATTCTTTTCTAAAAGATATATCGCATTTGGATTTTCTGATAATCCATACCAATTTATTTTATCCATATTTTTTTCTAAAAGATCTATTGCATTTGGATTTTTTGATAAATTATTCCAATCTATTTTATCAGTATTCTCAGTTAGAAGATGTATAGCATTTGGATTAAATGATAGATATATCCAATATATTTTATTCTTATTTTTTTCTAAAAGCATCATAGCATTTGGATTTTCTGATAAAGAATGCCAATCTATTTTATTCATATTTGGATTACATGATAACAAAGACCAATTTATTTTATTTATACATTGTTAAATAGATATGTTCATTTCTATTTAAATATCTATTTAAAATATTTTTCAATTTTTATTATAAAAAAATAAACATAATATTGATCTAACATAACTATTTATAAAATAAAATCATTTAAAAATAGGAAGGTATGTGTAGGAAACCTAGGTTTCCTCACTTAAATACAATTATCAATAATATATTCAAGATCTTTATCTTTTAAATCAAAATGATTCAAATATCGTTTTATAATAGATGGATGTAATGCTTTTTGTATTAATTCTTCTTTATATATATTACATCTTTTTTCTAATGCTTCATAATCCAATTCAAAAATAGATGGATTTTGAAATAATATGAACCAAGATGTATAGCATTTGGATTATATAATAACCAATACCAATCTATTTTATCCATATTTTTTTCTAAAAGATCTATTGCATTTGGATTTCTTGATAAATTAGACCAATTTATTTTATCATTATTCTTAGATAGAATATGTATAGCATTTCGATTTATTGATAATTCATTCCAATTTATTTTATTCATATTCTTTTCTAAAAGATGAATACCATTTGGATTATTTGATAATACAGACCAATTTATTTTATCCATATTCTTTTCTAAAAGCATCATAGCATTTGAATTTAATGATAACCAATGCCAAAATATTTTATTTATATTTTTTTCTATAAGATGTATTGCATTTGGATTTGATGATAACCACATCCAATTTATTTTATGCCTATTTTTTTCTAAAAGATGTATTGCATTTGGATTTTCTGATAGCATACTCCAATTTATTTTTTCAAGATTCTTTTCTAAAAGATGTATCGCGTTTCGATTCCTTGATAATAACTTCCAATCTATTTTATCAACATTTTTTTCTAAAAGATGTATTGCATTTAGGTTTAATGATAAGCTAATCCAATTTAATTTATTTATATCCACCCAATCTCTTAATTTATACATTGTTAAATAGATATTTACATATCTATTTAAATATCTATTTAAAATATTTTTCAATTTTTATTATAAAAATAGGAAGGTATGTGCAGGAAACCTAGGTTTCCTCACTTAAATACAATTATCAAGAATATATTCAAGATCTTTATCTTTTAAATCAGGATGATTCAAATATCGTTTGATAACAGATGGATGTAATGCTTTTTGTATTAATTCTTCTTTATATATATTACATCTTTTTTCTAATGCTTTATAGTCTAATTCAAAAATAGATGGATTTTTTGATAACGCGTACCAATTTATTTTATGCCTATTTTTTTCTAAAAGATGTATGGCATTTGGATTACTTGATAAATTAAACCAATTTATTTTATCATTATTCTTAGATAGAAGATGTATCGCATTTGGATTACTAGATAAATTACGCCATACTATTTTATCCATATTATTTTCTAAAATATGTATTGCATTTGGATTTTCTGATAATCCAGACCAATTTATTCTATCATGATTATTTTCTAATAAATGTATAGCATTTAGATTATATGAAATACAACACCAAAATATTTTATCCATATTTTTTTCTAAAAGATGTATCGCATTTTGATTTTTTGACAATTCATACCAACTTATTTTATTTATATTTTTTTCTAAAAGATGTATCGCGTTTGGATTTATTGATAACCAATACCATCTTATTTTATGCCTATTTTTTTCTAAAAGATGTATTGCATTTGGATTTTGTGATAATACATCCCAATCTATTTTATCAATATTTTTTTCTAAAAGATCTATAGCATTTGGATTACTTGATAATAAACTCCAATCTATTTTATCTACATTCTTTTCTAATAGATGTAATGCATTTGGATTACTTGATAAAGGCATCCAACCTATTTTATTTATATCTATCCAACTTCTTAATTTATACATTGTAATAATATTTTAAATAATTATTTTAAATATCTATTGTAAATATTTTTCAATTTTTATTATAAAAATAGGAAGGTATTTACAGGAAACCTAAGTTTCCTAACTTAAATACAATTATCAATAATATATTCAAGATCTTTATCTTTTAATTCAGGATGATTCAAATAGCGTTTGATTATTAATGGATGTAATGCTTTTTGTATTAATTCTTCTTTATAGATATTACATCTTTTTTCTAATGCTTGATAATCCAATTCAAAAATAGATGGATTTTGTGATAACATACACCAATTTATTTTATTCTTATTTTTTTCTAAAAGCATCATAGCATTTGGATTGATTGATAAATAAAACCAATCTATTTTATCCATATTTTTAGACAGAATATCTATAGCATTTGGATTACATGATAATCCACTCCAATATATTTTATCCATATTTTTAGACAGAATATGTATCGCATTTGGATTGAATGATAATTCATTCCAATCTATTTTATCATAATTCTTTTCTAAAAGATGTATTGCATTTGGATTACCTGATAAATATTCCCAATCTATTTTATCCATATTCTTAGACAGAATATGGATCGCATTTGGATTTCCTGATAACCGTTGCCAATCTATTTCATCTACATTTTTTTCTAAAAGATGGATAGCATTTGGATTATATGATAAGAGAACCCATTCTATCTTATCTTTATTCTTAGACAGAAGATGTATAGCATTTGGATTACTTGATAAATAAAACCAATCTATTTTATCCATATTCTTAGACAAAATATCTATCGCATTTGGATTTTGTGATAATCCACGCCAATCTATTTTATCAACATTTTTTTCTAAAAGCATCATAGCATTTAGATTTTTTGAAAACCATTGCCAATATATTTTATTCTTATTCGTTTCTAAAAGATCTATAGCATTTGGATTCGTTGATAACCAATACCAATTTATTTTATTTATATCTATCCAATCTCTTAATTTATATATCATATTTAATATTATGTAAAATATTTATTTAAAATATCTATTGTAAATATTTTTCAATTTTTATTATAAAAATAAGAAGACATATGCAAAAAAACAAGGTTTAAATACAATTATCAAGAATATATTCAAGATCTTTATCTTTTAAATCAGGATAATTCAAATAGCGTTTGATTATAGATGGATGTAATGCTTTTTTTATTAATTCTTCTTTATAGATGTTACATCTTTTTTCTAATGCTTGATAATCTAATTCAAAAATAGATGGATTAACTGAAAATGCATTCCAATCTATATTATCCTTATTTTTTTCTAAAAGCATCATAGCATTCGGATTTTGAGATAAGCGACACCAATCTATTTTATCAACATTTTTTTCTAAAATATGTATCGCATTTGGATTATATGATAATTCCCTCCAATTTATTTTATCCTGATTCTTTTCTAAAAGCATCATAGCATTCGGATTTTGAGATAAGCGACACCAATCTATTTTATCAACATTCTTTTCTAAAAGATCTATTCCATTTGGATTATTTGATAACCATCCCCATTTTATTTTATCCATATTCTGTCTAAGAATATGGATCGCATTTGGATTTAATGATAATGCATACGAATTTATTTTATTGATATTCTTTTCTAAAAGATGTATAGCATTTATATTACCGGATAGAAGATCCCAAATTATTTTATCCTGATTCTTTTCTAAAAGCATCATAGCATTTGGATTACTTGATAAAAAATACCAATCTATTTTATCCATATTCTTAGACAAAATATGTATCGCATTTGGATTACTTGATAATCTACACCAATCTATTTTATCAACATTTTTTTCTAAAAGTATCATAGCATTTGGATTTTTTGAAATCCCTGGCCAATATATTTTATCCTTATTTTTTTCTAAAAGATCTATAGCATTTGGATTATATGATAACCAATACCAATTTATTCTATTTATATCTACCCAATCTCTTAATTTATATATCATATTTAATATTATGTAAAATATTTATTTAAAAATATCTATTGTAAATATTTTTCAATTTTTATTATAAAAATAAGAAGACATTTGCAAGAAAACAAGGTTTAAATACAATTATCAAGAATATATTCAAGATCTTTATCTTTTAAATCAGGATGATTCAAATAGCGTTTGATAACAGATGGATGTAATGCTTTTTGTATTAATTCTTCTTTATAGATATTACATCTTTTTTCTAATGCTTGATAATCCAATTCAAAAATAGATGGATTTTGTAATAATATAAACCATATTATTTTATTCCTATTTTTTTCTAAAAGCATCATAGCATTTGGATTGCTTGATAAATTACACCAATCTATTTTATCCATATTCTTAGACAGAATATGGATCGCATTTGGATTACATGATAACATACTCCAATCTATTTTATCATTGTTTTTTTCTAGAAGTTCTATAGCATTTGGATTAAATGATAAATAATTCCAATGTATTTTATCCATATTCTGTCTAAGAATATGGATCGCATTAGGATTCATTGATAAATTCTTCCAAATTATTATATCCATATTCTTTTCTAAAAGAAATATCGCATTTGGATTTTGTGATAATCCACTCCAATATATTTTATCCATATTTTTAGACAAAAGATGTATTGCATTTGGATTTCCTGATAACCAATGCCAACATATTTTATCCACATTTTTTTCTAAAAGATGAATCGCATTTGGATTGCTTGATAAATCTTTCCAATATATTTTATCCTTATTCTTAGTCAGAATATGTATCGCGTTTGGATTTCTTGATAACCATTTCCAATTTATTTTATCCTTATTTTTTTCTAAAAGATCTATAGCATTTGAATTTAATGATAACCACCACCAATCTATTTTATTTATATCTATCCAATCTCTCAATTTATACATTGTAATATATTTTAAATATCTATTTTAAATACCTAATAAAATATTTTTCAATTTTTTATTAGGTATTGGTGTTTAAAATAGGAAACCTAAGTTTCCTCACAAAAAATACTTAACAATAGGAAAACCTAGTTTCTTCACTTAAAAACAATTATCAAGAATATATTCAAGATCTTTATCTTTTAAATCAGGATGATTTAAATATCGTCTAATGACAGACGGATGCAACGCTTTTTTCATTAATTCTTCTTTATATATATTACATCTTTTTTCTAATGCTTCATAATCCAATTCAAAAATAGATGGATTTAATGATAATACATTCCAATTTATTTTATTCCTATTTTTTTCTAAAATATGTATAGCATTTGGGTTGCTTGATAAAAAAAACCAATCTATTTTATCATTATTCTTTTCTAAAAGCTGTATAGCATTTATATTTAATGATAATTTAGACCAATTTATTTTATCTAAATTATTAGACAAAATATGTATAGCATTTGGATTTTCTGATAAATAATCCCAATGAATCTTATCTATATTTTTTTCTAAAAGATCTATAGCATTTGGATTTAATGATAATCCCTGCCAAACTATTTTATTTAAATTATTTTCTAAAAGATGTATCGCATTTGGATTTTGTGATAATCCATACCAATTTATTTTATCCATATTTTTAGACAAAATATGTATTGCATTTGGATTACTTGATAACCACACCCAATATATTTTATCATTATTTTTAGACAACATATGTATTGCATTCGGATTTGCAGATAACAAAAGCCAATTTATTTTATCATTATTCTTAGACAGAATATGTATTGCATTTGGATTTTTTGATAACCACATCCAATTTATTTTATCATTATTCTTAGACAGAATATCTATTGCATTTGGATTTTCTGATAAACAATCCCAATTTATTTTATTTGTATCTATCCAACTTTTTAATTTATACATTGTATTATATTTACAATATCTATTTTAAATAGATATTAAAAATATATTTTTAAATACAATTATCAAGAATATAATCAAGATAATTTAAATATCGTTTGATTATTGACGGATGTAATGTTTTTTTCATTAATTCTTCTTTATATACATTACATCTTTTTTTCAAATGCATCATAATCCAATTCAAAAATAGATGGATTTTTTCATTATTTTTTTCTAAAAGATGAATAGCATTTGGATTATGTGATAATCCAAACGAATCTATTTTATCATGATTCTTTTCTAAAAGATGTATTGTATTTGGATTTTCTGATAATGAGCACCAATTTATTTTATCATGATTCTTTTCTAAAAGATGTATTGTATTTGGGTTCAATGATAACCAAAACCAATTTATTTTATTTATAATTAATTATCCAGTCTCTTAATTTATACATTGTAAGATATTTTACATAGATATATTATTTAAATATCTATTTAAATATCTAAAAATATTTTAAATACCTAAAAATAGGAAGAGGTATGTGTAGAAAACTTGAGCTTCCTCCCTTAAAAACAATTATCAAGAATATATTCAAGATCTTTATCTTTTAAATTAGGATGATTCAAATATTTTTTGATTATTGACGGATGTAATGCTTTTTTTATTAATTCTTCTTTATAGATATTACATCTTTTTTCTAATGCTTCATAATCCAGTTCAAAAATAGATGGATTAATTGATAATGCACTCCAATCTATTTTATCCATATTTTTTTCTAAAAGCATCATAGCATTCGGATTTTGTGAAAGCATGTGCCAATTTATTTGGTGTACATTCTTTTCTAAAATATGAATCGCACTTGGATTAAAAGATAATGCATCCCAATCTATTTTATCACTATTCTTTTCTAAAAGATGTATCGCATTTGGATTAAAAGATAATGCATCCCAATCTATTTTATCACTATTCTTTTCTAAAAGATGTATCGCATTTGGATTACTTGATAATATATACCAATCTATTTTCTTCATATTTTTCTCTAAAAGCATCATAGCATTTGGATTTTGTGATAATAAACTCCAATCTATTTTATTTATATTCTTAGATAGAATATGGATAGCATTTGGATTTAATGATAACCATAACCAATCTATTTTATCATTATTCTTAAATAGAAGATGTATCGCATTTGGATTACTTGATAACCAATGCCAACTTATTTTATCCTTATTCTTAAATAGAAGATGTATCGCATTTGGATTACTTGATAACCAATGCCAATTTATTTTATTCCTATTTTTTTCTAAAAGATCTATAGCATTTGGATTTTCTGATAAACAAATCCAATCTATTTTATTTATATCCACCCAACTTCTTAATTTATATATCATATTTAATATTATTCATAATATTTAAAACATATAGATAAAATATTTTTCAATTTTTATTATAAAAATATCTACTTAAAATACTTAAAATAGGAAGGTACTTGTACGAAACCTAAATTTCCTAACTTCTTACTAAAATACTTAAAAATAGGAAAGGTATGTGTAGGAAACCTGAGCTTCCTCACTTAAAAACAATTATCAAGAATATACTCAAGATCTTTATCTTTTAAATCAGGATGATTTAAATATCGTGTAATGACAGATGGATGCAATGCTTTTTTTATTAATTCTTCTTTATATATATTACATCTTTTTTCCAATGCTTCATAATCCAATTCAAAAATAGATGGATTACGTGATAATGCACCCCAATCTATTTTATCCATATTTTTTTCTAAAAGCATCATTGCATTTGGATTTTTTGATAGCATGTACCAATTTATTTGGTGTACATTCTTTTCTAAAAGATGGATAGCATTTGGGTTTAATGATAATGTATTCCAATTTATTTTATCTATATTCTTAGACAGAATATGTATCGCGTTTGGATTTTGTGATAACATATACCAATTTATTTTATTCCTATTTTTTTCTAAAAGCATCATAGCATTTGGATTACTTGATAATAAAAACCAATCTATTTTCTTCATATTTTTCTCTAAAAGCATTATAGCATTTGGATTTTTTGATAGCTTATACCAATTTATTTTATCTTTATTCTTTTCTAAAAACATCATAGCATTTGAATTTTCTGATAAAAAATCCCAATTTATTTTATCCTGATTCTTTTCTAAAAGATGTATTGCATTTGGATTTAATGATAACCATAACCAATCTATTTTATCATTATTCTTAAATAGAAGATGTATCGCATTTGGATTATATGATAACCAATACCAATTTATTTTATCCATATTCTTTTCTAAAAGATCTATAGCATTTGGATTTTCTGATAAACAAATCCAATTTATTTTATTTATATCTATCCAACTTCTTAATTTATACATTGTAAATAATAACATTAAATATTTATAATATTTATAATATCTATATAAAATATTTTTCAATTTTTATTATAAAAATAGGAAAGTATGTGTAGGAAAACTAAGTTTCCTCACTTAAAAACAATTATCAAGAATATACTCAAGATCTTTATCTTTTAAATCAGGATGATTCAAATATCGTTGAATGACAGATGGATGTAATGCTTTTTTTATTAATTCTTCTTTATAGATATTACATCTTTTTTCTAATGCTTCATATTCAAGTTCAAAAATAGATGGATTTAATGATAATCTAGACCAATCTATTTTATCAACATTCTTTTCTAAAAGATGTATAGCACTTGGATTTATTGTTAATCCAAACCAATCTATTTTATCAACATTTTTTTCTAAAAGCATCATAGCATTTGGATTATATGATAACGCACTCCAATTTATTTTATCAACATTATTTTCTAAAAGATGTATAGCATTTGGATTAAATGATAAAAATCCCCAATCTATTTTATCCTGATTCTTTTCTAAAAGCATTATAGCATTTGGATTATATGATAATCCTATCCAATCTAATTCATCATAATTATTTTCTAAAAGATGTATAGCATTTGGATTAAATGATAATGCTAACGAAACTAATTTATCTACATTTTTTTCTAAAAGATGTATCGCATTTGGATTATATGATAAATAGTACCAATCTATTTTATCCACATTCTTTTCTAAAAGCATCATAGCATTTGGATTTTTTGAAAACATTCGCCAATTTATTTTATCCATATTCTTTTCTAAAAGATGCATCGCATTCGGATTTTCTGATAACTTTTTCCAACATATTTTATCCATATTTTTTTCTAAAAATTGTATCGCATTTGGATTACCTGATAATTCATCCCAATCTATTTTATTTATATCCACCCAACTTCTTAATTTATATATCATATTAAATAGTATGAATAATATTATAAATATCTATAATAAAATATTTTTCAATTTTTATTATAAAAATAAGAAAGTATGTGTAGGAAACCTATGTTTCATTACTTAAAAACAATTATCAAGAATATACTCAAGATCTTTATCTTTTAAATCAGGATGATTTAAATATCGTGTAATGACAGATGGATGTAATGCTTTTTTTATTAATTCTTCTTTATATATATTACATCTTTTTTCCAATACTTCATAATCATATTCAAAAATAGATGGATTTCTAGATAACCAATACCATCCTATTTTATCATTATTTTTTTCTAAAAGATGTATCGCATTTGGATTACGTGATAACCAACTCCAATCTATTTTACTTATATTTTTTTCTAAAAGAGGTATAGCATTTGGATTTTCAGATAGTTCACCCCAATCTATTTTATCATTATTTTTTTCTAACATATCTATCGCATTTGGATTTTTTGATAGCCAATACCATTCTATTTTATCCTTGTTCTTTTTTAACAGTTGTATTGCATTTGGATTCATTGATAATCGTTTCCAATCTATTTTATCTACATTTTTTTCTAAAAGATGTATCGCATTTGGATTTAATGATAAATAGTACCAATCTATTTTATCTACATTTTTTTCCAAAAGATGAATAGCATTTGGATTTTTTGATAGCCAATACCAATCTATTTTGTCTACATTTTTTTCCAAAAGATGAATAGCATTTGGATTTTTTGATAACCACTCCCAATTTATTTTATCCATATTTTTTTCCAAAAGATGAATAGCATTCGGATTTCCCGATAGACTGTCCCAGTTTATTTTATCCATATTTTTTTCTAAAAGTTCTATAGCATTCGGATTTCCCGATAAACTGTCCCAGTTTATTTTATCATAATTCTTTTTTAAAAAATCTATAGCATTTGGATTACTTGATAAATAATTCCACTTTATTTTATTTATATCTATCCAACTTCTTAATTTATATATCATATTTAATATTATATAAAAAAAATTATTTTATATAATCACATTCAATGCTAGAAACTTTAATATTAATATTTTAAATAAATATTTTTATATATATTATCTTATATTACACCCTAATTTTATATAAAAAAATAAAAACCAATCATTAAATTATTTTATTAGTTTTTATTTATTATACAATAAAAATTATAATTAGGGGGATGTAAATTTTAATGATTTTTGGATGTAACATAATAATTTATAAATAATAATAATATTTTATTAATAATAAAATATTATTAAGTTTCTAACATTGTAATCAAATCTATAAAAATATTTTAAATATTTTCTTAAAAATAATTATCAAGAATATATTCAAGATCTTTATCTTTTAAATCAGGATGGTTTAAATATCTTTCTATTATTGATGGATGTAATTTTTTTTTTTATTAATTCTTCTTTATATATATTACATCTTTTTTCTAATGCTTCATAATCCAATTCAATAATAGATGGATTACTTGATAATGTACACCAATTTATTTTATCATTATTCTTTATCAGTAAATTATTGATAAAATTAATATGTTTTTTTTATAAAATACAATTAAAAATACATATTATTTTTTTGTTTTATAGCTTTATTTTTAATAAATATAAATTATAACAATAAATATAAAAAATAATATAAAAAATATAATAATTTATTAATAAAATTTATATTAAATAAAATATTATATTTAAATTTTGATTAAAATGATGAAAATATATAAGTTCTTATATTATCAATTAAAAATATAAATAAATAAAATTGTACATATAATAAACAATATTTATATTATAAAAATAAAACATTTCTTTTTTATAAAATAATAATATTATTTTATTGATATAATTATTTAATACTCAATTATGAAACAGCTTATATATATTGCACTTGGATTTCTTGATAACGCGTTCCAATCTATTTTATCTATATTCTTAGAAAGAATATGTATAGCATTTGGATTACTTAATAACATAATCCAATCTATTTTTTCTATATTTTCTTCTAAAAGAGGTATTGCACTTGGATTTTCTGATAACTCGCACCAAACTATTTCTATTTCATTATTTGGATTTAATGAAAAATAATACAAATCTATAGAATCCATATTTTCTTCTAAAATAGGCATAGCATTCGGATTTTCTGACAAATAATACCAATGTATTTCATCCTTATTTTTTTTAAAGATGTATAGCATTTGGATTTTTTGATAATTTATCTCAATGTATTTTATCTATATTTTTTTCTAAAAGTATCATAGCATTTGGATTTACTGATAATTTTCTCCAACATATTTTATTCATATTTTTTTCTAAAAGAATCACATAGCATTTGGATTTTTTGATAATTCATCCCAATGTATTTTATCCATATTTTTTTCTAAAAGTATCATAGCATTTGGATTTCATGATATTTTTTTCTAAAAGATAATCCCAAACTATTTTATCAACGTTTTTTTCTAAAAGATATAACGCATTTGGATTTGGATTTGTTGATAACATATACCAATGTATTTTATCTATGTTTTTAGACATAATATATATAGCGTTCGGATTTGATGATAATTCATACCAATTTATTTTATCTACATTTTTTTCTATAAGATCTATAGCATTCGTAATGTGTAATAAACAATTCCAATCTAATTTATTTATATCTATCCAACTTCTTAATTTATACATTGTAATAATATTTTAAATAATTGTTTAAAATAACTATTTAAAATATCTATTTTAAATATTTTTCAATTTTTTATATGGAGTTCTTTATCTTTTAAATCAGGATGGTTTAAATATCGTACGATTATTGATGGATGTAATGCTTTTTACCTTTTTTCTAATGTTTCATAATCCAATTCAAAAATAGATGGATTACTTGATAACCAATGCCAATCTATTTTATCATTGTTTTTTTCTAAAAGCATCATTGCATTTGGATTACTTTATTATTATTTTTTTCTAAAAGATGTATCGCATTTGAATTATTTGATAACCAATACCAATCTATTTTAGCGACATTCTTTTCTAAAAGCATCATTGCATTTGGATTTCTTGATATATTTTTCCAATCTATTTTATCATAATTTTTTTCTAAAAGATGTATCGCATTCGGATTTTCTGATAATCGTTTCCAATCTATTTTATCCATATTTTTTTCTAAAAGCATTATAGCATTTGAATGAGATGATAATATACTCCAATTTATTTTACTAATATTTTTTTCTAAAAGAAGAATAGCATTTGGATGTAATGATAACCAATTCCAACTTATTTTATTTATATTTCTTTCTAAAATATTTATAGCATTTAGATTAAATAATAATGCATACAAATCTATTTTATCCATATTTTTTTCTAAAAGATCTATAGCATTCGGATTCATTGATAAAGAATATCAATCTATTTTATTTATATCTATCCAACATAGTTATTTTAAATAGTTATTTAAAATATTATTCAATTTTTTATAAAAATCTCTTTAAAATATAAACATCATATCAATTAGTTAATATAGAAGGTATGTGTAGTAAACTAGGTTTTCTCACTATATGTTATATACAATTATCAAGAATAAACTCAAGATCTTTATCTTTTAAATCAGGATGATTTAAATATCGTGTAATAACGGAATAATGTAATGCTTTTTTTATTAATTCTTCTTTATAGATATTACATCTTTTTTCTAATGCTTCATAATCATATTGAAAAATAGATGGATTACTGTATAATCTAAACACATACCATTGCATATTATCCATATTCTTTTTCAGAATCTCAATAGCATTTGGATTATGTAATAATACATACCAATTTATTTTATCTACATTCTTTTCTAAAAGATGTATCGCATTCGGATTTCTGGATAATTCATCCCAATCTATTTTATTCATATTTTTTTCTAAAAGATGTATCGCATTTGGATTTCTTGATAATATGTTCCAATTTATTTTATCTACATTTTTTTCTAGAAGCATCATAGCATTTGAATTTTGTGATAAATTATTCCAATTTATTTTATCCACATTTTTTTCTAAAAGATGAATCGCATTTGGATTGCTGGATAAATTATTCCAATTTATTTTATTCATATTCTTTTCTAAAAGATCTATAGCATTTGGATTTACAGATAACCAATCCCAAAATATTTTATCTACATTCTTTACTAAAAGATGTATCGCATTTGAATTTAATGATAATCTAAACCAATTTATTTTATCCATATTTTGTTCTAAAAGATGTATTGCATTTGGATTTTCCGATAAAATAATCCAATTTATTTTATCCATATTCTTTTCTAAAAGAACTATAGCATTTGGATTTGATGATAAACAATCCCAATCTATTTTATTTATATCTATCCAACTTCTTAGTTTATACATTTTATACATTGTAATAATATTTTAAATAGTTATTTTAACTATCTATTTAAAATACCTATTTAAAATATTTTTCAATTTTTTTTATAACATAACTATTTATAAAAAATACTTAAAAATAGGAAGGTATATATAGACAACCTAAGTTTCCTCATAAAAATACTTAAAAATAGAAAGGTATATGTATGCAACTTAGGTTTCCTCTCTATATGTTATATACAATTATCAAGAATATACTCAAGATCTTTATCTTTTAAATTAGGATGATTAAAAATATCGTCTAATGACAGATGGATGTAATGCTTTTTCTATTAATTCTTCTTTAAAGATATTACATCTTTTTTCTAATGCTTCATAATCAAGCTCAAAAATAGATGGATTTCTGACTAATGCAAACACATACAATGGTATATTATCTATATTCTTTTTCAGAATCTCAATAGCATTTGGATTATGTAATAATCCAAACCAATCTATTTTATCTACATTCTTTTCTAAAAGATGAATCGCACTTGGATTTAATGATAAAAAATACCAATTTATTTTATCCATATTTTTTTCTATAAGATGTATCGCATTTGGATTTCTTGATAATCTGTTCCAATATATTTTATCTACATTTTTTTCTAGAAGCATCATAGCATTTGGATTTTCTGATAATTCTGCCCAACATATTTTATTCATATTGTTTTCTAAAAGATGTATTGCATTTGGATTTTTTGATAAACAATACCAATTTATTTTATCTACATTTTTTTCTAGAAGATGTATCGCATTTGGATTTGCAGATAAACCATTCCAATTTATTTTATCTACATTTTTTTCTAAAAGAAGTATCGCACCTGGATTTAATGATAAAAAATACCAACATATTTTATCCACATTTTTTTCTAAAAGATGAATTCCATTTGGATTACTTGATAAATTAAGCCAATTTATTTTATATATATTTTTTTCTAAAAGATCTATAGCATTTGGATTTTCTGATAAACAATTCCAATCTATTTTATTTATATTTATCCAACTTCTTAGTTTATACATTGTAATAATATTTTAAATAATTATTTAAAATAATTATTTAAAATATTTTTTCAATTTTTTTTATAACATAACTATTTATAAAAATACTTAAAAATAGAAAGGTATATGTAGGAAACTTAGGTTCCTCAATATATGTTATATACAATTATCAAGAATATATTCAATATCTTTATCTTTTAAATCAGGATGATTTAAATATCGTTTGATTATTGACGGATGTAATGATTTTTTTATTAATTCTTCTTTAAAGATATTACATCTTTTTTCTAATGCTTCATAATCAAGCTCAAAAATAGATGGATTTCTTAATAATGCAAACTCACACCATCGTATTTTATCCAGATTCTTTTTCAAAATCTCTATAGAATTTGGATTTCTTGATAAATTAGTCCAATTTATTTTATCCATATTTTTTTCTAAAAGCATCATAGCATTTGGATTTCCGGATAATAATCTCCAATTTATTTTATCCACATTTTTTTCTAAAAGATGTATCGCATTTGGATTACGTGATAACCAACTCCAATCTATTTTACTTATATTTTTTTCTAAAAGATGTATAGCATTTGGATTACATGATAAAACATACCAACTTATTCTATCCATATTATTTTCTAAAAGATGTATTGCATTTGGATTTTCTGATAATATGTTCCAATTTATTTTATCCATATTCTTTTCTAAAAGATGTATCGCATTTGGATTTTCTGATAACAAATCCCAATCTATTTTATCACTATTACATGATAAAAGACGAATCGCATTTGGATTTTTTGATAACATTCTCCAATTTATTTTATCCATATTCTTAGACAAAATATGTATCGCATTTAGATTTCCTGATAACATATACCAATCTATTTTATCCATATTGTTTTCCAGAAGATGAATAGCATTTGGATTTTCTGATAAAGAACTCCAACGTAATTCATTTATATCTATCCAACTTCTTAATTTATACATTGTAAAATATTTAAAAAATCTATTTAAAATATTTATACAAAATATTTTTCAAATTTTTTTTATAAAAATATTTAAGTATTTATTTAACAAAATAGGAAGGTATGTGTAGGAAACCTAGGTTTCCTCACCCAATATGTTATATACAATTATCAAGAATATATTCAATACCTTTATCTTTTAAATCAGGATGATTTAAATACCGTCTAATGACAGACGGATGTAATGTTTTTTTCATTAATTCTTCTTTATAGATATTACATCTTTTTTCCAATCCTTCATAATCCAATACAAAAATAGATGGATTATATGATAATTCAATCCAAACTATTTTATCAATATTTTTTTCTAAAAGCTCAATAGCATTTGGATTATAACATAATCCACCCCAATGTATTTTATCTATATTTTTAGAAAGAATATGTATCGCATTTGGATTACGTGATAATAATACCCAATCTATTTTATCCATATTCTTAGACAGAATATGTATAGCATTTTCATTTAATGATAACCAATTCCAATTTATTTTATTCATATTGTTTTCTAAAAGATGTATAGCATTTGGATTTCTTGATAATCTGTCCCAATTTATTTTATCGGGATTATTTTCTAATAGTTGAATTGCATTTGGATTTTGTGATAATTCATCCCAATTTATTTTATCTATATTCTTAGATAAAATATGTATCGCATTTGGATTAGTTGATAACCAATACAAATTTATTTTATCTATATTCTTTTCTAAAAGATTTATTGCACTTGGATTTAATGATAAAAAATACCACTTTATTTTATCCACATTTTTTTCTAAAAGATGTATCGCATTTGGATTATTTGCTAACCATAACCACTTTATCTTATCAATATTTTTTTCTAAAAGATCTATAGCATTCGGATTTGATGATAAACTATACCAATCTAGTTTAGTTATATCTATCCAATTTCTTAATTTATACATCGTAATAATATTTAAAATATCTATTATAAATATCTATACAAAATATTTTTCAATTTTTATTTTAAAAATATCTATTTAAAATACTTAAATAGAGGATGGTATTTACAGGAAACCTAGGTTTCCTCACTTAAAAACAATTATCAAGAATATATTCAAGATCTTTATCTTTTAAATCTGGATGATTTAAATATCGTTTAATTATTGATGGATGTAATGCTTTTTTTATTAATTCTTCTTTATATATATTACATCTTTTTTCTAATGCT
>Ga0214921_10002327_pt1 | contig 31110 bp, 23 predicted proteins | sample LL1505_MetaG_FD_177992 | JGI IMG/M metagenome (GOLD analysis project Ga0214921, IMG submission 177992) | Freshwater microbial communities from Lake Lanier, Atlanta, Georgia, United States - LL-1505 | ecosystem: Environmental > Aquatic > Freshwater > Lake | place: USA: Georgia | collected... | reverse complement strand
AAAAATAACATTAAAAGATATATGAACAAAAAAAAATAATTATTTTTTTTATAAAGCCATTACCAATATCTCAGCGGCGTGGTCTGATTGCTTCTTTCATATTCAACTAACTTCATTTCATCAAACCCTTCACACCTTTTAGGTGTGAATTTAATAAAGTCTGATAAAATAATTAAAGTTATTATAATTAATGCTAATTCAATGACCATGTATAATTATATATATATATAATTATTAACTTTTATTATCGTTTTAATATTTGTTTTACTAATCCCTTTACCCACATAACTGATGCAAAAACAAACGACATAATAAACATTTTATACGGCAAATAATTTATGCTTAATACTAATTTGATAGGAATCAAACATCTAAAAACTACATACCATATTAATTCCATTATCATAATATGTTTAATAAAACGATGATTCTTCCAATATGTATTAGTAGATCCCATTATACTATAAACTATGTATATAGGGAAATTACCAACCTCGAATGTTAGTAAAACTAATTTACCCAAGTCTATTAACTCACTTGACCTAATTAATGTAATTCCGATAATAGATGCAATATGATGATAAAAATATAATGACCCTATTGGAACATTTATTAAATCATATGTAAAAAATGCAATAGATAAATCAAAATAGCAATTATTACGGTTAGAATTAGTGTTTGTCATATACTCGGTTCCTAATATTGTTGTAATTATTACAGCATGCATAAAATGCAGTAAATTACAATTCCAATCATATCGTTGATAAAAATATATAAAATTAAAGAATTTGTTTAATAAATACCATGCAACTCCAAAAAACATAACGTTTTCGATATTAATAGTCATGTCGTTTAAACAAATCATTTCCGAATAATATACGCGATATTTATATATAAAATATTTATCTTTAGTCTAAAATTTTCATTTAAACGGGCTAAGAAAAAAAAAATACAGTTGTATACCCGAGAGAACCCGGGTATATACCGACAACGCTTTATATTCAAACTCACTGGTGGTGAATCCAAACATATCAATGCCTCATACAACGAGGTTATGAAATAAAGTGTTGCCCTACAATGACTATCAGATAGTCGGCAGTAGGTGCCAATTTTTTACAAGGTTTATTCCTCGGGTTGTATTCTTTAAGATAGACCAACCATCTACCCAATTCAGTTTTACAGCCCCGAATCCAGCTTAAACACAGACTTGATGTATACCAAAGTTAAGTTCGGTTCATACGCAATTTCAGGTCTTCCCCGTCCTTACCATACCCCGACTTATGTATACCGTCGCAATATTGCCGAGCCGCTTCATCTACTGAAATCTCTTCGAAATCAGCATGAAGTGCAACCCGATAAAATATACGCCATTGACCTTTTTCTCGCACGTAAACATATGCAGGGTTCGGCCTCAACGTTATGCAATTATAACTTATTCCATTATACACAAAGGTTCCCACTCTATATCCAACAGGGTTGCCATTGACGAGACCCAGAAAGTCTTTCCTCTCTGTGTCCGTCATATCTATATGACGGCCCGACCACTCCTCAAGGCACCTACCATCAGATGAACGAGTACGAACTGACCGGTGAACCTGAATACCAACCGGCTGAGCAACTGGTAGATCTCCTGATTGCTCAGTCGACTGCAAACGGGTCGATGAAACCCTGTTCCATTTCACCTTACCTTTTCCACCCGGCCCCTTAGGCTCATTAGCCTCCTTAGGCTCCTTAGGCCCCTTAGGCTCCTTAGGCTCCTTAGCCTCCTTAGGCCCCTTAGGCTCCTTAGGCTCCTTAGCCTCCTTAGGCCCCTTAGGCTCCTTAGGCTCCTTAGCCTCCTTAGGCCCCTTAGGCTCCTTAGGCTCCTTAGCCTCCTTAGGCCCCTTAGGCTCCTTAGCCTCCTTAGCCTCCTTAGGCCCCTTAGGCTCCTGCTCCTTAGCCTCCGGCTCCTTAGCCTCCGGCTCCTCAGCATCCAAATCATCTCCGGATTCATCACACCACGGCCGGCGGGTGGGGTGATTTTGAAAAGCAGTTATTACGGGCGCATCAGCCGCTCCTCCAGCCGCTCCTCCGGGCGCTCCTCCGGGCGCTCCTCCGGGCGCTCCTCCGGGCGCTCCTCCGGGCACACCAGCCGCTCCGCCAGCCGCTCCTCCGGGCACACCAGCCGCTCCGCCATTCTGTAATCCAAGTTCTTCACGCGCCTTGGCTGTGAAGTACTCTTTAAAGAACTCATCAAAACCCTTTGTCTGCATACAGAACGGAATGATGTATTTCACGACCTCGGACTCTTCCGCCATCTTGGAGGGATCGCATCCTATTTCAAGGAATTCCGCCCACGAAGATATTTGGGCATTGGCCCGATCTCCATTCTCGCATACAAACAATAAGAGAGCAACCGGGTTCATAGTCCTCACTTCACCCGGGTCGATCCGTCGTAGATCCACTTTCATTTTAGTGACATCTCCCCCCAATTTCAAAGCGTGTATGAAGCGGGCCAAATAGTTTACCGTTCGTACACCCTTTGCAGCATTCGCAAACGACATCACAAAATTTGTATAAGCTTTGTCCAACAAAAAGTTATATTACTATTAAATTTTCATTTTTTTTTTGCTATATTTTAATAGAAATTTATAGTAAAATTGAAATTATATATTATAAGTAAAACGATTATATAATAATCACACTGTTATCACCCCAACGATGATAATCAAAAAAATACTAGAAACGTATATGGACATAATGGATCCTAAAGATATATTTGCATCAAATAGAGATTCTGTTATTATGGAAAAACTGGCAAATAAATTCGTTGGCATTTGTTATATGTCTTGTTTAATCCTGAAAATTAATAAGATAATTCGTAGGTCATATGTATATATGAAAGATACATTAGATGGCGATGCTCAGACAAATATACAGTTTGAAGTAGATGCAATTGTATACCGTACGAATGAAGTAATAAACGGATGCAAAATTATTAAAAAAGAACCTAATGGAATCATTCATGCAAAATCGGAATATGCAGGTATACAATTAAGCATACAACCTAATATGTCCATATTTAAAGAAGGAGATATAGTGCCAGTATTAGTAAAACGCGTTCGTTATAATATAAATCAACCGGCGGCATCTGTACTTGCCGTTCCATTTATGCCAGTGGTTTATAATCCCATATATTATAATATTTCAGGCGAGTTAAGTAAAATACAAAAAGATGAAATAAAATATTTACTATCTCAAATAGATGCAACAGAAAAGGAAATTCATAGCGATAAGTTTGATAAAAAGGTTTATCAATTTTTCATAGAATTAATGAATCCTATAAAATCTAAAGATAAGCCAGAGAATAAAGGATCGAGAATAGATATTAAACATATCTTAGATATTAAGACTGGTGTAATATTTAGACAAGATAATAAATATGACACGGCAATAATTACATGTATAGATAGTATTCCATCCGATATATCTAAAATGGCGGCTGGTGAGTCAAAACCCGCAGAAATTATTGATGAATCTATTTATATTGCTTTATATTCTATATTATGCAATCATTTAATGAATTTACAGACCATAATGGAGTTTTTAAAATACTATCCAGATTTTGCATCAGTACAAATCAATAAAGATATATGGAAGATGTATAGCATATTAAAAAAATAAAATGACATATAATATATATTTTTTTAGACAATGAATAATATAACAAGACCCTTTAAAGAGACATTTATTTTCGACAATATTAATGAATTATCAATTCTCGACAGAAAAGAAGTTTTACAGATAATTTATAATTCTCAATTTAGAAGTAAGATAAAGGAAAAGGGAAATGGAGTTCAAATTAAACTTGATGACTTATCCGAATCTATTATTGATAGAATTTTTACATATGTGTCCCAAAAATCCAATGAACAATTCATGGATATAGCATGTTAGGAATACGAAATTTGAATTTAGTAAATATTATAATTAAACACAACTGACTTATATATTATACGAGAAAATGTTTTTATCGAATGTGGTAGGATTTCTACACGAATGTGATAAAACTAAACCATCGGGATCTCACATTGAAATAGAGATGAAACTATTATTAGACAATCGTATAAAAAAACCATCGTTTATAAAGTTTAATAAACAGGACAATCCGATCGATAAAATAATTGAGGCTTGTAAATATGGTAACCCCAGTATTTCGCAAACAATTAATTTCATACGAACCAAAACTGAAAGTATGTTCGTTAAACAATTAGTGTATGAGAATGGTATGCAAATGACATCATTAAAAAACTATTATACTAAAACCCCTCTATTTCATCCTATATATTTCAGTACTGAAAATCCAGACGATATTTCATATAAATTATGCGCCAATATCGAAAAAAAAGAAACTGATGATATTGGTTCATTTGATATAGTAAGATTTCGGTTTCGATATTCAGTTAATTTTACGCATGAAGAATTAAAGAATTGGAGATTGGATGTAACCATAATTAAAGAAACTAATGACAATTCTATAAACTCATTAAAAGCAATAAGAGACAGGATTTTTAATAGTACTATAAATGTGGGCAATTTTAAAGAATACGATTGGTCATTTGCTGATCGCATTGAAGTTGAATTAGAATACATAGGAGATATAACTAATTTTGATATTATTAGCGCATCAAAATGCATTAAGCTTTTATTTTCATCGCGTATCCGTGAAATAAAAACATACATAGAATGTATAAGTGATATAGCATTGATATTAAAACCAAACTTAATTGATAAATTTATCAATGGTCATTATGGTTTAAAACAACTCGGCGCCAGTCCAGTTGAATTAAATAAAAAGGTATATTATACGGATATACTACCTAAAATAAGTGATTTTATTATTACAGAAAAAATTGATGGTGTTCGTAGTATGATAATTATATATCCAAAGAGAGGCGAATGTTATATAATAAATAATACAACTGATAAAGGTATGACATATCATAAATTTTCAGATGAAAAGACTAATCCAGACCTAATAGGAGATGTTGATAGAATCATTCTAGATTCAGAATACGTTAAAGATGCCGACAGAGATATGTATTATGTTTTTGATATAATAGATTATAGGGTAAATGGATTTTCCGATATTCATACTAAACCATTTGACATACGTCTAGAATTATTTAAACAAATAGTAGATAATAATAATTTTTACTTAAATGGAAACAAGTTTTTATACAATAAGCATTTTATGAATATAAAATCAAGCCAAGATATTCATGATATAAAGGAGTTTTATAATACAATGTTATTAAATGAATATAAAATAGACGGTTTGATATTTATCTCTAAAAATTCCGATTATAATGCAAAATGGAAACCTCATATGACTATAGATTTTGTCGCAAAAACATGTCCTTTAAATATGCTGGGCATATATCCATACGAAGTCAAAGAAGGGAAAACTTTATATTTACTATTCTGCGGTATTAGAAGCACAGAATATAGAAAACACGGAGTCGAGCGTCTTAAATGCTATGATAAAATATTTAATAATGTGTGTGTTAATAAATATGGTAAAACATTTGATAAATATATACCTGTACAATTCTCACCTAGTTCAGAACCATATGCGTATCTATTTTGGTCTGATAATCCCGGTTTAAATGATAAAGTATTAGAATTAAGTTACGATATAAAAGCCAAGGAATGGGAGCTATTTAAAATAAGAGATGATAGAATTAGTGATTTAAAAAGAAAATCTTACTATGGAAATTATTTTAAATACGCCGAAAATATTTGGATGAATTATAAGAATCAATTAACATTAGAACTATTATATAAACCCGAAAATACATCGTATTTCAGAGAAGCAAGTAATTCATATACAGCTGTAAGAAAATTTAATAATTATGTAAAGAAACAGATAATAGATTTAAATTCAAACCACGTTGATAAAAATTTTATTATTGATTTAGCTTCGGGTCAGGGTCAAGATTTATTTAAATACATTGAAAGAGGATTTAAAAATATCCTTATGGTAGAAAAAGATATTGATGCATTGTCGGAAATAATAAATAGAAAATATTTATATATAAACAGTAATGACCCAAAATTACAAAATAACAGTAGGATTTTTATAAAACAACTGGATTTAACTAGCGATTATAAAACCAATTTGGGAGAAATGCGCGAAAGTTCTCAATTTATTGTTTGTAATTTCGCTTTGCATTATATAGTTAATAATAAAAAGAATACGCAAAATTTTGTGAATTTGTTGAATAAATTATTAGAGCCTGGTGGGATTTTCATATTTACCGCATTTGATGGTTTAAAAATATTTAAATTACTGCAGGAAAAGTCTGATGAAAATGGCGAATGGAATAAATACGATGAAAATGGTGCATTAATATATTCCATACGAAAAAAATATAAAACCGATATGTTTACGGGTTCATGCCAAAACATAGAAGTTTTATTACCATTTACGGGAGGTAAATATTATACAGAAGGCTTAATAAATATAGAAAATCTGAAGCAAGAAATGAGTAAGAAAAAAATTAATTTAGTTGCCGAAGATAGTTTTGGGATTTATCTCACAAAGTTTGATACTGATAAACCTTATTTTAGTAAAAAATTATCTGAACTAGATAAAGAATATGCATCTTTATATAATTTCTATATATTTCACAAACAAAATAAATTAGTAAATCGAAATAGATAGATATAAACAATATATTTTTTTGTTTTACATTTTTACATAAGATAACGGCGTATTAATCAAATATTGTCCGTTATAAGTAAGATATCCAACCATCGGCGAAGAATCCGAGCATAAATCATTAACCATATCTTTTAGATATGTCTTAAGAACACCTTTTTGTAGCATGCCTTTTTTGCAGAAATATTTTAATGTAGTATACTGTAATAATTCATATAAGCTGTTAAATAATCCTTTAGGTAACAAGTTAAACTGTTGCATTTTAGCTTCGGAATCCATTCTTTTTCTCTCATTTTTCCATCCATCTACTGAGCATATTCGCTTTGCTTCAGTATCGGACATACTATCAATAAACGCATCAATCTGCAAAAGCATTCCTTTTTTATTCTTACACATATAATCCTTAATTTGGACTGCAGCTTTATTCAGCTCAGTGTGGAAATTTTCTAACAATTCATTAAATCGGGCATCACTCGATTGCACAGTTCTTACAACACTATTTGGATCTTTAGGAAGATAAACATCTACATGTTTATAATACATATCAGGCATTACAAGATACATAATAATAATTATCATTACAACTATAAATACACCCTTCGATAACATTACAAATGCACCATCAGCCATTTTATATTTTTAGATAACGTTTGTTTTATTCTTTATTATATTACCAATACGAAAAAAAAAATAATAAATAAGTAATATTTAATCGGTTTTTTATTCCTTGATTTTTGAAGCACTTAAGATTTTATCCACTTTAGGATTTCGGGCGCGGTGCGTTTACCTTTATAGACAATTCTTTTATTATTTACAACCTTTATTATTTGTGGCACTCCTTCTATGCCAAAATCTTCCGCCAATTTACTATTTTTTTTCAACGCTGTATTAACGGCCATTAGTTTATATTTGGATGGTAATTTAGTGGCCTCTACCTTTTCCCATTCGCCTTTCATATTATCACAATGAGGGCATCCAGGTCTATGGAACCAATATACTAATACGCCGTTTTTTGACATATCTGATTCAGTATTATATTCGGAATTTAATATATATAAAATCAGAACGATAATAATTATATATAAAACAATATTATCCATCTTTATTTAAGTTTTAATATATCTAAAAGTATTATATTAATAATAAAATATAAAATTTATAAATAATACTTATATATTTTTCAGTATATTATGGAGATTATATTTCCGCTAATAAGAAGTAATGATCCTAGGTTTATTTATAGATATATAAAAGAAATTAGAGGATATGGAAAATATGCTAATCATTATGAAAAAATTATAAGAATTGGGTTTTTTATTTCAGGTTCTCGTAAATTAAACGGTGAAGGCGAGCTGATAGATTATAAGACTAGTATAATAATAACTAATGCCGTTTTTCAAGAAGACATACCTGTCAATAGAAATTTCAAGATAGTTTCAGAACACCCATATTATATAAATAAAAACGCAACATTTCCGAGTAATAAACGATGTTATTACGGAACCGCGACAAAAAAAATATATATAAATAATATTTCAAAATCTATTTTGTATATATTGATAAAGTTTGTTATAGATGATGGTAAATTGGTAGAATATAATGTCGTGGATAATATAGAAAATATATATGATAAAACTAAATTTAATGCAGTATTATTTTCTGATATTTTTAATGATAGATGGCAGATGGACACGTATCCAGATATTAAACAATATTCTGTATCATAGCTTTTTTTGCCCTGATTAGATGACTAATTCCACATCAGTTTTTATTTGATTTATTAGTGATTTTTTTCTCTGTTGTATTAACTGGTCTTTTAATTTTTCAATTAAATTTGTTGTAGTATTATCATTCAGTGTTTGTTCTTCGGATGTGATTCTATTTAATAATTCTTTAACTAACTCTGATTTATTAAGTTTTTCTTCCGATTTTAACTTTTCTTCTATGTTTTTATGTAAATCTTTAAAATCTTTAAACTCTTTAGATAAAGTCTTATAAGCCTGTTGCCATATTTCCTGGGCATCGGATTGATTAAAATGTTGCCTTTGATACGATTCCCATAAATATCTTATATAATCAGCTTGTCTTTGTATCCATCTGTCTTCTGATGGGTTTTCTACGCCTTTATCAATACTAACCTTTACGCCTTCCATTGATTTACATTTTAATAAATATCGCTTAAACGCTTTCCCGCTAAATTGACCCATGCAAATCATATATCTACATACTATCGGCTGCGATACATAAAAATCCTTAAATTCGGATTTTTGATATATGGCTATTTTTTCATTATCGGGCATTTCAACGAATTTTGGGTCCTCGGTAGCCTTTTTTTTTATATCATCCCATAATTTAAATGCTTGCTCCATAGCAATTTCTATGGGGTCTTTTTTGGTGGCTGTCTCTTTTTTACTAGTATTTTTTGAATCTGTCGGCATAATTTACCGTATTATACTGTATTATATATAATACATATCTTTTAAAGTATACTTTAAAATATAAATTATACGTTTTGACCTAAAAAATCGCGTAATGCAGATTCCATTTCGTGTTGACTTCTACTATCTTTAGATTCACCGCCTGATACTTCGGGGTCTGGGTCTTTGGTGGGTTCTGATTCTTCGATGGCATATGATACTTCAATATTATCAGGTCTCTCGACTTTAGATACTTTATCAGTTTTTTCCTTTTTTCCTCTTTCCTTTTTTCCTCTTTCCTTTTTTCCTATTTCCCTTTTTTCTTTTTTCTTTTTTCTTTTTTCTTTATTAGTTTCATCGTCAGACTTTTCTTTATCGGACTTTTCTTCTTCACTGTCATCGTCAGACTTTTCTTTATCGGTTTCACTGTCGGACTTTTCTTTATTGTTTTCATCACCAGACTTTTCATCGTCTGAATTTTCTTTATGCGGTTCATCTGCGGGGTTTTCTTTATCGGTTTCATCGCCAGACTTTTCATCGTCTGAATTTTCTTTATGTGGTTTATCATTTTCTGCATTATGGTCATCGTCGGATTTTTCACCGGCGGGATTTTCTGTTATATTAGGTTCAGTACCTCCATATATGGCTAAAATGTCTTCGAATCCTCCTTCATGTTCATCGCTACTATATTTAAAATCGTTATCACTATCACTATCACTTGAATATTTGGAATCGGAATTTTCGCCTCCGTAATATTTTACATTACAGCTTGATATAGAATTTGATTCGGATTTACCAGAATTATCGGATTTACCAGAATTACTAGATTCATATAAGGATGATTTATCTTTTTGTTCCGTGTCATGTGTTGAATCAGTGCTTGTTTCATATAATGGCGATTCAGTATTTTCTGGTGTCTTAGAATTAGAACTATTAGATTTTGGAGAATCTAAGTTATTTGTTTTCGGCATTGTATTATGTCAATTTACTATATATTATTACATATTAACTATTTAAATAAATTTATAACAGTTGAAATTACAAAAAAATATTTTATATATTATTATTCGGTCATACTCTTTTCTTCACCGGGTTTTAAATTTAATCTAGCATAACTGCACATTTTATCGACATAATCGTTTTTATCATAACAAAATCTTTCAAATGTGCCTGGTTTAAACGACTTCCACCCTTCTTTATTATGACTACGGACATGTATGAGTTTTATACAACATTTCTTTGAAACATCATTGTATATATTCCACATACGTCGTGTCAAATCTGAATTAGTTTTTTCTAAAAATGTAGTTTGTTTCCATTTAGGCATATAATTTTCAATCATATTAATCCAAAACTCACAATCAGAAACTATAGTCACCTTATTCCATTCTTCGGAATTTGATACAATTTCCAATGCTCTAATTATAGCATATCCCTCTGCCCTTATATTGGAAGCATAATGCTCAGAAATATCTATATTACCATACACTACTGTATTTATTTTTGGACCCGAAACAAAACATAATGCATAACCGGCTCTAGACTCCTTGCTTTTATTATTTGGATTACAACTTCCATCTGTAAAAATTACATGATGCAATGGACTAATTCCTAAAATACTATTTGCGTCGCTATAAATATCCTTTTTTTCTTGATTTTGCGGTTGGTCTTTTTGTTGATTGGTTTGACACTCGGATTTTATTAACGGAGTAATATTCCAATTAATAGGAGTTTCGCCGTCTTCTAACAATAATTTATTAGCGTATGAGAAATGATTACAGTATATAAAATGTTTATTTTTTTCAGCATTAGCCTGTGATAAAGGGCTAGGATGAATCCATTTTAATATAATATGAAAATCACCATCTATTATTTTTGAAAAGGCACCCGCAAAATTACCCCATAACATAAAAATCAATTGCCTATTTCTATCATAATGATATTGACATATTTTTTTAATAACTGATTCTGTAAATTTAATCCATGTTTTCACATGAGCTCCTGGATTTTTTATAATAGTCGTTAAGGATGCGTTTAATAATAATACGCCTTGTTTAGCCCATTCTGTTAGATTACCGTGATTTGGCGCCTCGCTAATAAGCTTGTTATGTAATAGACATTTATAAATATTTTTAAGCGAAGATGGTGTTGATTCTAAACATGAAAAACTCAACCCATGCGCCCAATTTTTTGTAGGATATGGGTCCTGTCCTAAAATAATAATTTTAATATCATTTAATGGAGTAATCCTACACCAATTAAACCAATCACATCTAGAAGGTGTTATATTTTCAGCACTCAATAGAATATTAAATATTTCATCCATCATTATTTTTGTATCATCTTTGTATATGATTGCCAACCATTCAGGCGAAATATGTTTTAACACTTCTTCCATGTTTTTTAGATTATAATTATATATTCAAATTTAAATAAGTATAATTACGTATAAATAACATCAACCCACACAACTGCGTAATAATTTGATCCAGTCGAATCAACTATTACTTGTAAATTATTATCAATTGTATTAAAATCAACGTATGTTGGTGTATTGTCCGAAATAGAATATGAGGTTCCGGCTGCATTATATAAACGTGTGTTTGCATATGGTAAAACTGGTGAGTTATATGTGTTATTTGAACCAACTACATCAAATGCCTTACATGTTAAAGTATTTGTTGATGCAGTATTGTATTTACCATTTCTGATAGTTACTGTTATAGTTTGAGTCGTTGCTGATTGTAATTGAAACCTTACACCAGTTACATAACCACTTCTTTTAGCCCTATACATCCCTAATAAACATGTAGTATCAGTGCTTGTTGGTGTAAGCATTACCGTGTTATGCGATCCATTTGCTGATAATCTTTGAGGATTGGCGGTTGTTATATAACCGCCAAATATAAACGTATCAGTCGCTCCTGGATTTGTTATTTGACTAAGTGTTCCTGAAGTACCATCAATTCCAAATGTTATGCGATAGGATTCACTAGACCCCTGAGCTATTGGCAGAAGTTCAGTACCTGGCGATGTTTTATAACCAGTTGGTGAAATAAATATTTGAGGCATATTATTGGCGACGCATATAGTAAAATCAATATATGTTGGCAACATTCCATATTTAGTATTTAAAGCATTGATTAAATCACCGACTGAAGGCAATCTTAATTCAAATTTATTATTTAATATAGATATAGAACAACTTGGTAAACCGTTAAAATCACCACTATTCCAAAAAGAATTTATTTCTGAACTAGTGCCTAACCTTTTTAAAACCGCTACATTTAATACTATAGTTTTTTCAACAATATAATATTGAGTATAATCCGTTGTTAGAAATGTATCTTCTGTCGCATTTGGATTGTATATTAATATACCACTAGGAGGTGGTGTAATAATAAGCGGCCCTGTAACGTCTTTAACATAAATTAAACCATTAATTAGACTCGCGCTATTAATTGTAAAGTATTTCAATCTTGTTGATGGAGTTATGGTTGGGTAAATCGTCGCACCTGATGTATAAGCAGATGTGGTTCCATTAATTGTATTATCTACTAGAAATCCAACACTATTATCTATAGTATACGCATTATTAAATCTGCAATTTGTACCATGATATGTAGAATCAATTTGCATAACGGTAGCCGAATTAGAACTAAAAATTATTCTAAATGTAGCATTATTACCCGGTTGAACTATTAATTTCGCATTAGTACCTGGTGATAAATTATACCCAGTTGTATTTAAAATTAACTGAGGTGAATTAGAAGATAACTTTATAGTAAAATCAATGTATGAAGGCAATGTACCAGGGTATTTAGTATTTAGAGCAGTTATTAAGGAACTAACAGATGGCAATTGTATATAATAATTATAATTACGTTGTGTTTTTGATACAGTAATATTATCGTAATAATATTTACTATCATATGCGTCTAAATATATATAATATAAAACTTCGACTCTGCGTATATAAGATGATTGCACAGTAATATCACTTGGATATCCTAATCTATTAGTATTTGTAGCCATAAAGTTAGTCATTATTATACCTTTAATTTGGTTTGGATTAATGCTATGATCTGAATAATAATTGATTGTATTATCAATTGTACTATTACATTGTAATAATCCGCTAATTATTTCGTTAGTACTCATATTATACGTTAAATTATAAACGTATGGAACTATTGTACCAACTAATTCAAGATAACCAGTACCCGTATTATACGCATAAGACAGCGTATTTCCATTAGTTACTGTTGTTATATTCCACACATTGGTTTGTGTATCTATGGTCGTCAAATTGTTATTATTAAAAACTGATATATTATGCAATCCATCTACATAAGTTTTATTAGTTAAATCTACATTATTCAATGGTGTATAACTGCTAGTAATTTTATTTGAACCCATGTCTAACATTCCAGATAATGTACCTCCTATTTTTTGTAAATAAGTATTTGTTGCATTTGTATTTGTTAAATATACATTTGTATCAACCGTTCCATCTGATATTAAAAATCCTTTAGTTCCCACAGATGTAGCACCTGATTTAATAAATCCAGTTGTTGTTAAAGTTCCATTTATAATACTATTGTTTGATTTTGATACATATGTTGATAAATCAATACTCGATGAACTCCCCGCCGGGCCTGTATCACCTTTAACGCCCTGAGGGCCAGTAGCACCTTGAAACCCTTGGAGACCCTGTGGGCCGGTAGAACCAGTATCACCTTTAACCCCAATACCTGCAGCACCTTGAAGACCCTGAGGACCGGTATCGCCTTTAACACCTTGTAGACCCTGAGGGCCAGTATCACCTTTAACCCCAATACCTGCAGCACCTTGAAGACCCTGAGGACCGGTATCGCCTTTAACACCTTGTAGACCCTGAGGGCCAGTATCACCTTTAACACCGACGCCGACACCCATTTCACCTGTTGAGCATTGGAGACATTGACCTGGAGGGCCGGTAGGGCCAGTCGGGCCTCCACTAGGACCAGTAGGCCCTGTAGGACCCACTGTACCTATATATTCTTCGCCAATACCATCGCCGCCACCGATAGTAACACCTGGTAAGTTAACTCTATTTCCTCTAATAAGTCCTGCCATTTTTTATATAATATATGTATTATTTTTTTATACTGTATATAATATCTCATCTATTTGATTTTTGGATATATTAATGTAATTAGTACTACCGTCCATTAAACTATATCCGATTAAAAATGTGTCGTCTGGTTGGTGGATAAATCCCAATGTAAATTCTATGTTATATCCGGCAAATGTAAAATAGGGGCTATATTTAATAACTTGAAAAGTGCTTGCGTCAAGTACCACAAAAATATGATAATAATATCGTATTTTTTCATCACTAACTATATGACATATAAACCATATTTCATTGACTATAGTAATACCATTGGTACTACCTCTCACATTTTTAAAAACGCATGGCGTCGGTAGTTCAATATCTATAATTAATTCATCATTATTAACATAGCCGATTGTCAATGGATACCATTTATATATCATTCTTAGTTTATTACTAGTAAACATGACCCAATTTTTTTCCGTTTTCATTTGATTTTTAATTGATAAAAAACTACTATTTGTTTTTTTATTTTCAATGATTCCATGTTCTATAACCATTTTATTATTTAGAGGCCTAACCGCATTAAATAATACCATTTTATTATATTCATGTAATCTTATATCCTCTAGACCCTTGTAAAAGTTATCGAATTCCTCATTATAATTCAGAACATATTCATCTCTTATATTCCATTCATTTTCTATATCAATAATAGTTATTATGTTTTTACTGGTTATATGGTCTTTATATATATATTTATTATTTTCTATTTTATAGTTAACATATCTAGTAGAAATAATAATACTTTTTCCATTTAGTAATATCGACGGGGTACTAGGATAAAACCCCTCTAATTCATTTAAAACAGTTTGTCCTATTTGTTTTAATATATTATTATTTTCACCCAACCGGAAATGCTTATCTAATTGTAAAGAATAAAACTTATAATTAGATAATGTGCTATTGTATATATCATTAGGTAAACTGAATAAAAGCATATTCATAATTTTATTTCTTAAATGATTTTTATCAACAGAGCAGTAATAACCAACGATAGATAATTCATAATCTAATTTATAATCATATACATCCTTATGCAAAAACAAATAATCCAAGTTATTTAGCTTAGATTTAATATTTTCAGCCATTAAATAAAAAGAATAAGCCGCGTTATATTTACCGCTTTCTCTGTAATATTTAATTATCTGGTATAAATTTTCTATTCTCAACGGAAAATAATTATAAGCTTCCATCCAATAATAAATGGCATTAACCGCATCATTCTTTTTCATATAACATAACCCAATTGAAAAATACGAAACCCATACTTCCTCGAACCACCCATTAAGTTCAATTCTTTTCTTATAAGTTTCTATGGCATTGTCATAATCATTTATATCTTTATAACTATTTGCTAAATAAAAAAGATATCTGATATTGGTCGGATCATCTTCTAGTCCTTTTTTTAGTAATCTTATATCTCTTGTATATTTATCAGTCTTAGCACCCCCGTCGCCTATATTATTTATAAAAACGTTATTAATATCAAATACATCAGTTATTTTTTCACTTGGATGTGATAAAACTTCATGGGTAACTCCAATATACTTAAAATTATTATTATTTTTAATTAAACGGATATTTTTGTAATAAAAATTTTGGTCTCCTTGAAATACATAATATGCATCATGTACCAAACTTTTCTTAAAATCCGCAATGGATATATTTTTTATAGTTAAAGTCATATCTGCATCCAATAATAATATATAATCGATATTTGTCAAATTAAAACATGATTTCAATGCAAAATTTCTATTGTATTCGAAATCCACAAAGGGTTCTTGTAATATAATTCCCGGAATTGATTTTGATTTAAAATACGATTCTATTAATTCAATTGTATTATCGGTACTTCCTGTATCGCAAATACAATAGCTATCTATTAGTTTATATACATTATCTAATAGACGTGTTATTATTTTGCTTTCGTTTTTAACTATCATATTTAAACATATTGTCGGAGTTTTATCCATGATTAAAAAAATATTATTATATTTTATAATACAATTTATCTTTATATTCTTTTAGCTTAAGACGAATCTAATAGTTTTTTTAAATTATTTATGCTATCTCTAAGACTCGTATCATTCACATTACATTTATCACCGGTGCTATCGATATTTTTGACGGGGTTTAATTTGCTAAACTCCAACTTAATTTTTTTCATTTCATCACTAATTTCTTGCCATTTAATATCTACTTTAGTTATGGGATATTTCTTTTCATCATAATATTTTTTTCTTAAATAATATTGGCTTTTCATATGGGTCGTATAATCTATTATATCGATAATTTTACGAACACTGTCGTAATTAGAACCAATTCTAAATATGCGCCCTATATACTGTTTACTTTTTGTTTTTCTAGGAGTAGCTAATATTAAAGCATCCATTCTACCAATTGAAAGACCCGTTCCAGCATATTGATATGTTGTTAATATAATATTACATGCGTTTTTTGCGTGATTCATGCTTTCCGATGAACTGCCACCCATTATGCTAATTATTTTATTTTTATCATCATCAGATAACATTTGTTGCGTGGCTATTCCGTATTTTTCCAACTCACATTTAATAGTATCAAGATAAGAGCGTCTATCAGCAAATACAAATAAATTTTTGTTATTATTACGCAATTCAAAGATATATTTTATAACAACATAAAGTCTGTATGGGTCTTCACATAGATTATTTACCATTTTTGAATGATTTATGATATCGGTTGTTTCATTTAATATTATTTGAGTATAATCGGGATGACCATAGTATTTGACCGCTAAAACGTCGCCATTAAATTGTATATCAGTTATACTATAACCAGGAATATCAGTTGCATTTAATATATCACCGCAATTCCATATATTGATTTTATCAAGACCATCCTTATTTTCATCAGGTGTTGCACTTAAACCCAGCATATATTGAGACTGACATTTATAATATATTTGTTTTCTTGCATTACTACTATATAAATGTATTTCATCAAAAATAACGAAGCCGAATGACTTAAAAAATTCTCTTGGTTTAACAGGGCCTTCAGTATATAATGTATCTAGTAATAGACTATTTATAATGCCAACAACAATATCACCATATTCTTTACCCTCGCCTGAATATGATGTTATTTTATTATTGGGATAACCTTTCTTTAATAATTCAATCCATTGATTTAATATTGAAATAGTATGACAAACAACTAAAGTACGCTGATTTATATTTTGGATTAATCCAGCGGCTAAATAGCTTTTACCTTGTCCTGCTTCGAGATTTATTATAGCACCGCCCATTCCTTTATTAATATTATCCGCGCTGAATATTTTGTTCATTTTATCCGCTATTAGCTTTTGATTATGTTTAAATACCCCAGTCCATTTAAATGGAGTCGAAGGCTTATCGCCTGGTTTTATTGCATTAAACAGTTTATAATTAACCATATTAGATTCTAGATATTTTAACATTCCAAATCTAGGAAATATTATATGGTCTGATTTTATCTTATGATTATGAACCTTTTTAATATAATTTATCTGAGGTACTGAAATAGTAAAGTAATTTATTATTTTTGTATAAATTCCTAGTGTTTGCAAATCCTGTATAGATACCTTTACACCTGCTTGACAAATTATAAAACTGGTATTTTTACAGTCTGTTTTTTGGGTTTTGTTTGATGCGGGTTTTGTTTGGGGTTTGTTTGTTTGGGGTTTTAATTCTATTGATGTTTCGCTTAGGTTATTTATATGTTCCCAGATGCCGGACATTCGTATAGCACTGTTTATTTATTCAAATTTAAATTTGAATATATAATAATATTTATATATATCCTTAATTTGTAAAAAATATTCAATGCACGTCGAAACATTGTTTCCCGATTCTGAACCACTGGATTATGATACATATTATCAAGATGTTACTTATAATAATATAAGACGATGTAAAATTATGATGTTAGGGCAATGTTTAGGAAAGACTGAATTAATACAGGATAAATATCAATACATTATCTTAAATTTCAAGAGAAATCGCTTGTCAAAAATACTTAATTCAATTGGAATAACAAAGACAAAAATAAATAATATGATAATTAATTACGTATATCCGGCATTATTAAGCCGTTCATATATAGTAAAAAACCTGGAACGTGGTTGTATGAATAGAGCTGTTGAAAAGGCAAAAAAATATAATATAAGATGCGTATGGAGCAATAAATCATTTGTGGATTTATATAACGATATATGCTATAAATTAGCAACAAATCTCGACCTTAATTCACCTGTTAAATCGAATCATTTACGTCAACAATTGATTGAAACTTCGATAAACCCGATTGATGTAGCAAATCTGTCATCTCGCGACTTATGTCCTAAATTAGTAGAGAAAATAGAGAATAAGATTAGTCTAAGAACCAACCTCGAACGAAAAATTAAGTATTCTGAATTATATCATTGTAAAAAATGCAAACGAAATCAATGTACTACTGAAAGATTATATAATAGAGGATTAGACGAAGGCGTTTCTTTAATGATTCTTTGTGGATATTGTGGGAATTCTTGGTGTGATTGATATGTAAAATATATACTTATTTTTTATAGATTGTTATTTCTTTTTGATCGACTTCTTTTTCGACTTCTTTTTCGACTTCTTCTTTGATTTCTTTTTCGAATTCTTTTTCGAATTCTTTTTCGATTTCTTTTCGCTAGTTGTCTTTTTAATGAGTGATTTAACTAATTGCATCATTTCATTATCTGATTTAGTATTTTTTGCTGTAGTTTCCTTTGTTAATTCCTTCTTAATTAGTTCATTTATTTTATCTTCTACTCTATATCTATATAAGTCTGGAAAATCTGAAACTAATCTAAGACCTAATAATCTTAGACGGTTTTCTTTTTCTATATCATATAGTTTTTTTTCCGTATTTAAATTATTTCGGGCGTCGGTTATTTTTTTTCTCTCAACGGCAATTTCTTCTTGTTCCTTTTTAAGTTTTTCTCTTTCTTGTTGTTTCTGTTGCTGTTGCAGCTGTTGCTGTTGCTGTTGCAGCTGTTTCTGTTGCTGTTGCAGCTGTTGCTGTTGCTGTTGCTGTTGCTGTTGCTGTTGCTGTTGCAGCTTTTGTAGTCGCAGAGTTTCTTCTGCTTGCAATTGCTGAGCGTACTCTAAATCAGAATTTATTTGATCATCATTGCTGTTTAGTTGAGTTTCCACATAAGGCGATGCAACTTGTTCAAATGTGTCGTTATGCTGTTGTTCGAGTTCGCGTGCGTCATATTGTTGTTGGCGTTCAAATGCCTTATTGTATTCATCATCGGGAATTTCAAATCCATCAACAATTGCACCGCCGTGTTGTCTAGTTTTTTGCATATCAATAAAATTAATTATATTATATCAAAAAAAAATATTATTTAATAAACTTTATTAAATAAACTTTATTATGTTCTGCCTCTTGCCTCTTTATACGTGCGGTAAGTACGGCGAGTTTTTTTAGGCAATTCACGATCTCTTAATATCATAGTGCCATTATCCTGCGACTGCTTCCATCTGCATATATCGAGCCAGTCATCCATTATCATAGTATAGTCTCTTTGTTGACTAATAATAATCTTCTTATAAGAGTTAATAAATAAAGTTAGATTTGCATATGATGGAGACCATTTAAAATGCATATTATGTTTATCTTTATACAATCTTACCCCATTATACTCACCTTCAATTAATAATGACAACTTGTCAATAAATAACGGAGTGTTAGGATCACCTCTTTGTAATTCTATATAAAATGCTTTAAATGCCGGACACCCCATATTAGAGCACACGTCGAAAATAAGTGAAGCAGCTGTAACTATATCGTCAGTTCTACTAAATATTTCAGCGTATTGTGAATTTATATTTCGCTGAATATTGCTAGTTAGACTAGCCTGTTTATCTCTGATGTAGCTTTCAACCATGCGCTGAACTATTTCATTATACGAATCGCCAAAAGGATCTACGTACGTGTTATTTTCTACAGAATCCCGGCGCTTATCGTGTTGTATACTATTATTATTCTGTATAAACATAGCGTATAAATTACGATTACAGCAACCCAATGAATTAATATCACCCTTCGTGAAACGCAATCCTGAAAATGCGCCAATAATATACGGTGTTATGATTCCGTAATTTCCATCTAGGTTTTCATATAAACTACTCATATCAATAGGCTGCATCCATTCATACAATGTTTTAATTATAAACATAAAGTCAATATGATTCTTGCACTCATTCAGACTATCAATAACTGGAGTCATCATATCATCAGTTAGTTCAAAAGTCCTAGAATCAAACTTTATTTCAGACTTTGCCTTAGTCTCTTCGGTCTTTTCAGACTTTTTGGTATTTACACCGGCATCATTATCAACCCCCAATAGCTCTATTAATCTATCAGAAATCTCGAGCTGATTATTATTATCCGGCTTTGATATAAATGGCTCGATATTATGTAATGCAGTTATATTATTTATATTATAAGCAGATGTCCCTAGCTCACGTGAATGTTTCAATAGACTCCTTCTATGTATCTCTTCTACTACGCTCAGCCAAAAAGAGTTATCAAGCGCGCGTTTTTCTGGTTGAAATAACAACTTCACTAAGAATATTGATATATCACTGATATCACGACCCTTTCTGTACAATGGACTCTGAATCCACTTATTTAAATCACCCGCGATACTCTTCATATTATAGTCTTGTATTATTTGCCATGCAACTCTGGATGCATCGAAAAACATTTGAATGTTGGATTCCGAAACTCCCTTACGCAACTCTTCAATCATATACTTTACTATTGAAAAAGGTATTGTCTTCATCTGTTTAAATTCATACCCAGCCCAGTCTAATGTCGCCATCCATCCGAAAATGCGAGGAGCTAGAAGCTTAGCGATTGACCAATGTTCTTCACATATGTACCTCGGTGTAACAAAATTTATTGTTTGATTTGATAGAGCAGTCAAAACGCCTGATTGGTTTCGCTTATTAAAGGTAAACGAAAATCCTCCATGTATTTGTTCAGCATGTACTTGGTCGTTATTGCCTAATTTTGCAATTAGTGTTTCCTGAAATACACTAAGCGCCATATTACAAGTAAGCGGATATATAGTTTTAATATTTATCTTAGTAGGATCTACTATAGCTGTCTCACTACGACCCATAAATCCCGACATGCAAAGTATATCACCTTGTTCGAGTAACTCAACCCACGATGATAATGTAATATAACAAGAACTAGGTTCATCTATATGAAATTTACTATAGTCTATTTTGCCCACTATATCTGATATTTGTTTATCGGCTACTATAAGTTTAGCCGCATTGGCTATTGATCTCTCAGTAAGCATACTACCGAATCTCTTATTTTTGAGTGCATATGATGTACTCAATAGTCTTGATTTATCTTCATTGGATAAAGTCTTCTTTATTGAATTACATACCATATCACATATATCTTTTATCTGATCCTTAATAACCTTAAGTTCTGGTAATAAACTCTGTCTTATGCTCCTATTCTTAGTTCTTTGAACCAAAAGCCATATAGTTTCAATAAATTCATCTAAATCTTGTAAACTTTTTTTAGATGAAGGAAGACTTCCATTATTAGATACTATATTATTTGTTATTGCTGATAGTGTAACACGACAATAATGAGATACGAAGCTCACACGCTCAGTGATAGAAATATCATTATTAATACAGAATAATATTTCCTGCTTAGTTCCATCACATTCCAGAAACATTTTATCACCGTCATTCAATAATCCCTGTGGAACGAAAATACATCCAGTATGTGAATATGATGTTTCACATACATTTTGGCTATTATTTACCAGTTCAATAGGAATTTCAGTACGCGTACTATCGGGGCTAACTATTATTATTTTAGCATGGGAATTATCAAATAATTCACCGGGTTTCATCATCTCAGCAATTTTGTGTGGATCAGATTCGTATTTATATTCACCCTCTGTAAGGCCTGACTTTGCTAATTTGGCAAGCATATCTACGTCGTTTTGACGGCTATATCCTAGAGACCTAACAGTTATATTTCCACCCGCCGCCTTAATATCAGAATCATGCATAGATTTTTCAAAATCTTCAAAATGACTCAATAAACTTTTACCATGATACGCCCCAGTAGTATGTTGACCATCGGTAAATATACTAACCGTAATATCGACGAAACAGATATATTTATCTTTATAATAATTCTTTTTAGCTGTAATAGCCGCGAAAAGTTTAATGAAATCAGTATAACCATCAGCTCTTACACGCTCAAGTTGATTTATGACATATTCTATATTTTTTTTATCGATATCATAGATAGTAATATTATGATTATATAATATTACTACTATATTATCGAAAGATGCGATAGCACCCCTTAACGCTTTTATTAGTCCATATTTACCACCTTCTATAGGGGCTCCACCCATACTACCACTGATATCGAGGGTTAATATGAGAACTCGTGGCATACTCGACGCCGAAATATTAGCCGATATTTGTATCGCACAGCTATCAGCTATAGGCGAAACTACCGCCATTATGTTAGCGTTTACATCACTCATTGACTTTTCGTCGGACATCTCAGAGCGATACTTGCAATATTTAATCAAATTATAATAAATTCAATTTTTTCAGTTTATACTAATTTTTTGGCAATTTTATTTTAACCGTTATAATCATTTTAATGTATTAAATGTGGAAATTAATAGACACTGTAGATTGTTTTATTTCTGAGGATTTTGGATTTTCACCTACAATATCAATTTTCAGTTTTATAGGAACTATAGTTAAAAAAGTGGATAAAATCGACAAGTCATTAAATTATATATATAACTTCAACTTAATAAATGATAAAATATCATTCATTAATAATAATGGAGGTTCTATTATAGTAATTGATTCATTTAATTCTCCTAATATAGATAATATAAAATGCACCTTTGAAACATTTCATAAAGCCATTAAATGTCCTGTTATAGTATTATTCTCAACATCGCGAAATAAGTATAGTAAACCATTTACAGGCACATGGAATATTTTACGTTTATTGTATAAAAAACAAAAAAAAACAATCAACAAAAAATTATCTCTCGTTATTGGCAATAGAGCCGGGAGAAAGGCTAAAAAAGATAAAGATTGCGCCGATAGGGCATTTGCTCACAATTTAGAAATTAATTTCACAACACCAGAGAAGTTTTTTATGAATGATATGAAATTTTATGAATGGAGTTGGTGTCCAAATATGCTAAATAAAGCTAGTAAGGAAAAACTATTAGATAATAAAACAAAAGTCCCTATAATTATCGACGAAATTAATCAACTACCTAAATCAGATAAATATACTATAATTATAACGGGTTCGCCTTCGTGTGGAAAAACAACTCTATCTAAGAAAATAAAGCGTAAATGGGAACACGAATGTAAAACCATAATTGAGACAATATCAGATAATTTAGATCCTGATATATTATTAAAATTACATGAATATCTTTCCGCAAATAAATCAGTAATAATAGATTTACTGTGCTCGTATGATAAAATTTTACAAATAATTAAAAAATCAATGGAAAATTTCGCTCCTATAATGATAATAGAAATAATAACTAGTTTTCAAGTAGTTCAATTGCTAGATCATATAAAAGTTCAATCTTCGACTGATTCAAAAATACAAGTATTAAATAAAATATACTGGAGTCAGTATTATAAAAAGTATATAAAACCTAAATATAATATACCATGCGTAAGATATATAGAATTCCCTTTAGTGTTAAATCCACGCGAGGAAATATGGATGGAGTATTCTTATTAAATACAAATATTTATAAATATAAAAAATATGACGAATGTTGTTTATAAAACATCATATGGGATTGCATTATGTCGATATAATAATAATAAAAACAATCAAATGGAAATATTGATGGTTAAAAAACGATTTACTTATCATTATTTTAATTTTATATTCGGATACTATAAAAAATACAACAATAAACAATTACAATATTTATTCAATAATATGACATTCAACGAAAAAATCGATATATTAAGTTTGAAATTTAATAATATGTGGTATAGATTATGGTTATGCGACCCCGAAAAATATTATGATACAAATGACGAAAATCATATAAAACACATGAAATGTTTTTTTCGAAAAAAAGCAAAATTTGAAGCTATATTTATGAAAGATAATGGAAAACGATTACGTAGACTTATAAATAGTAGTTCTAATTCTGTGACCCCGTGGGAAATCCCCAAAGGTAATCCTAATTCGAATGAATTGGATATTAATTGCGCGATAAGAGAACTTGAAGAAGAAACTGGTATTTATACTGATAAATATTCGTTGCTATGGGATGAAAAACCAGTAAAATCTATTAATAAAGATGATGATGTAATTTATACCAGCATTTATTATATTGCGTATTTAAACAAAAATAGCACATGGGAGCCATCTATTAAGTTCGAAACTAATAACCAGTCAGAAGTAGAAGAAATTCAATGGGTAACGTTAGATGAAATTAAATTCCTTAATTTAAACGAAAAAAGTAAGAAAAAAATAATTAGTCTGTATAATAAAATATCTAAAATTTTTAAGCATAATATCCGAAGTTATTACTATCAACAATAAAAGTTATCACAAAAAATATAACAAAAAATAAAGATATGGCTGACAAATATTTCAAACACATGAGGGTGCAGTATATTAATGAAATTTAATAATAGGGCCGTGATACCCATTTATACCTTTATTATAAATTCTCCTACTAAAATTAATAGTAAATCTTTTCGCTGTACATTCAACCTTACTGTAATTATATATCACTATTATATCATACAATGTTTTCAACAAGGATTCAATTGTTGAAAAATTTGCATCATTAGATTCATATAGTTTCTTCGTAATAGATGTTATTCGCACAATCATGGGCCATTTTAATAGTGTAATCCATTCACTCATAACGACGGTATCATTGCATAATATCATATGGGGCGGAATTTGAATTATACCCAATAGCATAGCAGTAGTACAAGACCAATGATGCTTATGAAATAATACTATCCCCTTGTTTTTTGTATGGCACGGGCAAAAAGGAAAAAATGGTGATATCTTATTTTCACCCGAATTATTATGATGTGATGAGGCCAACTCAATAGATTGTCCATATTTCATTCCATCAATCATATTCTCGAATTGCCGTTCATTAGCGGTTTCCTCTTTGATGCTGGGTACATCCACTGTCAATTTAGGCTTATTTTTTTTTGGATTCTTTCCCTCTGGCATATTTCTCTGACGTTTGTCTCCCAAGATTTCGTAATGAATTTAAATACAGTAATTTATTCATTTTTTTGTATTGCCGAATGTATTCTCTAGAGATATAACCGCATATAAAAATCCATCCTTATCTTTATGTTCTTTATAAATCATTCCCATTGTTGATGTTGCGGCCTGCATCGTATTATTAATTAGAATAAACAATGCGGTCTCGGGTGACAACTTAATTCTTTTTCGAATAACAAATATAAACTGAGATAGCACCAAATCGTGTGGTACTAAATATTTGTATTTATCTAATGCTATCTCATTATTTTTGCAACTTACTTCAACAATAATTGGAATTCTATCAGGATATTTATTTACAATTCGACTGGACTCAATTTGTCTTTTACTAAGCGAATTATCTTTTTTAAATTTCCCTACAATCATCTTATATTAAACTAAATATTTTTAGTTTAATTTTAGTTTAATATTTTAAGAACTCTACCTATATGCATTTTATTATCAGATATAATACGAACTTTATGACCTCTTGTATGCGTTTCTCGTCTTGTTAATACGTCTTTAACTATACCTGTTATGCAGTTATATAGGTGATATGGTTTAGTAATAATTATTACTTTATCGCCGTTTTTAGGTTTAATTTTACCTATATTAGGATTAGTTGCGTTATCATATTCAGCACATGAAATTCTGGATACATCACCATATGTTTTTCCATTTTCTTTATTTTTTTTTATTCGATAATATCGACCTCCAGTTTTATAAACTAATGACATTATTACATTATATAAATATAATTAATTATTTATTACAATATCATTAATTATATTGATGTATGTTTCAATTGTATGCAAATGTTTTTTATTTATAGGTTATTAAATCTATATAAAATTTAACTATTGTTATATATATAACCATATTTAAATGGCAACACTTAATCATTTAAAAAAAGGTGATTCTCTTGAAGATAAACAACTTATCTTAATAAATTCCGATGATAGAGATATCAATACTCAAGGCACATCGAGTTTTACTTATACATTCAACAAACCTATAAAGAGAGTATCAAAAATGGATGTAATATACACAAAAATACCAAATACTTTTTATAACATCAATAACGATAACGCCTCCATGTCAATTACTACTAAAACTTTCACAGATACTAAGACTGATATATTGGTTATCGACGATAATGAAATCAAACTCGGTAAAATACAAGCTACTAATTTTAATAATGGGAATATATATAATCACAGTATAATCGCATCAAATAACAATATTTTTAATACAAAAACTATTACAAAAAATTCTTTTTTATTCGTCTCTGGCGTATATTATAATAACATTGATTTAAAGAATCAAACGGGTTCTTCATCGAATAAGCAATTATACAATTTAGGTATGGCTGATTTATTTATAGCAAGATATTCCCTTGAACAGGAATTCCAGATGCGTTTTCGTATAGGAGGTGTTTTAAATGACACTGATATACAATTTGATGTATCTGATTCTGATATTTTCATTACAGGCGTTTTTTCATCATTTTCACTTTCTTTCTACAACTCAGATAATACTTTAGCAACGAATGTTGCTTCTAATAGTAATATATCATCATTTTTGGCTAAATATAGCATAGATGGTCAATTCCAATGGTGTTTAATTATAGAAGGTATAGAAAAAGCCGAAAATCCTACCTTATTAAGTATAGATGAAGAATCTCAACTAATTTATTTAACTGGAACATTTTCGAGAAATTTATATATATATAATAAAACAGACGAACTACAGCGAGAATGTAAGACCGTATATGTAAATAACGGAACTAATATTTTTCTATTACAATACTCATTTAATGGCGTACTTAATTGGATTAATACGACAATAACGGATAGTACAGTTAGAAGTTTGGCGTTTAATAATAGAAGTAGTAATGTTTTTATAGGAATTGAATATAGAGAAAATGCTATAATAAAACGAGTCTTTCCTACAATTGTTGATAATGATGAAATTATATTAAATGGGTTACAAAATTTAGCTGTTATAGAATTTAACAAAAATGGATATATTAATAATTCAGTCAGAATTTGCGGTAGTAATTTTGATTCAAATATTCAAATAACTATATCAAATTCAATTATGGCTATTTCTGGATTTTATCAATCAAACCCATTATGTTTTTACGACCAAAATACATATATAACATTAGATAATGTCGGCCTAATAAATAACTTATTTGTTGCGCATTATAATATAACAGACGGTATAACATTAAATTGGTGTGTTAATATATATGAAGATATTGAATCGTTTAAAAATACAAAAATAAGTATTTCAAATAATGATGACGTAATATTAACAGGTGATTATAAAAGCAATTTAAGATTTAATGATATAAATGGATATGTTAGAGCTAAAGATTTATTAAATTCAGGTCCTAATACAAATGCTTTTTTAGCAAGCTACAGTAAAACGGGCGTGTTACAATATAGATCTAATATCGCAACTACATCGGGCACGGATGATGCTTGTTACATTAGCAGTATTGATGCACATTCCAATAATATTTATATCACGGGTCAATTTAAAGGAGCCAGTATAAAATTAAATAATTCAGACGATACTGACCATGAAATGATATATAATCAAAATCCTTCAAAATATCAAGGATTTGTTGTATCGTATATAAATAATACTAATGATTATTTACTCAATAATGATATATTGGATAAAACCATTATTTCTAGGAATTTAATAGGAAATGATATTAGTTATATATTGAATTACAATGCATTTTCTCAACAATTAGGATTAACTGAATCGACACAATTTAGGTCATCTATTTTCGGCAGTCCTATTAATTGGCCCAATGGTGTATTAAACATCACTAGTAATAATAATACTATAACCATAATATTCATTATTGGGGACCTTGTAAATAAGGTATTTAAAAAATATACATATTTATTTCAAATTACAAATTCGAATAACTACACTCCATTTAATATGGCATATGAAGTAAACAACAAACTTTTAGCCTTGTTAAAACAGCAAAAAGATTTTATATATACAGATACAAGTGATAAGATATTCTTATATGATTCAGTTAAAAAAATATTTTATATAAACATTTTCATAGAAGGTACATTTAAGCTGGTAATCGATAATAATATAAATATATTAGCAGGTCCTGACGGTTTAAATTTAACATCGAATATTTCAAAACATTGCGTAATAACATCAATGAAATCAACGCCGTCATTAATAGATAATTCCAAATTAATCATTAAAGTAAAAAAAGATATGAATTCAACCATTTGTACGCGTTTACCATTTAATAAAGCATTTCCTAATTTAAATAATATTAATAATACAATAAAAATTAATGCTCAATTAAATACCAATTTGATTTTAGATTTGGGTGTTATAAATGATTCCTTTAGTGACTTGGAAAAAAATGATAATATTACATTCGACTCACCATGGATATCCGAAGATAAAAACAAACTAACATTTTTATACCCTATTAAATGGACATCATTAGATATATCGACAGATGGACTGACAATAACGACCGTTGCTACAAATGGAAACATATACACTTCAAATAATGGCGGTCAAATATGGTACATCAGAGAATTTATTAGAAATTGGAAATCTGTTTCCATGACAGATGATGCTAAATATCAAACGGCAATTGTTAAAGGAGGGCAAATTTATACATCAGATAATTACGGGGAAAATTGGTCACCCAAAGATTCTGATAGAGAATGGCAATCAATATCTGTTTCTAGGTATACAGGGCAATATCAAATAGCATCTACTATAAATGATACTTTATATATTTCATCAGATTATGGAAAATCATGGTTATCTAGAGGCTTAAACAAACAATGGATATCGACTTCTATTTCGGGAAACGGCCAATATCAATCAGCCGTTTCGTTAAATGATTATATATATGTTTCAAGTGATTATGGGAATAATTGGACTCAGTCTGCGTCTTTAGGAGAATGGAAATATATATCCATGTCAAACAGCGGCCAATTCCAATCAGCAATTCAATCTAATACATATGTATTTCATTCGACGAATTATGGAATCAATTGGACTATGGAAACCGTAAAAAACGGCGTAAACTTAGATACTATTAAAATTTGCAGATCTGACGGTGTTAAGAAAATAATATCGGGAAATGCCGGCGATATTTATTATTCGGATGGGATAAATAATACATGGGTTGCCAATAATTTACATGAAAGATGGTCAGACCATGTAATGGATAATAATTGCAATATTTTATATGCATTAATTGATAGTGGTAACATTTATAAATCGGCTAATCAAGGCGTTGAATGGTTGAAATTAACCGAACTGAATGATAATAAAGTTTGGAGAAGTTGTTGTATATCAGATGATGGTCGATTTCAACTAGCATTAACTGATACTGAATTATATACATCAGTTGATGCTGGAAATATATGGACTAAAAATAATAACTTAATAACAGTTAATGGGGTTAGTCTTGATAGCGTCATAAAAATTTCGGCAAATGGTAAATATATATATTGTTATATATATTCTAGATTACAGAGATCCGACGATTTTGGTAATACATGGAGTATTGTACCATTGTTATCTAACGTTTTTAGCGTATCATCTAATGGTAAATATGTGACATTAGCACAAGGCAATAATCTGCATGTTTCGACTGATTATGGTTTGACATTTGTGGCTAAAAGTTTTGGCGTTAATTCACCACAGTATATATACATGTCATTCGATGGATTTATTCAATACTGTTTTGTTGTTACCCCTCTCGGCACTCAAAAAAAATATATTTCTAAAAATATATGGGATACATGGGAAGTTTATACAAACATTAATGTAGGATTACAATCAATAAAGCTTTCGTATGATTATAAGTTTCAAATGGCGTTAAACCCTAGTGGTTTTGTATATATTTCCTTAGACTATGGTAATACATGGAACGCAGCTAATTTTCCTTATTTATTTTATTATTTTGATTTTTCATACGATGCATCATTTATAGTAATTTATTCGACGAATGGTGGTGTATTTATGTCATATGATTACGGTAATACATGGGTTAATAAGGAGGGTGTTCTCGATTTTATTGGATTATCTATGTCATCAAATGGTTCCCATATATTGGCAATAACGAATTATAATAGTATTTATAATTCTAATGATTTTGGTAATTCATGGTATGCTAGAAAACTTATTTTTACAAGTGATAATAAAAAAAAATGGAGTAATGTTAATATTACTAATGGCGGTAAAACAATTATATCATTAGAATATATCAGAAATATATATATTTCATATGATAGCGGTTATGCCATGCATTCTATGAATATAGACTCCACAGCATATAGAGATATATGTACATCAGTAAATGGGCAAATAATACATATTATAGGAATCGGTGGTGAGGTATTCACATCATCGAATGGTGCTGATTTTACATTTGTAGGATTTCCCGGTTATTGGTG
>Ga0214921_10002326_pt1 | contig 31118 bp, 29 predicted proteins | sample LL1505_MetaG_FD_177992 | JGI IMG/M metagenome (GOLD analysis project Ga0214921, IMG submission 177992) | Freshwater microbial communities from Lake Lanier, Atlanta, Georgia, United States - LL-1505 | ecosystem: Environmental > Aquatic > Freshwater > Lake | place: USA: Georgia | collected... | reverse complement strand
CGCAACGATTTTCAGGTAAGCTTCAAAGGGTTGCTCAACAATGAGCAAAGCCTTTCCTGCAGGGCATTCTGTTGATTGGTCAATGATGATGAATGTGGCAGCTGAGTCGATGCATTTTTTGTAATATTTGGGATGATCCACAAACACAAGATCACCTTCTTCCACTTTGTGGATCTCGTTGATGCCTGTGGCAAAGCCTGATGTATTGCCTTCAATCTTTGCATTGATCAATGTTGCAATCCACTCGATGGAGACGGGTGATGGAAACTTCATGCTGCTAAATTTTCAACAAAGATAATGCTATGCATTCACTGCATTCATGATCAGATGCAAAGGCGCGAGTAGTTGAGTAATTAACATCTCAAAAAAAAATGTGAATAAAATAATGCAACAAATATTTCAAGTTGATGAAATATATTTTTAATATTGTGGAGGGAATTTATTCCCGTACTTATTAACCCATCTATATAACAGCGCCCGGTTTCAACTGGGCGCTGTGCATTTAAGCAGTTTCTCATCTGCAAATTCTTTTCAGGCCTGCGTTTCAGCCAAAAAATTCTCTTACATTGCAATAAATATTTTTACATGTTAAGATCGATGACGGGTTATGGCAGGGCAGAAAAAGCAATCAACGAAAAAGTTGTTTTGGTGGAATTGCGTTCGTTGAATGGAAAACAATTTGAATTGTTGCTCAAGTTACCGGTTCAGCTAAAGCCTTTTGAATTTGAAATCAGGAACATGCTTTCTGAGCAGCTGGTAAGAGGCAGCATCGAGTGCACCATCATCATCAAGCAAAACGGAGCCACCAGGCCAACTTCCGTAAATCTCGAACTTGCTGCATCATATTATAACCAAATCAAAGGACTGGCAGAAACCCTGAAGGCCGATGACAGCCAATTGCTCGCATCCATCCTCCGGATGCCCGAGGTGGTATCCACTTCAACTGAAACCATCAGTGATGAAGAATGGGATGCATTCAAATCCACCATTGCAGCGTCAATTGCCATGATCAACAAACACAGGGCAGACGAAGGACTGGCTTTGGAAAATGAGTTGCTATCGCGCATTGCCAACATTGAAACCTTGCAACAAAAAGTCATCAGCCTCGAGCCTTTGAGGAAACAGAAGATCAGGGAAAACATCCTAAAGCTACTGGAAGAGCAGGTTGGGAAGGACAACGTAGACAAGAACAGGTTTGAACAGGAACTGATTTATTATATTGAAAAGATAGACCTTACTGAAGAGCAGGTAAGACTTTCCAATCACTGTGTATATTTCAGGACTTTGCTGGCAGAACAGGAAGTTTCAAAAGGCCGTAAACTTTCATTCCTGTTGCAAGAAATTGGAAGGGAAATCAATACAACCGGCTCAAAAGCATACGATGCAGAAATCCAGAAATCAGTAGTGGAGATGAAAGATGAGTTGGAAAAGGCCAAAGAACAGATCCTTAACGTGTTGTAAACGTTTTCGTATTTTCAATGTCATTTATTGAATGATGCCTAACTTTGCAACATGTCATTCAAACAGCGCATTGTCATTGCTTCTTTGTTGATGTTTTTTTCATGCACCGAAACTGGTTTGTATGAGAAAGTCGTGTTCATGCCAGAAAATCACTGGTCCATTGCACAATCTCCTGAATTCAACTTTGAAATCACTGATACCAGCGCCAATTATCTTGTCTATTTTTTGTTTCGACATCCAGATGCATACGAATACAACAATGTATGGATCAGGTTAACGAGCAAACTTCCCGGAGATTCAGTTGAACGTACCGAGAGGTTTGATATTCCTCTGGCAGCCAACAACCATTGGTTGGGATCCGGCATGGATGATATTTTTGATCACCGGGTCTTGCTTTACAAGGAGCCCGTCAGGTTCATCAAGCCTGGTAAATATTCCATTCATATCAACCACGATATGCGGATTGAGCCCCTCGACCATGTTTTCAATGTTGGGCTACGCCTGGAAAAACTGAAATAAGATGCGTAAATTCTTTGATCGCATTCCCCTCAATTTCATCAATTATGTTTTCTGGTTGTTGCTGATGTACCTCATTGCAGCCCTGGCATGGTGGTATATTGAACTTGATCAACAGAATGACCTGATGCTTTCATTTCAGGTGGGTGAGGCAATGAAGAACAATACCCTGGCACCAGGAGCAATTGATGCATTGCGCGATGCACATGACAGAAATGCCAAACAATACATTGGAGAGGGATTTACTTTTCTCATCATCACCATATTGGGTGCCGTTTTTGTGTACAGTGTTGTGCGCCGTCAAATCCGATATCACCTCCAACAAAAAAACTTCATGATGGCGGTGACGCATGAACTGAAAACACCCATTGCTGTTACCAAACTGAGTCTTGAAACCTTGCGCAGGCATAAGTTGGATGAAGAGCGCCAATCAAAAATCCTGGGTGATGCCATCAATGAAACCGAAAGGCTTGATGCACTCTGCAACAACATCCTCCTCAGCTCACAATTGGAATCTGGTGGTTATCAACTGACCAAACAAGAATTTGATTGTACAGCAATGCTCACTTCAGCCGTCAGTGCTTTCCAGAAAAGGTACCCAGGAAGGTCTTTTGTCATGCAGGTTCCAGGAGCAGTATTGCTGAATGGTGAAGAGTTTCTTATTCGTCTGGTCATCAACAACCTCATTGAAAATGCTGTTAAATATACCAGTCCTGAAATGCCCATATCATTGAGCATTGAGGAGGTAAACCATCATGTCATCATCAAGGTCGCTGATCTGGGTGCTGGAATTCCTGAAGTGGAAAAGCAAAAAGTGTTTGAGAAATTTTACAGGGTGGGCGATGAGGCCAAGCGAAAAACAAAAGGAACCGGATTGGGACTCTACCTCAGCACCAAAATTGTAAAAGACCATAAAGGTTCTATCTCGATTGAGAACAATCATCCTGTTGGAACTGTTTTCAAGGTGATTTTACCCCAAAACCGATCATGATGAATCCTGCAAAAGCCTCAATATTGTTGGTGGAAGATGAAGAAAACCTGCTTGAGGCCCTGAAACTCAATCTTGAACTGGAGGGCTATGAAGTTTCCTGTGCCAACAACGGGGCACTCGCTTTAAAGAAAGTGGAGGAGGAATATTATGACCTTATTTTGTTGGATGTGATGTTGCCAGAGGTAGATGGTTTTGATGTATGTGAAAACATCAGGCTCAACAATATTGATACACCCATCCTCATGCTCAGTGCAAGGTCTGGCAGTGCTGATCGGGTGGCCGGCTTAAAAAGAGGAGCAGACGATTACCTGACCAAACCTTTTAATTTGGAGGAGTTGTTGCTTCGGGTGGATAAATTGATTGAGAAAAACAGAAGGCTGCATGAGAAAACCACCCTTGGTGATCATTATGCATTTGGCGGTAACAGCATTGATTTCAAGGCGCAAACAGCAACCAATGCAAAGGGGGATTTGATCAGCCTCAGCAAAAAAGAGATCATGCTGCTCAAACTGATGATTGAATACCGCAACGAGGTGGTTTCTAGGGAAAAAATTCTTCAGGCTGTATGGGGATACCAGGTTTTTCCAACCACCAGAACCATTGACAACTTTATCCTGAATTTCAGGAAATATTTTGAGATGGATCCCCGTGAACCCAGGCATTTTCATTCGGTAAGGGGTGTAGGCTATAAGTTTGCAGATGCCTAAAGATCTCCCAATTGGGGACGGATGACAATTTCCTCAACACAGGCCTGTGCCGACAATTTGCTGGCAGCAATGATCATCTCGGCAACATCATCCACTTCCATGATGCGTTTGGGGTCTATGTCAAATCCATCCCAGGAATTGCTCAAGGTAGCCCCAGGATGGACAGCTGTAACTTTGATGTTGAATGCTTTCATTTCTTCTCTCAGGTTTTCACTGAATCCAGCCAGGGCCCACTTGCTGATGCTGTAGGATCCACCGTTGGCATAAGCTTTCAGTGCCGCAATCGAACAAATATTGAAAACATGACCGGCTCCTTTTTTGATCATGGTTGCAATCAAAGCCCTGGTCAGGTGATAGGCAGCATAAAGGTTCAGGTTCATCATCTGTTCCAGCTGTCCTTCGGGTTCATTGTAGACCGACCCCGGCACATAGTTGCCTGCATTGTTGATGAGTACATCAATCTCATCAGTTGCCTCCAATAGCTGTGCTGCAAAGGATTTTACCTCTGCTGCATTGGACAGGTCTGCATTGAATGAAGTGATGTTGATGCCATGTTTTTTCATCAACAGCTGTTGCCAGTCAACCGTCTTGTCCATGTTCCTGGAACATAGAAACAGGTTGGCCCCTTGGGCTGCAAAATGTTCGGCGATGGCCCTTCCAATTCCTTTAGATGCTCCGCTGATGACAACATTCATGGCGCTGATTTTTTCAAAGTTAGGGAAAGCCAGGATGCATAACTTTGCAAACATGAAAGCAAAGCAATACGAGCATCTTTTTTTTGACCTTGACCATACCCTTTGGGATTTTGAAACCAATTCTGAAGCCACCCTCCGTGACCTCTATGCAGAATTGAAGCTGGATGAAAAGGCAACAGGTGATTTTGATCAGTTCCACAAGACCTATCAGCACCACAACAATATTTATTGGGACAGGTTCAGGAAAGGCTATATCAACCGGGAAGAACTTCGCTGGAGAAGGATGTGGCGAACCTTGGTGGATTACAAAATAACAGATGAACCGCTATCAAAGAAAATGAGTGATCGTTATCTCGACATCCTTCCCACCAAAACCAATCTCTTTCCGCATTGCATGGACCTGTTGAATTACCTCTCTGAAAAAAAATATCCCATGCACCTGATCACCAATGGATTTGAGACAACACAACACCAGAAGATCAAGAACAGCGGGATCAGTCATTTTTTCAAGGAAGTCATCACCTCAGAGCAGGCAGGCATCATGAAACCACATGCTGCTATCTTTGAATATGCCCTGAACAAGACCAATACCACCGCAGCAAAAAGCATCATGATAGGAGATACCCTGGAGGTGGATATCCTTGGCGCACTGAATGCAGGAATGGATACGGCATATTTCAATCCTGCCGTTCCGCATACACCCAAGATCAAGCCTACCTATGTGATCCAACACCTTGGTGAGCTGATGAAAATTTTCTAATCAGGAAATCAAATGGTGGCCAGTACGCTAATGCCATTTTTAACGGTATCGCCAAGTTTTACATTGACCTTGGTGCCAACCGGCAACAACAGGTCTACACGGCTTCCGAATTTGATGAAGCCCAGTTCCTCATTCTGTTTGGCTTGTTCGCCAGGAACAGCATAATTGACGATTCTTCGGGCCAGGGCACCAGCAATCTGTTTAACCAACATGGTTACTTTCGGATTGGAAATCACAATGCTGTGGCGTTCGTTTTCTGTAGAAGATTTCGGGTCCCAGGCCACCAGGTATTTGCCTTTGTGGTATTGGCTGTATTCCACTTTTCCTGAAACGGGATAGCGGTTCACATGCACATTGGCAGGACTCATGAAAACTGAAATCTGTAATCTTTTTTCATTGAAATATTCTGTGTCAAACATCTCCTCAATCACCACTACTTTTCCGTCAGCTGGTGATACGATTGCATTTTCATCGCAGGTAAATGTTCTAGCCGGTATCCTGAAGAAGGAAAGAATGAACAGCCAAAATCCAAGCAGCACAACATAAATGATCCAGGCAAACACAGGAGCGCTGGGTTCAAGGTGGAGGTTGGCGGCAAATCCCAGCAGCAAGCAGAGCAGGGTGACGAGGGCAATGGTGGGAAATCCTTCCTTGTGTATGGTCATTTTAAGGTATTAAGGGTGCAAAGTTAAGCAATATGAGGGGCATCAACAGCTGATCTTCCTTTTTCTTGCGGCAACCTTCCACTCACCAATTACTTTTTCTCCTTCAATTGCAATCAATGTTTCATGAAGGGCAACCGTTGGGCAAATATGATAAGGGATGCCAATAAGGGTATCGCCGGGCTTGAAACCATGTCCTGGAGCCAGTTCCATGACCAGGTGCTCCTCGCTTTGTCCTACCGACTTCAGCTCCGGATGATCAGGAAAATAGACCCTTTTGGACAAATCGTTTTCTGAAGCAACTGCCTTGTGTCCAAGATCAAGGCAAATGCGGTTGGGGGCAGGTAATGAGATGACCCTTGTGAGGACATGTACTGCAGGGGTAAAATCCTGTTCTGGACAAATCAGTCCATATCCGCGGTCCCAGAAAATATTGGTACCAGGGCTGCAATCCCTGTCTGTTTTTTTGGCATGGATGGAAAAACTGGGAGAGCCACCAGCAATGATGAAGGGACGCGGGTATCCTTTTGATTCCATCATGTCAATCAATCCATAAACCGCTTGAAAAGCCTCGTCACAGGCGGCTTCCCGCACAGCAGGATCTGCCTGGCGGTGCTGACCATCATAGACATGCAATCCCATACAATGAATGCCATTGATTTGCATCAAGGCTTCATAAAGTGCCAAGGCAGATGCATCAGGCGCGATGCCTGTCCTGTTCATGCCAACATTGATGTCGATATAGATGCCAATGGATAGGGCTTGTTGATCGAAAACATCACCAATGTTCTTTGCAGCATCAAAGTCATCTGTAATGGTGGAGAATTGGGTATGTGGATATTGGATGGTGAGTTGTTGCAAACGGTCAATCCTTGGCCCTACGGGCTGATGGGCCAGCAAAACATCTTTTGCACCAGTCATGGCCAACAGCTCGGCTTCAGCAATGGTGGCGCATTTGAATTTGCTGATGCCTGCATCCATCATCAGTCGAATGCCTTCTGCAGTTTTGTGTGTCTTGATGTGGGGCCGAAGGCGGTTGACATCTCCGACCATCCTGATCATTGCTGCAATATTTTTTTTCACCAGTGACGGGAAAACCAGCAGGGCAGGGGAGTCTATGGTTGTGTAATTCATTCTTCCGTCAATATCAGGCTGCTAAATTCTTCCAGGGTTTCTTCAATTTCTTCCATCGTGTTCAGCATCACCAATTTGGATCTCAGTGGTTTGATGTTGATGATCCCTTTCAGGTAGTTGGCATAATGCCTTCTCATCTCAAATATGCCTATTCTTGGTCCCTTCCAAGCAACAGATGCACGCAGGTGTTGACGGATGACTTCAATGCGCTCTTCAATGGTTGGAGGTGGCAAGACTTCTCCTGTTGCGAAATAGTGTTTTACCTCGCGGAAAAACCAGGGATAACCAATGGCTGCCCTACCGATCATGATACCATCGACACCATATTTGTTTTTGTATTCCAATGCTTTTTGTGGTGAGTCGACATCGCCATTGCCAAAAATGGGAATCTTGATCCTGGGATGGTCTTTCACTTTGGCGATCCAACTCCAGTCGGCCTCTCCTTTGTACAACTGGCTCCTTGTTCTTCCATGGATGGACAATGCCTGAACACCGATGTCCTGCAATCTTTCTGCTACCTCAATGATATTGATGCTGTCGAAATCCCATCCCAGCCTGGTTTTTACCGTTACGGGCACATTGCAGGATTTAATGACAGCTTTGGTCAGCCTCACCATCAGGTCGATGTCTTTCAGTACAGCAGCGCCCGCACCTTTGCAGACTACTTTTTTTACTGGACATCCAAAATTGATGTCCAGCAAATCTGGATTCACCGCATCAACAATGCCCGCACTGATGGCCATGGCCTCTTCATCCCCACCAAAAATTTGTATTCCAACAGGCCTTTCTTCCTCAAAAATATCCAGTTTCTGCCTGCTCTTCATGGCATCCCTGATCAATCCTTCACTGCTGATGAATTCTGTATACATCAGGTCTGCACCATGTTTCTTGCATACTGCTCGAAATGGAGGGTCACTGACATCTTCCATGGGCGCCAGCAAAAGCGGAAATCCAGATAAATTTATGTTGCCTATCTTTATCATTCAATTGTTGCAAAGTTACAAATAACAATCATGGAACAGCAAATGGAAAACAGACCGGGGTTGAATGAGAAATCGGGCTTGTTTATTTTAATAGGCCTGATGGGCGTTGGGTTTGTGGCAGGAGGTTTTCTTTCTTTTTTTGTCTGGAAACTCATGACAGGTCAGGGAATGGCAGACATGCAATTGTCCATGAGCAATCCTGCTTTTGCCAACCAGATAAGGGTTACACAGACGTTGCTCTCCCTGTTTATTTTTCTTTTTCCAGCCTTGCTTACGGCCAGGATCATCAACACAAAGCCATTCCAATTGTTGGGCTTTTCCCAACCATCTTCCTGGAAAACTTACGGAATGGCCATCCTCATCATGCTGATCATGATTGTGATTGCAGGATCACTTACAACCCTCAACGAATTGATTCCTGTTACGCCCTCCATGAAACTGTATTTCACGGAGATGGAAGACAAGTACATGCAACAGGTTGAGGTGATGTCTCAGATGAAGGGGATACCCGACCTCTTGTTTACATTAGTGGTGATGGCCTTTGTTCCGGCAGTTGTTGAAGAAGTTTTTTTCAGGGGTGGTTTTCAGAACCTGATGCACCGTTCCACTGGTAACATGTGGGTGAGCATCCTTGTCACTTCTCTTTTGTTCAGTGCCATCCATTTTTCATTTTATGGTTTTTTTGCACGTACGGCGCTTGGTATTGTATTGGGAATGCTTTTTGCTGCAAGTCAAAACATTTGGGTTCCCATTCTTGCGCACTTTGTCAACAATGCCATTGCTGTAGGTCAAGTTTATTATCTAAGAAGTACAGGACAATCCTTGGCAGAAAGCATGGACGATAAATTCCCTCTGTGGTGGGGCCTGTTTGCCATTGCCTTTTTCTTTTTCGCCTACAGGAAATTTGAAACAACACTTGAATAAATGTCACTGAACAAAGCGGTTTTTCAAACGAGGGCAAAAACAGCATTCGTTTATGCAGCCATCATGTTGGCGGGCCTGTTCTGGAATGAATGGAGCTTTTTTATCTTGTTCTCACTGGTGCATTTTGGTGCCTGGTACGAATTCCAAAAATTGTCCAGCCTGATTTATCCTGAGCTTCAATGGAGATTATTGTTTGATCGCCTGCTTTTCCCTATCATGGGATGGGGTGTGATGTTGATGGCATCAGCAGGCTCATTGGAGATCAATGGATTCCTGTTGAGTGATCTTGGATATTGGGTGGTAAGGATTGGACTGGTACTGATCCCCGTGAATTTTTTTGCAGACAAACAATATGGATTCAAACACTTGAAGCAATCAGTGATTGGTTTTTTTTACATCTCTGTTACACTGGCCCTGCTCATCAACCTTCGGTCTGGCTGGATATGGTCACAAACTGCTGATAGTGGTTTCTTGGCCCATGCATTATCAGGTTTCAATGGAAAGATAATGTGCATTCTATTGGTGTTCGGTATTTGGATCAATGATACCATGGCCTATATTGTGGGCTCATTGATTGGCCGTACACCATTGACGGCATGGTCACCCAAAAAAACATGGGAAGGAACCATTGGCGGTATCATCCTCAGTTCCGGCCTACTCCTCTTGATTGCCCTTTGGCAATTTGAGACCAGCTGGGCACTGCTCATCATCGCCTTGGTGAATGCCATCAGTGGAACCATTGGAGACCTGGTGGAAAGCAAATTGAAACGAATAGCAGGCGTTAAAGACAGTGGTTCATTCATGCCAGGGCATGGGGGATTTTTGGATCGATTTGACTCCATCTTGCTAGCAGCACCAGCGGTGTGGTTGGTCTGCTACCTGCTTTTCCGATAAGCAGGATTTATTTCTCCTTGTTGATCTGGATGCTTGGCTTGGTGCGTGGAGCATCAGGTGCCTGAGGGGCAGCCTTTTCTCTTGGTGCCTGTGGCCTTGCCTGACCTTGTGGTCTTTCCCTTTGGGGTCTTCCACCGGCTTGTCCCTGAGGCCTTGGCCCTTGGTTTCCGGGGTTTTTTTCGGCTTTTTCCTGCATTTTCGGCCTTTCCCTTGGACCCTGGTTGGGATTGTTGGACTGACCTCTTTCTCTTGGTCCGGGACCAGAGCGCTGTCCTTTTCTTTTTTGTGCATTCCTGTCCAGTGTACGAAGGCTGATCTGGCCCACCAATTCCACAAACTGTGGTTCAGCTTCTTTTGCTTTGCCTGATGCACTGACAATTTCAGCAGTTTCCAGTTCATCTGGTCTTTGACCTTTCTCATTCATTGCCTTGATCTTCTTGACCGTATCAATGGTGAGTGGGTATTGCTTGTTGCTATCAGGAAGCGTATACCACATCAGGTTCTTGAAAATATCTTTTTTGATCAGGTTGGCATTGCCCTTGGTGGTATGCAATACTTCCACATGGTCAGGGAAATGCTGCAGAGCATCGAGATAGCTGTCCAATTCATAATTGAGGCAGCACTTGAGGCGTCCGCATTGTCCGCTCAGTTTTGTTTGGTTGATGCTGAGGTTCTGGTAACGTGCCATGGCGGTGGTTACACTTTTGAACTCGTTGAGCCAGCTGCTGCAACAGAGTTCCCTACCACAACTTCCGATGCCACCCACTTTTGCAGCTTCCTGGCGGGCACCGATTTGCTTCATCTCAACTTTTACCTTGAAGTCTCCGGCGTATATCTTGATCAGTTCGCGAAAATCGACACGGTCTTCTGCTGTGTAGAAGAAAGTAGCTTTTCTGCCATCTGCCTGAAATTCAACTTCACAGATTTTCATGCTCAGCTTCAATTGCCTGGCGATGGCGCGGGAGCGGGCAAGGGCTTCTTTTTCACGGGCCTTGTTCTCTTCCCACTTTTGGATGTCCACTTCTGTGGCCCTTCGCAATATTTTCTTGAGTTCTGCACTGTCTTCTGCAATACGCTTCTTTTTGAGTTGCATCCTTACCAGCTCTCCGCTGAGATTGACCATGCCAACATCAAATCCACCTACACCCTCCACACTGACCAACTCGCCCTTGTTGAAATGATGTAGTGTTGTATTCTTGAAATATTCCTTCCTGCTGCCGTTGCTGAATGTCACCTCTACGATTCTGCAGGATACTGCAGGATCTGTAAATGGCAAATTGGCAAGCCAGTCATGTACATTAAGTCTATTGCATCCGCCTGAGCTGCATCCGCCGTTGCTTTTACAGCCACCTGGTTTTCCGTCTTTCGTACCGCATGAACTACATCCCATAATCTATATCAATGTACCAAAATTACTGCTTTATCCTTTATAATATGATAAATTTTGATTGTCAGGGCCATGAACAGTATTTTGGGGTTTGCATTTCTTTCTATTTGATAGGAGGCCCTGTCGAGCTCAGTAACGATGGCTTCCAGCTGTTCTGTTGCCGCCAGCCTGAGCAAACGGTTGGCAAAATCAAGCTCATTTGTTGCAATTTCTGGAGCTGTTCCCACATTGGCAATCTGCACCGCACAGGAAAGCAGGTGAATGAAGTAGGCGAGGAATTGTTTCTGTTTTTCCCTGCCCAGTTTGCTGTTGTCTTCCACCCATTTGACCTGCGCTGCAGGGCCATTTTTAAGGATAGCATTCAGCCATTCCCTTAAAATATCTTCCCAGTCCTCATCGCTGTTGTGTAAAATTTGAAAGGCCTCTCGCATATTTCCCTGAGACAGGGGGGCGATGGACAAAGCCTTTTCCCTGGGGACAGCCTGTTTGCTGATCAGCCACTCTTGTATGTCTTTCGAATCCAACTGGTTGATCTTGACCAACTGTGTTCTGGACAAAATGGTAGAAAGCAGTTTTGATTCGTCTTGGGCCACAAAGAGGAGAAGGGTGTTGGGAGGAGGCTCTTCAATCAATTTGAGCAATTTGTTGCCGATCAGGCCAAGGTATTCAGGCATCCATTGGATCAGGATCTTGTACCCACTTTCAAAACTTTTGAGGTTCAGCTTTCTGATGATTTCTTCACATTCATGGACGGTAATATTACCCTGCTTGTTTTCAGCCCCAATGCTCTGAAGCCAATCGAATGCATTTCCAAAAGGGGTTTGGGAAACGAAACTCCTCCATTCCTGGATGAAATCGCTGGCAATGGGTTTGTCTCCCGTCGTTTTTACAATGGTCGGATATGAATAATGGATATCAGGGTGGATCAGTGCTGCAGCTTTTTTGCAGGAGGGGCAATTGCCGCAGGCATCTGCCAGAAAAGTTGTTGTCAGGGTGGGCTCTCCAAACAAAGAGGTTTCTCCACTGGCAGATCCTGGCTTGTTTTTTTCGCAAACCACATACTGGGCAAGCCCCAATGCAAGCTGCAGGGCACCACTGCCTTCTTTTCCCAGCAATAGCAAGGCATGGCTGAGCCTGTTGCTGCTCACAAGATTGACCAGGTTGGCCTTTACCGCAGTTTGTCCTGGGATTTCACTGAATAACATGCCGTAAAGATAATGATATACGGCGCAAGGACAATTGCTGAACCTATACTTAAACCTTTTCTTCTTGAAAGTGTTATCTTGTTAAATAAATAATTATTGTATGATCAAAACCATGATGATAGCACTTGCACTATTCGCTGCAGGGCCTGCAACCATTCACCAGTTCAAGGTCCCATCCATTGAAGGACAGACCATTGATTTTTCAAAGTTCAAAGGAAAGAAAGTTTTGATAGTTAATACCGCTTCAAAATGCGGCTATACCCCGCAATATGCTGAACTGGAACAATTGCACAAGGCATATGGCAGTAAATTGGTTGTGGTTGGTTTTCCTGCCAATAATTTTGGTGGGCAGGAACCAGGATCAAATGCAGAAATCAATGATTTCTGTCAAAAGAATTATGGTGTGAGTTTTGTCATGGCAGAAAAGGTTTCTGTGAAAGGAACGGATATTCATCCTTTGTTCAAATGGCTGACCAGTAAAGCGGAGAATGGTGTGATGGATGCTGAAATCAAATGGAATTTCACCAAGTTTCTGTTGGATGAAAAAGGAACACTCCTGGCAGTATTCCCAAGCAAGGTCAAGCCAATGGGTGAAGAAATCACTGCATACCTTAAATGATACTAAAGGGTGAAGGCCAGGCTATAAATGCCTACTGTTTTTGCCCCATGTTGCATCAGCATGTTGACACAGGCTTCTGTAGAGGCGCCGGTGGTGATCACATCATCCACCACCACAATATGTTTGTCTTTGATGATTGATGGTTCATGGACATCAAATACTGACGCAACATTTTCCCATCTTTCCATCCTTGATTTTTTTGTCTGGGTCCTGGTGTTCTCATTGCGCACCAGGGCCTTTTCATTAAAGGGGATCCCCGTCTGTTTAAAAATCCCTTCACACAACAAGGTGGCCTGGTTGTATCCTCTTTTGTATTCTTTTTTGGGATGCAGTGGCATGGGAATGCAGAGATCAGCATTCAAGGTATGGAAGAGGACTGATCCATGGATCCCCATGATTTCACCCATGTGGACTCCCAGTTCTTTTTCTTGCCTGTATTTGATGTGGTGGATGATCTGCTGTAGAGGTGTTTTGTCGATATAGTAAAATGTACTGGCTGCAAATTGAATTTCAGCCCTGCCCCAAAAAAGTTTTTCAACAGGATTGTCTCTGATGCCTTCAAAATGCGTGCGGCCCAACTGGATTTGGCATTGCAGGCATATGTACTGATCACCCTGGATCAGCTCATTGTTGCATCCAAAACACAGGGAGGGATAAAATACATGCAAGAATGCATCACACCAGGTTTTTACCATAAGACTGGCTTTACTGGAATATCGTTCTGTAAACCTCTTCGATCAATGCCACGGAAATGGTTTTGATACCCTTGTGCGGTTCGGCTTTTCTATTGTACTTGCTGATGACGATGCTGTCAAATCCAAGCTTTTCTGCTTCTGAAATGCGCTGATCAACCCGGTTTACAGCCCTGATTTCTCCGCTCAGGCCCACCTCACCCGCAAAACAGGTTTTTTGTGAAAGCGGAACATCTTCATAAGAACTCAATAAGGCAAAAACCATGGCCAGGTCAATGGCAGGGTCCTCAATTTTTAGCCCACCGGCAATGTTGACGAAAACATCCTTGGTCCCAAAATGAAAACCACCCCTTTTTTCAAGAACTGCCAATAAAAGCTGCAATCTTCTCAAGTCAAATCCACTTGCCGTTCTTTGAGGAGTTCCATAAACTGATGGTGTAACCAATGCCTGTACTTCAATCAGCAATGGCCTCAATCCTTCCATTGTTGCACCAATGGCAATGCCACTCAATTGTTCTTCTTTTTGGTTGATCAGAATGTCTGATGGGTTCACCACTGGTTTCATTCCCGTTCCTGTCATTTCGTATATGCCCAGTTCTGCTGTCGACCCAAAACGATTTTTGGTGGTGCGCAAAATCCGGTATGCATAATGCTGGTCCCCTTCAAATTGCAACACCGTGTCAACCATGTGTTCCAACAATTTGGGTCCTGCAATGCTTCCATCTTTGGTGATGTGTCCGATAAGAAAAACAGGTGTTTGAGTTTCTTTGGCAAACCGCTGGAACTCTGCAGTGCATTCCCTGATTTGTGAAATCGTGCCAGGGGAAGAATCAATGTAGGGAGATTGCAATGTTTGAATGGAATCGATGATGACCAACTGCGGTTTTATTTTTTTGATCTCCTGAAAGATGCTCTGGGTCGATGTTTCAGTGAGTAAATAAAATGCATCATGTGCCACATTGATGCGATTGGCACGCATTTTTATTTGTTGCTCACTCTCTTCGCCACTCACATAAAGAATCCTCAAATCATGCATCATCAAAGCGTCCTGCAAGAACAAAGTGGATTTTCCAATGCCAGGTTCTCCTGCCACCAGCACAAGACTTCCGGGAACAATTCCGCCACCCAGTACACGGTTCAATTCATGGTCTTTGGTGATGATTCTTTCTTCTTCTCTTGAAACGACTTCATTCAATTCAACACTCTTTGAATTGCCCGGTGTGGTCTCTTTCCATGAAACTTTGTTGCCAGGCGTTTCTTTGTGGATGATTTCTTCAGTCAATGTATTCCATTCATTGCATGCTGGACATTTGCCAGACCATTTTGGTGATTCATGGCCACAACTCTTGCAAAAAAATGCTTTTTTGATTTTGCTCATGGATTAAAGGTAATCAACAGCGCAGCAAAATGAACGGGATTAAAACAGTATGATTGATGTGTTTTCAACAAAAAAATAGGGGATTGGTAGAAACCAATCCCCTGTACTTACTAACCCATTAAATTCTGACACTAAATTACAAATTGCTCCCACAGTACAAAAATTAATTTTTGGGGCTGTGCACAATTTATGATTTGTTATGAATGTTTTTATGAGAAATTTTTCATTATTCTATTATTTTCGCATTAATACACCAAAAAAATCATGATTTTTCAATGATAATTTGAAAAAACGGTTAAAAATTTATTCCAATAAACACATATAAATATATTTAATATATAAATATTGTAAAAAAAAGAATTATGGTTTTCATGTTTAATTGACCTCGGAATTTTTTATAAAATATTGTAAATCATTGGTTAACACCTTTAGTAGCCCTTGATCCATGGTTAATTGGGATTAATTTTAAATAGCTATTTCTGAAAAGTGAATAAAATGTTATATTTGCTACAAGACAATCATCGTATTTCAAAACAAAAATCAACTGCATGAGAAAACTTACGCTGTTCATGTGCTGTTTGCTTTTTGCATTACCAATGGTATTTGCGCAAACAGTTGTAAAGGGGAAGGTGTCGGATTCCGACGGTTCTCCTTTGTCAGGTGTATCGATCAAGGTAGCAGGGTCCCAAACGGGAACCACCACTGCTGCTGACGGTACTTTTTCGCTTTCTGTAAAGGACCTCAACACCAACCTTGAGGTAACCTACGTAGGGTATGACCGCGTCACCCTTCGTGCTGGTTCAAACCTTTCCAACATTTCGCTGAAGTCTGCCACTTCTGGTCTCCAGGAGGTTGTGGTAACAGCACAAGGTATCCGCAGGGAAAAGAAAGCCCTTGGATATGCTGTTGCATCTGTAGACAAAAAAGCTTTGGAGCTTCGCCCTGATGGAGACGTTGTTCGTCTTTTGAATGGTAAGGCACCTGGTGTTGATATCCTGAACTCCAGTGGTATGTCTGGTTCTGGAACCAACATCATCATCCGTGGTGTGAACACCATTTCCGGTAGCTCTACTCCATTGTTCATTGTGGATGGTGTTCCTTTTGACGCATCTACCAATGCACAAGCAAGCTTCGTTTATGGCAACACCACTTCCAGCCGTTTCTTGGATCTTGATCCCAACAGCATTGAGAACATCAGTGTGTTGAAAGGATTGAGTGCAACCACGCTCTATGGTGAGTTGGGTCGCAACGGTGTGGTTTTGGTTACCACCAAAAACAGCTCATCCAGGCGCTCTAACAAGAAAAATGAAGTAACTGTTTCACAATCATTGTTTGCCAACAAGGTTGCCAACCTTCCTGATTACCAGGATACATGGGGAGGCGGTTTTGATAACGGTGTAGGTTTTGCCTTCTTCTCCAACTGGGGTGGAAAATTCAAGACTCCGCCAGATTCAGTAGCGCATCCTTATGACAGGGCTTCTTCTTCTGCTTTCGGTACTCCCTGGAGGACTGCATTCCCTCAGTTTGTAGGTGCTAAACTTGCTTATGAGCCCAACAATTCAGTGAAGCAATTTTTTAATACAGGATTGATCCGCACCACTTCTGTGGGGGTTACAAGCTCTGTAGGTGCTGCAGGAACATTCAATGCCAACTATTCCTACATGGATGATGAAGGCTTCACGCCTGGCAACCGTTTGATCAAGAATACATTTGGATTGGGTGGTAACGCCAAATTGTCCAACAAATTCACTGTTGCTGGTACTTTCAACTATGCCATCACTGATTTCAAATCTCCTCCCACTTCTACTTCATTTGGATCCAACCCCAGTGCATCATCTGTGTTCGGTAACCTGATCTACACGCCTCGTGCGGTAGATCTGTTCAAGTTGCCTTACGAGAATCCATTGGATCACTCCTCTACCTATTACAGGGGTGGTAATGATATCCAGCACCCCATCTGGACAGTGAAGAATTCATTCACCGGACAAAAGATCAACAGGATTTTTGGTAACATGTCGTTGAAATACGATATCGCCAAGGATTGGAACGTGCTTTACCGTGTTGGATATGACCAGTATTCTGACTACAACTATTACAGCCAAAACAAAGGTGGTACAGTTGGTGGCGCTGATTTCCAGTTGGGAATGCACCGTACCGTAAATGGTTACAATACCATCTGGGATCATTCATTGCTTACCGCATACCAAACAGACCTGAACAAGGATTTCCGCCTGAATATCGATGCAGGTGTCAACTCTCAGGAGCGTATGTATGAGCAAAATGGTCAGCGCTCCACCCAGCAGCTTGTTTATGGTCTTTTTGACCACGACAACTTCATCAACCACGATAATTTCACTGAGGGTGGTGGTCGCATTGATTTCAAATCCCGTACGCTTTCACTGGGTGCTTTTGCCCAAGGTTTGTTGAGCTACAAGGAATACGCTTACTTGACTGTAGGTGGAAGGAACAGCTGGTCATCCAACCTGGAGCAGGCCAACCGTTCTATTTTCTATCCTTCTGCGAGTTTGTCTTTCTTGCCAACAACGGCCATTGCAAGTTTACAGAACAGCCGTATCCTCAACTACCTTAAGTTTAGGGCCGGTTATTCTACATCAGCCAACTTTGGTTCTCCTTATAATACAAGGAACATCCTGAACATCAATACCAACGTATTCGTTGACAGGTTGAATACCGTGTTCAATTCAAACAGCATTGGCAACCGCCTTGCCAATGCAAACCTGAGACCAGAGCTTCAGCAGGAATTTGAGGTTGGTTTCGAAGGCCGTTTGTTGAACAACAGGTTGAATGTTGACTTCACGTACTATAACAGGAACTCTAAAGACCAGATCCTTGACCGCGAACTTGATCCCTCATCAGGTTTCACTGTAACCTCTATCAATGCAGGTTCTGTGCGCAACAAGGGTATCGAGTTGCAGTTGACCTACAACATCATCCGCAACAAGAACTGGACCTGGGACTTTACCACCAACTACTTCCAGAACAGGAGCAAGGTTACCCTTCCTGATGAAGTCAAGCAAATCGTCATCGATGGTTTCACCAACGAAGGACTTTTTGCCATCAATGGTCAGCCGCTCGGTGTGATCCAGGCTTCTTATACCAAGAAAGATCCCAAGACTGGGCTTCGTTTGACCGATGGTTTGGGTAGCTATGTATCATCCAACGAAATCGGCATTGTGGGCGACCCAACTCCTGATTTCAAGATGAGTGGTATTTCTACACTGGGTTACAAAGGATTTTCCTTTCGTATGCAGTGGGATTATACACAGGGTGGAGACATGCTTGCCTATACCCCAGGTACGGTTGTTGGTCGTGGCTTGACAAAAGACACAGACTTCGATCGCTATCTTCCTTTGATCCTTCCTGGTGTTAAGGCTGATGGTACTCCTAACGATGTTCAGATCTCAGCGAGTTATGCATACTTTAACGTGCTTTCCGGATTCTTCGGAATGCAAGACCTTATCGTATATGATGCAACACAAATTCGTTTGAGGGAGGCTTCACTTTCATACGCTGTTCCTGCAACAATGTTGAGCAAGACTCCATTCGGATCTCTTTCTGTGACCTTCTCTGGACAGAACCTTTTCTACAATGCACCCAACTTCCCCAAGTATGTGAATTTCGATCCTGAAACCTCATCCCTTGGTGTAAGCAACGTTCGTGGTTTGGAATACCTTTCGGGTCCAACATCCAAGCGTTATGGTGTGTCAGTTAGGGTATCCTTCTAATCAATTAAATTGATCGACATGAACATGAAAAAAATATTCATCCTCGTACTCTCGGTGAGCCTGTTGGGTTCTTGTACCAAGAAGCTTGATGAGCTTTTGGTTAACCCTAACGGTCCTACACCAGAGTCAGCGAACGCTGATCTTTACCTGACACAGCTTCAGCTGAACTTCGCAAGTTTCTTCAACGGAGCATCAAGCTTCGGAATGGAACTTACCCGTCAAACTGTTATGTATGGACCAACCTATCAGGCTGCATACAGCCCACAATCTTTTGATGGTTTGTGGAATACTGCTTACACCGGTGTATTCAAACATGCAAATGCCTTGATTCCCGTAGCTGAGACAGAAAAAAAATGGATTGCTGCCGGTATGGCAAAAACCATGAAGGCTTACACCCTTATCACCCTGGTTGATATGTTTGGTGATATTCCTTACAGCACAGCAAACCTTGGTTCTGAAAATACCAATCCTACCATTGACAAGGGTGCTGATGTTTATGCTGCAGCCATTGCTTTGTTGGACGCTGCCATTGCAGATTTTGGAAAATCAACTGCATTCCCCGGTACCCAGGACATGTTCTTTGGTGCAGCTGATGCCGCTGGTGCAACAAAATGGAAGAGGGTCGCAAAGCTTTTCAAACTAAGGGCTTTGAACAACACCCGTCTGGTTGATGGTACCGCCAAAGCTAAAATTGATGCATTGTTGGCTGATGCCGATGTTGTAGCAACATTGACCGGTACAACCAATGATTTTGAATTCAAGTATTCTACCAAGCAAGCCAATCCCAACAGCAGACATCCTCGTTACAATGGTAACTATGTAGCTGCGGGTGGTCCTGGCGACTACATGGGCGTTTATTTCATGTGGTCTCTGGCTGCTGACAAAGGAACTTTCAACAACCAGGAAGCAAGGAATACTTCTGACCCTAGAACAAGGTATTATTTCTACAGGCAGACCACCAATGATGCTTCGGTATCTTCCAACACTCTTTCCTGTTCAACCTTCCCTGTTCCTTCTCATTATACCTCTGGCATGCCTTTCTGCCAGTTTGGATTGGGTGCACAAGGTTTCTGGGGACGTAACCACGGCGACAACTCAGGTATCCCTCCCGATGGACCATACAGAACAACTGTTGGAATTTATCCTTTCGGTGGAGACTTTGATGTAAACCAAGGAACCGTAGTTGGTTTGAACAAGGGTGCTCAGGGTGCCGGAATTCAGCCTATTTGGCAGTCTGCGTTTACCTATTTTGTAGCTGCTGAAGCGGCAGTTGCTTTGGGTACTGCAGGCAATCCAAGAGCGTTGTTGGAGTCTGGTATAAGGGCTTCCATTGCCAAAGTAATTGGTTTCCCTTCAACGGTGAATGTTGCAGTTACCGCGGCAGCTGTTCCTCCAGCAGCAAGGATTGATGCCTATGTTAATATAGTTTTAGCCCGTTATGACAAGGCAACCACTGTAGCTGCAAAGATGGAAGTTATCCAGCAGGAATACTACATCGCTCTTTGGGGCAATGGTGTTGATGCCTTCAACAACTACCGCAGAACTGGAAAGCCAGGGGGTATGTCTTATACCGTTGCACAGGCAGGTGGTAACATGATCCGTTCACATTACTACCCTTCTGTATTGGTTAACCTGAACAAGAACATCACCCAAAAGACCATCGACAAGCAAGTATTTTGGGACAATAACCCTGCAGGCTTCATCAAATAAAATCAAGAGAACATGAAAAAAATCATATCATCATTATTTTACACAGCCTTGGTTGCTATAGCCATGAGCTCGTGCCAAAAGGGTGAAGTTGTTCAGGATGTCAATTCCCTCAGCATTGGTTCCTATGTAACCCTTGTTACTGCCGGAAACAACATCATTGATGCAACCAACCTCGCTGGAAGCAAAGTTTCTGTTTCTGTCAAGGAATATGGTTCTCCACAGGACAAGCTGATTGTTTATGTAACAAAAGCTCCTCAGACAAGTGACAGGACCCTTTGGAAAAAGGTAAAAGAGTACACCAACAATGGAGGTACTTATAACCTGGAAGTAACTGGTTCGGAAATTGCTACAGCTTTGGGTATTACCCCTGGCCCTGGCGAAACCTATGTCCTGTACAACCAGGTGATCACCAAGGACGGAAGGAAATTTGACGTGTCCAACACCCTTCCTGACCTTGCTACTGTTGGACAGTACAACCTGAAGTTGACTTGGAATGCAGTAGTGGTTTGTCCTTTTGTTCCTGCACAGGCAACAGGCAAGTATACCATTACCAAAGATGGTTGGGATGGTGCAGTAGGCCAAACTTGTAACATTGTTGGTTCAACAGGCAAAGCTGTTGTTACCTACCTGTTCCCTTGGGCAGAAACACCAGGCCTCAATCCAGTTACCATTACTGTCGATGCTGCTACTGGTGCCGCCACTGTTGCAAAGCAAACCTATGGTAGTTATGGTGCGGGTTATGAGAACTTCACTTGTGAAGGTACTGGCGGATTCTTCTTCTCTTGTAAAGGAGATTTCAGCATCAACCTTACCCACAAGTTACCCAATGGCTCTAACTATGGTACTTATCCTATCGCGCTTAAGAAGCAATAGTATAATGATCCTTATATGACAAAAGCCGCTCAGCAATGGGCGGCTTTTTCGTTTTGATGATGCTAAAAAAAATGCTGGTTGGAAGATCAGAGCCTGATCTCTTCTTCGTGGTTGTCGAAAAAGTGAAATTCTGTCAGGTGATAGGTTGAATCCTGCCTGATGTCCAGTTTCATTTTGTATTTCCAGGCCCATTTGCGGCGCTTGGAGATCAATCCTTTCGTGAGATAAGCGTAAAGGATGGGGTGCACTGCAACAGTGAGTGATTTGTGCTTCTGTTCACTCAGGTAACTGATGTTTTTTTCTATTTCATCTTCCAAAACGAGGGTAGATGATATTTTGCCGGTTCCTTGGCAAGAAGGACATTGCTCCTGGGTATTGATGTTCATCTCCGGCTTCATCCGTTGACGGGTCAACTGCATGAGTCCGAATTTTGAAATCGCCAATACTGCATGTTTGGCCCTGTCTATCTTCATGAAGTTCTCCATGGCTTCGTTGAGCTTCTTCTTGTTCTCAGGGAGCTTCATGTCGATGAAATCGACCACAATGATGCCTCCGATATCTCGCAGCCTCAATTGCCTTGCTATCTCTTCTGCAGCCTCCATGTTCGTCTGAAGGGCATTCTCCTCCTGGTTGTTGCTGACACTCTTGTATCCGCTGTTGACATCAATCACATGCAATGCCTCAGTATGCTCAATGATCAGATACGCACCAGAAGGGAGGTTGACTGTTTTACCAAAAGCACCCTTCACTTGTTTGGTGATGCCGGTATGGTCAAAGACAGACGCTGAACCTGTATAGAGCGTAACAATTTCTGCCTTATCTGGGGCTATCTTTTGTATGTAGGCTTTTGTATCTGCATAGATCTGCTTGTCGTTCACCACAATTTTATTAAAGTCGGCATTCAGCAGGTCCCTGAGGATGCTGGTAGCTTTTGTCTGTTCACTCAGGATTTTTGCTGGTGCAACTGCACCGCTAAGGTTTTGCTGGATGGATTTCCATTTGCTGAACAATGCATTGAGGTCTTCATGCAGCTCAGCAGTGTTTTTGCCTTCAGCAGCTGTGCGTACGATTACACCAAAATTCTTCGGCTTGATGGCCTCAATGATTTTTTGAAGCCTTTTTCTTTCTTCTGCTGAATGGATTTTTCTGGAGACGGCGATGATGTCGTTGAACGGGGTGATCACCACAAATCTTCCAGGAAGTGAAATCTCACAGCTCAGCCTGGGGCCTTTTGCTGCAATCGGCTCTTTGAGGATCTGCACCAAAACATTAGGCTTTTGGCCCAACACTTCGTTGATCTTACCGGTTTTTACAATTTCTGCTTCAACCGTGAAAGTGGAAAAGTCGGGTTGAGAAGAGGCAGGGGAATTGATGGAGAGCTGTGTAAACTTGAGCAATGATTTTGCAAAAGGGCTCAAATCAGTGTAGTGAAGAAAAGCGTCTTTTTCAAAACCTACATCAACAAAAGCTGCATTCAGCCCAGGGATGAGTTTCTTGACCTTACCCAAATAGAGGTCACCCACATTAAAACTGGCGTCAGCTTTTTCGTTATGAAGCTCCACGAGTTTCTTGTCTTCCAACAGGGCTATTTGTACACCCTGGGCAGATGAGTTTATGATCAATTCTTTATTCAAGGGAATGCATAGAATTATAGCAAGCAAAGAAAGGGGCATTGCCAAGAAATCTTTTCTCCGCAATGCACCATGATTCCATTATAATTGAGAACTAAAGGTTTATTTCTTCCCTTTCTTATGACGGTTCTTTCTCAATCTTTTTTTACGTTTGTGCGTTGCTATCTTATGACGTTTTCTTTTTTTACCACAAGGCATGTCAGAGTCAGTTTAGTTGTTAATAATTATTTCAATGTTTTAATCTTTTCTTCAAGGGCCTTCACCAATTCCGGGTTCTTCACATTTTTCAATCCCCTTTCGTACCATTCCACGGCTTCTTTCTTTTTACCTGCCCTTTCATAGAGCTCAGCTAGAAGAAATACAGCTTCTGTATTTTCAGGATCCAGTTCGATTACTTTCTTGAATCGTTCTGCCGCCTTATCTGTCTGTCCCGATATCATTCCGCCATAGCCAAGCATGAATTGCGCAAAGACATTGTTGGGGTCTTTTTCTGCGACTGTCCTGATTTTCAGGATACCTTCCATCGGAGCTCCGGATGCACCGAAGAAGAAGGTACTTCCCTGGCCAATGATGGTTGAGTCGTTGTTCGGGTTGATTTTCAATGAGCGCAAAAAGAGGTCGTTGGCCTCATTTGCCATCCAGCTTTTCAATCCAGGGTTTGATATGCCCCTTAGTTCTTCCAGCATTGAGTGGGCGGCAAAGTTGAGGTTTTTTTCAGAATTTTCCAACTTAGCCTTTTCTCCCAGATAATAAATGTAGGGAAGGAAGCTTCTGGCACTGTCTCGCCAGAAATTGGACAAGGACTGAAAGTTGGCTTTTTTCTGTGTAACCAGGTCTCCTCTGGTCAATGCATCTTCCAAGCTGGTGAGGTACGCAGATTGGATCGGCGTAAGGTCTTTTTTCAACTCATTGATGAATGAGTTGATTTCGAATGGTTTAGATACTCCGCTACCTGAACCTTCATTGTCTGAATGACCCTCATGCGCTGCATGTGGAGCAGCTTCCTTGTGGGAAGGTGAAAATTTCCCAAAAATAAATAAACCGAACAGCAGCACTGCCCCAGCAGCAACCACGATCCATTGCTGTTTTTTCAACATTGATCAGTATTTAGATGGCAAAGGTAATGCCTTATGCCATGTCATCAGAACCTTCGTCCCTGATAACGGTATCAATTTCCAGTTTTTTAACTTCCTGCATAAACTCTTTTGCAGGCTTAAAGGCTGGTATAAAATGTGCAGGAATTTGAACAGCGGTATTGCGTTTGATATTTCTACCAATCTTGGCTGCTCTTTTTTTGGTAATGAATGAACCAAACCCGCGGATGTAGATGTTTTCGCCCTTAGACAAGGTGGCTTTGATCTCTTTGAACATCGTCTCGAGGGTGACCAAAACATCCACTTTTGGGATATTGGTTTTTTCAGCAATCTTATTGATCAGGTCGGCTTTTCTCATTTTGGTTTGAGTTTAAAAGTTTGGGATTTATTTTTTTTACTTTTGATGCAAATCCTTAAACATTTTATTTACCAATTCAAGCCCAAGAATTTCTTGGACCCTATTAAAATTGCACCAAATTTTTCTTTTTACCAAAAATAAATTGATATAAGTGGTTGAAAAACAACATAAAGTGTGGTTTTCTAAGGCCCTGAAAAAATGGCATTTGACAGAAAACAACAGAAAAATGCCTTGGAAAGGAGAAAAAGATCCGTACAAAATATGGCTCAGCGAGGTCATCCTTCAGCAAACCAGGGTCGAACAGGGCCTTGCGTATTACAACCGGTTCATTGAAAGCTATCCTGATGTGCATGCGCTTGCAAACGCACCTGATAATCAAGTGTTTAAGCTATGGGAAGGACTGGGCTATTACAGCCGTTGCAGAAACCTGATCAAGACGGCAAGAACGATCAGTGTCGAAAAAGCGGGCATTTTTCCTGCCGCTAAAGAAGGCTTGTTGGCCCTGAGTGGCATTGGCAATTATACTGCAGCCGCCATTGGCTCTTTTGCCTTCGGTCTTCCATTGGCAGTGGTGGATGGAAATGTACTAAGGGTGTTGTCCAGGGTATTTGGTATTTCGACTCCCATTGACCTTCCTGCAGGCAGAAAAGCACTCGAACAGCTGGCTGAACAACTCTTCGACACCAAAAATCCAGCCTTGCACAACCAGGCCATCATGGACTTGGGCGCAACGGTATGTAAGCCCCGACAACCTGTTTGTGGTGCATGCCCTTTTCAGCAACAATGCATGGCCTTGAGGGATCGAATCGTTGACCAACTGCCAGTGAAATCAAAAAAAGTCAAGCAAAGGGAAAGGTTTTTTTATTACCTGATTCTTGAATCCAAAGGCAAACAACTGATAAGACAACGCAAGGAAAAGGACATCTGGCAGGATTTGTTTGAATTCATTTTAAAAGAAAATGATGAGCCCGTTGAAGAAAAGGAATTGAAGTCCTGGGCTTTCTGGAACCTGGGAACAAAAAAAGGTAATATTGAGGTGGTTTCAGTCTCAGCAGAAATGGTTCATCAGTTGACCCATCAAAAGATCCGGTGCAGGATTGCCTACCTGCGCAGTTCCTCCCTGGTAAAAGCAGATGGATACCAATGGGTGGATATTTCTTCCATCAACAAATTGGCCTTTCCAAGGCTCATCACCCGGTATCAAACATCGATTCGCTGATCAACCGCATCTTGTTCAATTGTTGTAATTTTAGCCTATGATCGTTCTTCCCATCCTGCTCCTGGCCTCCATCCTGATGTTGTTCATGAACTCTGGAGCAGAAATAGCCTTTTTTTCACTGGGCTACCGGGAATTAAAGAACTTGCGTACCCGTCATTATCCTGCATCTACAAGAATTCTTCAGTTGCTGAAGGAGCCACGTTTGTTGATGTCATCCATGCTGGTAGGGAACATGGTTTTTCGGATATTGATCATCCTGTTGTGCAATTATCTTGTCAAAGACGACATGTTGCCCGAAACCACTGGCTTTCTGTTGTTCCTTATCCGCATGTTGATTGCCATTGTCATTCTTGTGCTGTTTGGAGAGTTGCTGCCCAAAGTTTGGGCGTCCAATAACCATATTCGTTTTGCTTACTACTCATCTTTTTTTGTTTGGTTGAATGCCATCATGTTTCGACGCCTGGGCCAATGGACAGCCGGCATTACTGATCATATTGAAAAATCCCTGGGCCGTAACAATGACATGCGCACCAGGTTGGAGCAGATTGATCAGGCCATGGGATTGGGTGAGGCAGACGGAAGTTCAGAGGAGGAAAAAAATATCCTCAAGGGCATTGCTCAGTTTGGAAACATTACCGTAAGAAGAGCCATGCGCAGCAGGCTGGATGTGCAGGGTGTTGAAGCGGGAATCTCTTTTTCAGATCTCAAAAAAAAGGTGGCTGATCAGCAGTATTCAAGATTCCCTGTGTTCAATGAGAACCTAGACAATATTGCCGGAATGATTCATGCCAAGGACCTGATTCCTCACCTGGACAAAGCGGATGATTTTGATTGGAAACCCCTGGTTCGTCCTGCATTTTTTATCCATGAACAAATGTTGGCGGAAGATTTGCTGAAAGACTTTCAACAGAAAAGGACCCATTTTGCCATTGTGGTGGATGAATTTGGTGGCACAGACGGCATCATTACCATGGAGGACATTCTGGAAGAAATCGTAGGTGAGATCAGGGATGAATATGATGATGAGGAATCTGTCAACATGAGGATCGATGAATTCAATTTCATCTTTGAAGGAAAAATGATGATCAAAGAAGCTTGTAAGCTGATGAACCTTCCCAACAGGGTTTTTGATGCAATCAGGGGCGACAGCGAAACTGTTGCTGGGCTTGTGCTGGAGCTTGCTGGCGAGATACCCAAATTGAACCAGGTGCTGGTTGCCAATGATTTTACTTTCACCGTTCTTGAGGTAGCCATGAACCGCATACACAAGATCAAGATTACCATCGCTGCACCGCAGCAATAAATCATTTCATGAAAAAATTTATCAGCGGATCGGTTCTAATGCTATTGGTTGCATTCAATGTAGCCTGCAACAGCGGCTATACGCCCAGGCCAAGGAGTTACTTCAAGATAGATCTTCCACAAAGGGCATACAGGGAGTTCAATGAGCCGGGTTATCCCTTTGCTTTTGAGTATCCTGTCTATGCCAACATCTCCAAGGAAGCGGATACCACTGGGAACAATCCCTTCTGGATCAACGTCAATTTTGATCAGTTCCAGGGCAGGATCTACCTCAGCTATAAATCCATTACCGGCAGTTCTGTCTATAAAATAAAAACCCCTGATGGCTATAAAGATTCTTTGGTGGGCAACAGCTTTGAAAGCCTTAGGGAAGAGGCCTATAAAATGACCTACAAGCATACCATCAAGGCCAGTGGAATCATTGATTCTGCTTTTGCTACTGAAAATGGTTCCACTGGCGTTTATTTTTATGTGGCAGGAGAGGCGGCAACATCAAAGCAATTCTATGTTGCTGATACGGCCAGGCATTTTCTCCGTGGGGCACTGTATTTTGATGCCTCACCCAATGCAGACTCCATTGCTGTGGTCAGTGATTTTCTGGAAGAGGACATCAAACACCTGATCCGCACCCTTCGCTGGAAAGGAAAAAAATAGCCTCCTTGCTTATCCAATTGTGATAACAGCCGCAACGGATTGCATCGCTGCACTGATTTCTGCAGTACACAAATTACCAATGCTTCCTTCGTGGGTATGGCTCAGTTTTTGAGTGGCGTCGAAATGAAAGGTTCCCTGATCAATCATGTTTCCTACCTGTGCATAAGCATCACGGAAGGGAATACCCTGGTTGACCAATTCATTTACCTTTTCAACGCTGAAAAGGTATTTGTATTTCTCTTCGGTAAGAATATTTTCCCTTACACCAAGGGCATTCAACATCAGTTTCATCATCTCCATACAAGCACGCAATTCTTCTATTGCCGGGAACAGGATTTCTTTGGTCAGCTGCATGTCGCGGTGGTATCCAGAAGGAAGATTATTGATCAACAGGGTGAGTTCATTGGGTATTGACTGGATCCTGTTGCATTTACCGCGGATCAATTCAAACACATCAGGATTTTTTTTATGCGGCATGATGCTGCTGCCCGTGGTCAGCTCATCAGGAAAATGGATGAACCCAAAATTCTGGCTCATGAACAAACAACAATCCATTGCCAGTCGGCTCAGTGTTGCAGCAACAGATGCCAAGGCCATGGCGGTCAGTTTCTCTGTTTTCCCCCTGCTCATTTGTGCATACACCGCATTGTAATTAAGGCTGTTGAAATGCAACAAAGCTGTGGTGCGGCTCCTGTTCAGTGGGAAAGAAGATCCATAGCCAGCGCCACTCCCCAGTGGATTTTTATTGGCCACCTTGAAAGCCGCAGCAACAAACTCCATGTCATCAACAAGGCTCTCTGCATAGGCCCCCAGCCAGAGCCCTATGGATGATGGCATGGCAATCTGAAGATGGGTATAACCAGGCATCAACGTATCCTTGTGTTCATTGCTTTTTTGGATCAGCAGGTCAAAAAGCGATTGCATTTCATCTTTGATGTCGATGATGGATGATCGCAAGAAAAGCTTGATGTCTACTGCCACCTGATCATTTCTGCTTCTGCCGGTATGGATCATTTTTCCGACATCACCGATGCGTTCAGTGAGCATGAACTCAATTTGTGAATGGATATCCTCTGCGGCGGCATCAATGGAGAATTGACCGGCTTCAATATTTGTCAGGATTTTTTTCAGTTCAGCGACTGCCAGGTCAGCCTGGGCTTTGCTCATCAGTCCCTGTTCTCCCAGCATGGTCACATGTGCGATAGAACCCTCCACGTCAAAGCCGGCCATTTGAACATCAAAATCGCGGTCTCTCCCTACTGTAAAGGCTTCTATTTGTGCTGCAGTTGATGTTCTGTCTTTGCTCCAAAGTTTCATGGTAATGTATTGGGGATATGATCAGTATACGGAAATTGTTGTTTCAAGCAATTGAATGTAACCGCTGATGCCGTTTTCAATCTCTGAAATGTAAATATACTCATCCGCGGTATGACTTCTTGATGAATCACCTGGGCCTATTTTCAGGGCAGGAAATGGCATCAGTGCTTTGTCGCTCGTGGTAGGAGATCCATAATGTGAAAGACCGAGCTGTTTGCCTGCCTTTACAATTGGATGGTCCATGGCAATCATGCTGGATCTCAACCTGAAACTTCTTGGAACCAGCTCGGCTTTTATGCTTGCTTTCAGTCGATCAATCACTTCGTCAAACCCATAGTGTTCATTCACCCTTACATCCAAAACAAACCTGCAGGAGGAGGGAACCACATTGTGGGCCTTGTTATCGGTTTCAATGGAGGTTACTTTTGCGGTTGTTTTTCCCAGCAGGTCAGATGTTTTTTCAAAATCCATTGTTGCAATCGCCTGAATATCTGCTATCGCAAGGTAGATGGCGTTGATGCCCTCTTCCCTGGCTGCATGGCCAGCCTTTCCATGAACGATTCCATCCAGTACAAGCAGGCCGCGTTCGGCTACTGCCATCTCCATTTTGGTAGGTTCTCCCACCAATGCCCCCATGAATGCACTGCCTTGAAGCCTGTCCAAGAACTGATCATCTTTCAGCAGGAGCTCGACTCCATTTGGGCCGGAGATTTCTTCTTCAGCAGTTGCTGCCAGGATGATATTGAATGGGAGATCATTTCTCTCGAAAAAATGAATGAATGTTGCGATCAAAGAAACCAGAGGGCCACCGGCATCATTGCTGCCCAGGCCAATCAAGCGTCCTTCAGTTTCTGTTGGGGTAAAAGGATCCGTTGTATATCCTTTGGCGGGCTTTACCGTATCATGGTGTGAGTTAAGTAAAATGCTTTGTTTGGAAGGGTCAAAATATTTATTCAACGCGTAAATATTGTTGATCAGTCTGCCTGTGCTGATGCCATTTTCCTGGAGGTATTGTTCGATCAGGTCTGCCACCGCTTTCTCTTCCCGGCTCAGGGAGGGGATGGCAATCATTTTCTTGAGAAGATCGATAGCGCTGTTGGTGCTGTTTTGTTTGGTTGACATGTTGCTATTTTTTATCAGCATATGACAGTACCTGTTTTCCCTTCTATCAACGCACTGAGTTCGGTGGCATCTCCAATGATCACCTTTTCTACGCCGGATTGCAGCGCAGCAAAGGCATTGTCGAGTTTTGGAATCATCCCGGCAAAGATGACCTTGTTTTTTTTCAACTGGTCAAACAATGCACTGTTGATCAAAGGTATGGCACTGTTTTCGTCATCTACATCCTGCAGTACACCCTTTTTTTCAAATGAATAGACAAGTGTGACGGGTAGGTGTTTGGCCATTGCCTTGGCGATTTCTTGTGCAATGGTATCGGCATTGGTGTTCAGCAGTTGGCCTGTTTTGTCTTGTGTGATGGGCGCAATAATGATGTTGAGGTCCATCTCAAGGAGAGAAAGGATCAGTTTGGTGTTCACACTATCGACATCTCCCACAAATCCAAAATCAATCGATGGATGCACCCGCTTGTGTGCAGTGATGCAGTTGCCATCAGCACCTGAGAGCCCGATGGATGGGGCATTCTGGGCATTGAGGGAAGCAACAAGCTGTTTGTTGATCAGTCCTGCATACACCATCGTGACAACTTTTAGTGTTTCAGCATCAGTGATCCTTCTTCCATCAACCATTTGCTGGGGTATAGAAAGATTTGCTGCCAGTTTTGTAGCCAGTTTGCCTCCGCCGTGGACAAGGATTTTTTTGCCTTTCAGTGTTGAGAAGGAGGAAAGAAAAGTACTGAGCTTGGTTGCATCGTCTATGATGTTACCGCCGACTTTGATGATATATAATTTATTTTCGTTCATTGAAGTAGTGATGATATCACTGCCTGAGCGGCCCATACCCGGTTGGAAGCCTCCTGCGTGATGATGCTGTTGGGGCCATCCAGTATTTCGTCAGACAGTTCTATGTTTCTTCTTACAGGCAGACAGTGCATCACTTTTGCATTGCATGTTTGCCCGATTTTTTCGTTTGTTAACATCCAATCTCCCCCGAAGGGTGGCATGCTGCCATAAGGCGAGTAAGCGCTCCAGTTTTTCACGTAAACAAAGTCAGCATCTTTCAATGCTTTTTCCTGGTCGTATTCTAT
>Ga0214921_10002325_pt1 | contig 31127 bp, 30 predicted proteins | sample LL1505_MetaG_FD_177992 | JGI IMG/M metagenome (GOLD analysis project Ga0214921, IMG submission 177992) | Freshwater microbial communities from Lake Lanier, Atlanta, Georgia, United States - LL-1505 | ecosystem: Environmental > Aquatic > Freshwater > Lake | place: USA: Georgia | collected... | reverse complement strand
TGCCGGACGACAGCAAGGAGATATGATCATGGTGCTTCGCCTTTCGAGCCATGCAGCGTCATTTTCCCAAGACTTCAACGCCCTGCTGGCGATGAAGCGCGAGGTGTCGGAAGAGGTCGATCACGTTGTGCGCGACATCATCGCCGATGTGCGCCAGCGCGGTGACGGGGCGCTGGTCGATTACACACAGCGGTTCGACCGTTTGCAGATGGATGCCGGACAATTGCGCGTCACCCGCGCCGATATCGAAGCCGCCATCAAACAATGCGACCCGGACACTCTCGATGCCCTGAAACTGGCCCATGCCCGCATCAAAAGCCATCACGCCCGCCAATTGCCCAAGGATGACCGCTATCGCGATTCCATCGGGGTCGAGCTCGGCCATCGCTGGACCGCCATCGAGGCCGTGGGTCTCTATGTACCGGGCGGCACGGCCAGCTATCCGTCTTCCGTGTTGATGAATGCCGTACCCGCGCAGGTGGCCGGTGTGCCGCGCATTGTGATGGTGGTGCCGACGCCGGACGGACAACTCAATCCGCTGGTGCTGGCCGCCGCCGATATCGCGGGCGTGTCGGAAATCTACCGGATCGGCGGCGCGCAAGCGGTGGCCGCCCTAGCCTATGGCACAGCCACGATTGCACCGGTGGCCAAAATCGTCGGACCCGGCAATGCCTATGTGGCGGCAGCCAAACGGCGGGTGTTCGGGCAGGTTGGCATCGACATGATCGCCGGTCCCTCGGAAGTGGTGGTGCTGGCCGACAGCCATGCCAATCCCGATTGGGTGGCGGCCGATCTGCTGGCACAGGCCGAGCATGATATGGCGGCCCAATCCATCCTGATCACGGATTCGCCCGACCTGGCCGATGCGGTCATTGCGGCAGTCGAAGGGCGTTTGAAAACCCTGCCACGGCGCGAGATTGCCAGCGCAAGCTGGCGCGATTTCGGCGCGGTGATCACGGTGGACAGTCTCGAACAGGCGATCCCGCTGGTCGACCGCCTCGCCCCCGAACATCTCGAAATCGAGGCGGCGCAAGCCGAAGACCTGGCCGCAGCCGTGCGCAATGCCGGAGCCATATTCATTGGCGCCCATACGCCCGAAGCGATCGGCGATTATGTCGGCGGCAGCAATCACGTTCTGCCGACAGCACGCTCGGCCCGTTTCTCGTCCGGTCTCGGCGTGCTGGATTTCATGAAGCGGACCTCGATCCTCAAATGCGATGCCCATGCCTTGCGGATCATCGGCCCTGCGGCGATTGCGCTGGGCAAGGCCGAAGGGCTGGATGGCCACGCCCTCTCTGTTTCAACGCGTTTGAATTTGGGGTGAGACGCGATGACAGAAACACAACGGCATGCTTTGGCCTCTATCGAGCTTGACGAGGTCTCGATCGGCCGCACCACGCCGGAAAAAGAGCACGAACGGGCGGTGGCGATCTATGATCTGATCGAGGCCAACCATTTCGCGCTGCCCGACCAAGATTGCGGCCCCTATGCCCTGACACTGGCGATGATCGACAACAAGCTCTCGTTCGATATCCGCAGCGCAAGCGGCGACAGGTTGATCACCCATGTTCTGTCACTGACCCCGTTCCGGCGGGTGATGCGCGATTATTTCATGATTTGCGAGAGCTATTACGAGGCGATCCGCACCGCCAGCCCGACCCAGATCGAAGCCATTGATATGGGAAGGCGCGGTTTGCACAACGAAGCCGCCGAATTGCTGACCGAACGCCTGCAAGGCAAAGTCGAACTGGATTTCAATACGTCACGACGTCTGTTCACCCTCATCGCAGCCCTGCACTGGAAAGGCTGAGGGGAATGGAAACCGAAAAGGGCCGCAACATTCAGGCCGTGCTGTTTGTCTGCGGTTTTAATGTCATCCGTTCGCCGATGGCGGAAGCGATTGCCCGGCATTATTTCGGGCGCACGCTCTATATCCAGTCCGCCGGAGTGACCAAGGGCACCATCGACCCCTTCACCATCGCGGTACTGGAAGAAATCGGCATTGATGCCAGCAAGCACAAGCCGCGCACCATCGAAGAACTGGATGATTGGGAAGGGCTCAATTTCGACCTGATCATCTCGCTCAGTCCCGAAGCGCATCACAAGGCGCTGGACCTGACCCGCACGGTGTCGGCCGATGTCGAATATTGGCCGCTGCCCGACCCGTCGCTAACCCAGGGCTCGCGCGACCAGATGCTGGACGCCTATCGCGCGGTGCGTGACCAGCTCGTGCAAAAAATCACGGCCCGCTTGCGCGACTGAGCATGCTTTGTGGGGACTTGCGGCCGCTTACAGGCCCATCTGGCGCAAGAGGGCCACCGTCACCATGCCCGCCACCAAAGCCAGCACGTCGCGCCGCAGTTTGAACATCACAACCATAGCGACGACCAGCGCGATCAGGGACGCCGGACCGCCCATCACGCCGAGCGGTACAACCGTGGAAATGATGATCGAACCCGGCAATGCGCCCAAAGCCCGCCGCAAGCGCGGCGAGGGCGGCAGATGGTCCATCAGCCAGACACCGCCGAAGCGGCACAGATAGGTCACCGCTGCCATACAGACGAGTGCCAGCAAGGCCCCCCAAGACGTTCCTAATTGCGCCAGCAGCATATCAGACATCGTAATATCAGACATCGGGCTGTGCCTCCGGCATCAAGGCTCCCGCAATGGCACCGGCCAGCGCGCCCACGACGATGAAGGCATAGCCCTCAACCATCTGCATCACGACAATCGACACAATAGCCGCCACAAGCCATGGCCATGCTGTCTGTTTGCCTTTCCAGAGCGGAATCAGCATCACCGCGAAAATGATCGGCATCACCAGATCAATGCCCCATGTCTTGGGGTCGGGCACCAGCGAGCCAAGCAGATAGCCCGGCACTGTCACCAGCAACCAAGTCAGCCACAGCAAAACGCCCGATCCGACAAACATGCCGTAATCACGCCCGCCATCCTGATGGTAGCGCACACCCAGAATCCAGTTGGCATCGGTAAAGAGGTAAAGGCTGAACCAGCGCCACATCGGTGCGGCGGTTTTGAACCAGTGATGCAGCGCGGCACCCATCAGGATCATGCGGGCATTGACCGCAAACACCACGAGCATGATCGCCAGTGTCGATCCCAACGTCCAGTGATCCTGCCACAGAGCCAGCGAAACCAGTTGTGCAGCGCCCGCAAACACCAGCCCGCTCGACAGCATGGCTTCGAACAGGCTCAAACCCTTGTGCGCAGCTCCCGCACCGAAGGCGGCACCGAACACCATGATGCCCGGCAACAGCGGCAAGGTCAGCCGCATGCCGAGCCAGAAACCTGTCCAGGTGACAGGGCTGTAAACCGGAGATACCGGCTGAGGCTCTTGCGAAGACTGCAAAGACAGATCAGGCTCAGACATTTGCCGGTTTATGGGTTTTGCCCCAATAGCCGCCCACCAGCACGAATACCGCACCGAACAAGGATGCTGCTATAAATACATCCAGTGGCTCGGGGAGGGTCCATGGCAATTCGGCAACATGCGGAACCAGCCAGACATCATGGATCATCATGCCACCCGCAAGCCACCCTAGCAGGCCCGCGCCGGCCCACAACAGGATCGGAAAGCGTTTGATCGCCTCCAGAATAATCGACGACCCCGCAATGATCAGCGGGATCGAGATCAACAGGCCAAGCACCAGCAAGACCATATCGTCCTTGGCAATGGCGGCAATGGCCAGCACATTGTCGAGACTCATCACCACATCGGCGATGGCGATGGTTTGGACGGCATGGAACAATTTGTCATGACCCTTGATCTCTTTGCCATGACCGTCATCGACATTGAGCAGATCAAAGGCGATCCAGAACAGCAACAACCCGCCGATCACCCGCAAAAACGGCAGGGCCATCAGGTAGGTCACGGCGAAAGAAAAAATAATCCGCAGGAAGATTGCCGCCGCTGCACCGAGAATAATCCCTTTATTCTTGGTTTTGGCTGGCAAATCCCGACAGGCCATCGCAATGACGACCGCATTGTCGCCCGATAAAATAATATTGATCCAGATGATCTGGATCAGGGCTGCAAGAAATTCTGGATTGATCGTCACGGGTGCCACTCTTGATCATAAAGGATACGGGATCGTCTTCATGCTCTCGAAAACGGCCATTCCGGCCCCGCATGATCCGATCAAGCCCGAAAGCTTCATCCGATCCCACACGGAAAGAATGGTACAGCTGCCCCGGCTTGAACGGGGGACCTCTAGATCCACAATCTAGCGCTCTAACCAACTGAGCTACAGCTGCCCTAACGACGAGGGCGGACCCTATGACGATGCCGGATTTTTTTCAAGGCCAAGTTGAACATTTGTTGAAAAAGAAAAGTCCGGACTTGCGGTCCGGACTTTTCAAATAGCGTTCTTCAATCGTTATTCCGTTGACAAATCAACAGATTAGGATTTGCGACGACCGGCCTGCGAAGCGGCCTTGGTCACTTCGGCTGTGGCTTTTTCAACAGTCGCATGGGCATCGGCAGCAGCCTTTTGCACATTGGACTGCACAGCAGCACCAACATCCTGCAGCTGATGCTGCAAGGCTTCGGCCTGCTTTTTCACGAATTCGGCCTGCACCTGCATCAATTCCTGCAGGTTCTTGGCGCGCACAACCTTCTGGGCGAAGTCGAAGCTGGCAGCGATATTCTGTTCGGTATAGGAAATGGTCTTCTGGGCCACTTCGCGGCTCGATGTGCTGGCCACAGTCGCCTGTGTTTCAGCAGCGGCAGCAGCCTTGCTGGCCGCACCGATGAAGCCATCAAACGCCTTGCGGGCCTGTTCGACGCTTTTTTCGGCAAAATCGCGCATTTCGTTCGGGATTTCGTAGTTACCTGCGTTCTTCATCATGGCATTGCCCTCTATCAGAGCCCCGGCGCCAGACGATCCGGCGTTGTGTTGGCTCAATCACTCTTATTGTGCATCGCAATATAATGCTGCATTGCACAATTGTCAAGCGCGCCCGCTGCCATTCCGTCTTGAACTTAGGATTATAGGGAACACAGGACACGGCATACGGTTTTTGGCTTATTTATTTGGGCTTTTTTAATGTCTTGGCGATACACCCGTCACATTATGGCCGAACCAAGTGGCCAATATGGCACCGATTCGATCCGCAAGGATCGGGAGCGGACGCAAAGCGGGGACGTGTGTGACCAGCAGTCGGACGGCGAACCAGACATCGGGGCGTCCTGTGCGGTTTATTTGGGCCTGCGATGCCCAAAGCCGGCTGATGACGGCTGCCCTGTCGCCGGACCATATGCTGGCCCCGTGGGCGGGACAGACTTTACTCGACAATCCGGTGATCCGCGAAGCCAGCGGCGCTTTGGCCGAGGCGCTTCTCGATCATAAAACCTTCAGCAATCTCACTGTTCAATGGCATGCGCCGGACGGTGTTCTGGAGTCGCAACTGTCGGGGGCACCGGTCAATGATCGCGACGGACAGTTTTCCGGCTATCGCGGCTTCGGCACCAGTAAGGGACTGGTGCACACGGCACCGCAAAAGCCCGCACCAGCTAAAGCCACACTTGCCAAAGCCACACCTGCCGCCGGATTTGCAGGTTCGGGCCTGTCGGATCGCGAACAACAGGCCTTTGACGAAATCGGCCGTCTGCTCGCCCAAGCCGTGACGGCCCATTCGTCTGTCCGCGAGGACAGCGCGGCTGAACCCGCTGTCGAGGCCGCCGAACCGAACGGGCCTTTGGCCGATGAGCCTGCAAGCCACCACAGTTTCGAAATTGCCAAGGATGTGCAGGACCTGCTCGACAGGCTGCCCGTCGGCGTGTTGGTGAGCCGTGGCGATGTGCCGATTGTGATGAACCGGCTGTTGCTGCAAAGCCTCGATTACCCGGGCGCGGATGAATTCCATGCCGAGGGTGCGATTACCCGCCTGTTTCCCGACCAGCACGAAGGCGGTCAGGGGGCTGAATGGATGGCCCTGACCACCCGCAACGGCGATACGATTGACATGCGGGTGATGTTCCAGACCATCGAATGGGGCCAGCTTGCCGCCTCGATGATGGTGTTTGTGCCCCCGACACTGGCTCTGTCCGGACAGGAGACCGGTACAACGGCACAAGAGCCTGCTGCACTCCCTGTTGCGATCCACCCACCGATCCCCGCCTCCCCCGATCCGATGGCCTCGCAACGTATCAGCGAGTTGGAAGCCATTCTCGATACTGCCACCGATGGCGTCGTTGTTGTTGATCTGAACGGCACGATTGTCAGCCTCAACAAGAGCGCGCAGGCGCTGTTCGGCTATGATGCGGCGCAAGTGGTGTCGCGGCCTTTCGTGACGCTGTTTGCCGCCGATTCGCACACGCTGGTGCAGGATTATTTCGAGGGCTTCCGTGAAAACGGTGTGCGCTCGCTGATGAATGACGGGCGCGAGGTGACCGGGCAAGTGGCGCAAGGCGGACATATGCCGCTGTTCATGACGCTTGGCAGCACCGGCGATCACAACAGCCGCTTTTGCGCGGTGCTGCGCGATCTCACAGCATGGAAAAAGGTCGAGAGCGATCTCAACGATTCCCGCAAACAGGCCGAAATCGCCAATGCGCAAAAATCCGACATGCTGGCGCGGATCAGCCATGAATTGCGGACACCGTTGTCGGCCATTCTCGGCTTTGCCGAAGTGATGGTGGAAGAGCGTTTCGGCCCGATCGGTAATCCGCGCTATCAGGATTATCTGCGCGACATCCATTCCTCCGGTCACCATCTGCTGTCGCTGGTCAATGATCTGCTCGATCTGGCAAAAATCGAGGCGGGCAAGTTCGATCTCGATTTCACCGCCGTCGATGCCAATGCCACGGTCAAGGCCGCTTTGGGGATGATCCATCCCGATGCCGAGCGCAATCGGGTGTTTGTGCGCTCGTCGCTGACCATCGGCCTGCCGAAAATTGTCGCCGATGAACGCACCTTGCGGCAGGTGGTGCTGAACCTTCTGTCCAATGCCGTCAAATTTACAGATGCGGGCGGTCAGGTGATTGTGACCACCGGACTGACGCAGGATGGCGAAGTGGTGCTGCGCATCCGCGATACCGGCGTCGGCATGGATTCCGAAGACATCAAAACCGCGCTGGAATTTTTCCGGCAGACGGCCGCAGGCCGCAAAGCTGGCGGCACGGGTCTCGGTCTGCCGCTGACAAAGGCGCTGACAGAGGCCAACCGCGCCAGTTTCTCGATCAAAAGCGACCGCGGACGCGGCACGCTGATCGAGATCACCTTTCCCAGCAATCGCGTGTTGGCCGAATAATCAGCCTTCGTTCAACAGCCCGTCGCGGGCCGCCAGCGCCGGAAACAGCCGCGTCCACAGAGCGGCAATCAGCACCGTGCCGATGCCACCGATGACCACCGCAGGCACTGCGCCGACCAAAGCGGCCAGCACGCCGGATTCAAATTCACCCAATTCATTGGAAGCCCCGATAAACACCGTGGTCACCGCCGACACGCGCCCGCGCATCGCGTCGGGCGTGTTGCCCTGCACCAGCGACTGGCGAATATTGACGCTGACCATATCGGCCAGACCCGACAGATAAAGGCAGACCATCGACAGCCAGAACACCGTCGACAGGCCGAAACCGATCATCGCCACACCGAACAAGGTGATGGCACCGAACAGCAGCGGCCCCGCTTTGCGGCGGATCGGCCATTGCGTCAGCATCAGGGCCATGGTGATGGACCCGCAAGCAGGCGCGGCCCGCAACAGACCCAGCCCTTCGGGTCCGACATGCAGCACATCCTGCGCGAACATCGGCAGCAAGGCGGTGGCACCGCCCAGCAGCACCGCAAACAGATCCAACGATATCGCGCCCAAAATCACCGGCTGCGATTTGATGAAATGGATGCCGCCCAAAAGATGCGGCACGGTCATCGGCTCGCGCGCCACCACGGGCGGGCGCGCTTTGATGCTGAGGATCAAAATCGTCCCCAAAGCAAAACACACAGCCCCGACACCGAACACCACATCGGGTCCCAGCACATAGAGCAGGCCACCCAAGGCGGGACCCAGCACCGTGCCCGCCTGCATGGTGGAGGAGGACAAAGCGAGACCGCCAGACAGTGCATCGCGCGCCAAAAGGCCCGGCAAAATGGCTTGGGTGGCAGGCATATAAAAAGCCCGTGCCGCACCTTGCAGCATGGACAGCAGAAAAATCGGCCAGATCTCGGCGATCTGCAACCAGACACACGCCACCATGCCAAGGGATACAAGGCATGCAACCGTGTAACCCGAAGCAATCACCTTGCGGCGGTCATAGCGGTCAGCCACCTGTCCGGTCACCAGCGCCAGAACGGGGGCGGGCAAAAACGCCGCCAACCCGACAAATCCAAGCGCCCATGCGCTTTTGGTCATGTCATAGACAAACCAGCCCATCGCGACCGATTGCATTTGCAACGCCATGACCGTGGAAATACGCGCCAGCACAAAAGCACAAAAATCATGCAAGCGCAGCACTGACCAACCGGATGATGACATCGACTCAATCATTCTGACACATCTGACTTCAAGATCCGCCGGACGAAACAGGCAGATTGCATAAACAGGCGGACACCGGAACAAGCATCAAAACGATCCTGTCCCGAACATCTGTTTGGTTACGCTCAGACGTCGAGATTGGCGACATTGAGGGCGTTGGACTGGATGAATTCGCGGCGTGGTTCCACCACATCCCCCATCAGCTTGTTGAAGATGTCATCGGCGTCGATGACATCTTTGACGCGCACCTGCAGCAATGACCGGACATTGCGGTCCAGCGTGGTTTCCCACAGCTGTTCGGGGTTCATTTCGCCGAGGCCTTTATAGCGTTGCAGCGCGATGCCCTTTCGGCCGATCGCCGTCACGGCTTCGAACAAGGCTGCCGGACCATGGATCGCCTGCTCGTCACCCTTGCGGGTAAACTGGGCTGGCTTGGCATAGACCTCGCCAAGCGAGGCGGCATGTTCATCGAGCTTGCGGGCGTCGGCGGAACCAAGCAAAGCCGCATCCAGAATGGTCAGCTGTTTCACACCGCGCACGATGCGTTCGAGCACCAGACCATTGCCGTCGACCCGGCCGGTCCAAGTCCGCTCGGTATCCTCGGACAGGGTGTTGAGACGGACGGCAATCGCATCGGCCTGGCTTTGGGCAGTGTCAGGATCGGTGACCGGCTTCAACGCGCCGACGATGGCCGCCTGTTCGACCGTGGTGTGGTCGTAGCGCGAATGCAGGCCGGAAATCAGATTGCGGACCAACCGCGCTTCTTCCAGCACCGAGCGCAGATCGAGACCGGCGCGTTCCTCGCCCGACCCCAGACGCAACAGCGCACCGTCGATGCCCTGTTCGATCAGGTAATCCTCGAGCGCGCGCTCGTCCTTCAGATATTGCTGCGCCTTGGAGCGCGAGACCTTGTAGAGCGGCGGCTGGGCAATGAACAAATGGCCGCGGTCGATCAATTCCGGCATCTGGCGGAAGAAGAAGGTCAGCAACAAGGTGCGGATATGGCTGCCGTCGACGTCGGCATCGGTCATAATGATGATCTTGTGATAACGCAGCTTGTCGGCGTTGAATTCTTCTTTGCCGATCCCCGTGCCCAGGGCGGTGATCAGCGTGCCTATTTCCTGCGAACCGAGCATTTTGTCGAAGCGCGCGCGCTCGACATTGAGAATTTTACCGCGCAACGGCAGTACCGCCTGATATTCACGGTTGCGGCCCTGCTTGGCCGAACCACCGGCGGAGTCACCTTCGACCAGAAACAGTTCGGCCTTGGAGGGATCGCGTTCCTGGCAATCGGCCAGTTTGCCCGGCAACGAGGCAATATCCAGCGCGCCCTTGCGGCGGGTCAGTTCACGCGCGCGGCGTGCGGCTTCACGCGCGGCAGCCGCTTCCACAACCTTGCCGACCACGGCCTTGGCCTCTGCGGGATGTTCTTCCAGCCATGTCTGCAAAGCCTCGCCCAACAGGTTTTCAACAACAGGACGCACCTCGGACGAGACCAGCTTGTCCTTGGTCTGCGAGGAGAATTTCGGATCGGGCACTTTCACCGACAAGACGGCGGTCAGACCTTCGCGGCAATCATCCCCGGTCAGCGTAACCTTTTCCTTTTTGGTGATGCCCGAGCTTTCGGCATAGCCGGTGATGTGACGGGTCATTGCCGCGCGGAAACCGGCCAGATGGGTGCCGCCGTCGCGCTGGGGAATGTTGTTGGTAAAGCACAGAACCTGTTCGTGATAGCTGTCGTTCCACCACAAAGCGGCTTCGACCAGAATGCCGTCACGCTCGGATTTGACCATGACGGGAGCGGGCACCAGCGGGGCTTTGGCACGGTCGAGATAGCGCACAAAGGCCTCGAGCCCGCCATCATAATAGAGATCGACCATCTTGGTTTCGGCATGGCGGTTATCGGTAAAAATGATATGCACGCCGGAATTGAGGAAGGCCAATTCACGCAGACGGTGTTCGAGCGTCTGGTAGTCGAACTCGACCATGGTGAAGGTATCGGTCGAGGGCAGGAAGCTGACCTCGGTGCCGCGACGGTCATTGCCGGGGCCGACCACTTCGAGGGGAGCCACCGAATCCCCGTGGCGGAACATCATCGCGTGTTCCTTGCCGTCGCGCCAGATCCGCAATTTCAGCCATTGCGACAGCGCATTGACCACCGAAACGCCCACGCCGTGCAGACCGCCCGAGACTTTATAGGAGTTCTGGTCGAATTTACCGCCGGCATGCAGCTGGGTCATGATCACTTCGGCGGCCGAAATGCCTTCTTCGGTGTGGATATCGGTCGGGATGCCGCGCCCGTTGTCGGTCACCGTGCAGGAGCCGTCGGCGTTCAGCGTTACAGTGACTTCCGTCGCATGTCCGGCCAGCGCCTCGTCGATGGCGTTATCGACAACTTCATAGACCATGTGATGCAGGCCCGAGCCGTCATCGGTGTCGCCGATATACATGCCGGGGCGCTTGCGGACTGCGTCAAGCCCCTTCAAAACCTTGATGGAATCGGCGCCATAGGCAGTTTCAGCTTCGGCGCGTTGTTCAGCATCACTCATGATCGGTAAAGGCCTTTGATTGGTCCGCCGAACGGCGGGCAGAAGATATTGATTCGTCTTGCATTTATAGCCTAAACCGCGCCATTTTTCACGCGTTAAACGCAGCCTCTGCGCCACCGGAATGCCTGTGCTGCACGACAGGCGGGGAAAGCCCTGTTTATGAAGGGAAATAAGGCTCGACCAGCCCCGGGGTCACCATAAAAACCTGTGCACTGGCGGGCATATCGGCAAAAGCGAGCGGATCGGCACCCGTCATGAACACCTGCACGCCCATCGTATCGAGTCTGTCGAACAAAGCTGAACGACGGCGCGGATCGAGATGGGCCGCCACCTCGTCCAGCAAAATCAGCGGCGCAACCCCGCCCATGCTGGCCAGCAATTGCGCATGGGCCAGCACCAGCCCGACCAAAAGCGCCTTTTGCTCGCCGGTCGAAGCCCGCGAGGCGGCGATGTTTTTGGGGCCGTGATGCACAACCAGATCGGACGCCTGCGGGCCGATCAGCGTGCGTCCCGCCGCCCGATCCCGCCAGCGGCTTTCGCGCAGCCAATCGCGATAGGTGTCCTCGACATCAATGGCGGCAGCAGTGGCCAATTCCGATTCAATCGGCCCTTCCAGCGCGATATGCGCCCATGGAAAGGCCGAAGCCTCGTCTTTGGTCGAGGCGATCAGCGCGGCCATGCGCGCCACCGTCTCGCGGCGGGCGGCGGCAACGGCCACACCGGTTTCGGCCACCTCGCGCTCGATGGCGTCGAGCCAGGCCTCGTCGGGCCGTTCTTCTTCGAGCAGACGGTTGCGCGAGCGCAAGGCGCGTTCGAGCGCATTGACCCGCCCGCCGTGATCGGGATCGACCGCCAGCACCAGCCGGTCGAGAAACCGCCGCCTGTCGCCCGCCGAACCAGCAAACAAACCATCGAAAGCCGGAGTCAGCCAGACCAGCCGGACATGATCGGCAAAGGCCGAGGGCGAGGTCACCATCGCCCCGTCGATCCGGCATTTGCGTGCGCCGATTTGCCCCGGCAATACAGGCTCGATGGCCGTGCCGAGCCTGCGCTCGTCGCCGTCTTCATCGGTCAGGGTCAGTGACAGTGCAAAACCGCCCGCACCTTCCTGGGCGATCATCTCGCTCAGATCGACACGGCGCAAACCGCGTCCGGGGGTAAACAGCGAGATAGCTTCCAGCAGATTGGTTTTGCCGGCGCCATTCTCGCCGATAAAAGCCACCAGCCTGCCGCTCATGGACAGGTCAAGCGTCGGATAGGAGCGAAAGTCACTCAGCATCAAGCGCCGAACCATCGGCAGGCGACGGGAAGCCGGACCCGGCATGCAGCGTTCCTTTTGCGGGGCAAGCGCGGGAGAATCTCCCGCGCTGCTGCAGTCACACAATGATCTGGCAGGATCGGGAGGGATCAGACCCGCATCGGCATCAGCACATACAGCGCATTCGAGCCGTCACGATCCTGAATCACGGTCGGCGAACCGGAATCGGACAGTTTGAAAAAGGCCGTATCGCTGTCGAGCTGGTTGGTAATATCGAGCAGGTAACGGGCATTGAAACCGATTTCGAGCGGGGTGGAATCATAATCCACCTCGATCTCTTCGGTCGCCGAGCCTGAATCGGGATTGGTGACCGACAAAGTCAGCTTGCGATCCGCCACGCTCAATTTGACCGCGCGGCCACGCTCGGATGAAATGGTCGAGACGCGGTCGACCGCTGCGGCAAATTCGGCCTTGTCGGTAACCAGCACCTTGTCGTTTCCGGCCGGTATCACCCGCTGGTAATCGGGAAAGGTGCCGTCGATCAGCTTGGAGGTCAGCACCACCGTGCCGAAGGTCATACGGATCTTGCTGGCCGAGAGTTCGATCTTGACCTCTTCGCCGGCAATTTCGACCAGCTTGATGATCTCGTTGACGGCCTTGCGCGGAATGATGATGCCGGGCATGCCGGGCGAGCCATCCGGCGCAGGGGTTTCCACCCGCGCCAGACGGTGACCATCGGTCGCCACCGCCCGCAACAGGGTCTGGCCTTCGATATCGATGGTGTGGAGGAAAATCCCGTTGAGGTAATAGCGGGTTTCCTCGGTGGAAATCGCAAACTGGGTCTTTTCGATCAGACGGTGCAAATGTGCGGAACCGACCGTGAAAGTATGGCTCATATCGCCCGCTGCCAGATCGGGGAAGTCGGTATCGGGCAAGGTCTGCAGCGTGAAGCGCGAACGGCCCGAGCGGACCACCATCTGGCCGTTGTCACCGGTCGTTTCCAGCGAGACCTGCGCGCCATCGGGCAATTTGCGGATGATGTCATGCAGCATATGGGCGGCAACTGTGGTGCCACCGGCTTCCTCGATATCGGCGCCGAGCATTTCGGTGACTTCGATATCAAGATCGGTCGCGCGCAGATGCAGCGATCCGTTTTCGGCACGCAACAAGGCATTGGAGAGAATCGGGATCGTGGTCCGACGTTCGACGACACGATGCACATGGCCTAGCGACTTCAACAATGCCGCACGTTCAACTGTGACCTTCATGGCTTCGTTTGCTCTTCTATCTGTGGCAGCGCGCCAAATAAAGCGGGGGGCCGGGAAATTGAAACATCCATTCACGACCGACGGGGGCGCACTTTCGCAAGACTACCCCTCAAGATCAAGCCAAAGGCCGGCTTTAGAGGGCCGCAAGCAAGATGATCCACAGCGAAAATAATCAAGAGCAGGATTTAACGGGATCGGGATTGAGCGGGCAACAGCCCCCGCGGGCTGTCCCTTAGGGAATTAGCCCGCAGTATCGGATCCGTCATACAAGACTGATTAATCCTGCAGCATCCGCTTGAGCAATTCGACATCGTCCTTCAAGCCGAGATCGGCACCGACAGCGGCCTCGATCTTGCGCACGGCATGCAGCACGGTCGTATGGTCACGCCCGCCGAAGCGGCGGCCGATTTCGGGCAATGAACGCAATGTCAGGATCTTTGACAGATACATCGCCACCTGACGCGGCTTGACCACGCCTGCCGAGCGGCGCGACGACAGAATATCGGCGCGGCTGACATTGTAATGGGTGGCCACCAGTTTCTGGATGTCCTCGATCTTGACCTTGCGCGGCTCGCGCGCCCGCACCAGATCGCGGATCGCCAGATCGGCCGCCTCGATCGACAGCACACCGCCTGTCAGGGTCGAATGGGCCAGCAAGCGGTTGACCGCCCCGTCGAGATCACGGCCGTTGGTGGTGATGACATGGGCCACATGCGCCACCACTTCCGAGCTCACCATGAAATTGGGATGGTGCAATTTGGCAGCGGCAATCCGCGTGTCGATGATTTTGACACGCAGGGCTTCGTCGAGCGATCCCATTTCGACCACCAGACCACCGGCCAGACGCGAGCGCACGCGCTCGTCGAGGCTTTCGAGATCGGAAGGCGGACGATCTGCCGCCACGACCACCTGTCGACCGGCATCGATCAAGGCATTCAGCGTGTGGCAGAATTCCTGCTGGATCGACTTGCCCTGCAAAAACTGGACATCGTCGATAATCAACACGTCAATGCCGCGCAACCGCTCCTTGAAGGCCAGTGCTGTCTGGGCTTTCAGGGCTGTCACGAAATCATACATGAAGCGGTCGGCTGTCAGATAGATCATCCGGCAACCCGAACCGATCACCTCGTGGCCGATGGCATGCAGAAGGTGGGTTTTGCCGAGCCCGACAGACGAATGGACATAAAGCGGATTGTACAAAGGCGGGGCGCCGCGTTCGATCCGCGCCACACGTTCTGCGGCGGCATGGGCCAGCGCATTGGAGCGACCGACCAGAAAGCTCGCAAAGGCCAGACGGCGATCAAGCGGCGAACCGGAAAGGCCATCGGCCTCGGTCGGCTGGGTCCGTTCTTCCATCCGCTCCTGGGCAGCACGTTCGACAGTCGGGCGGGAAGACGCAGACAAAGGAGCCTCTTGGGACATGCTGGCGCGTGGCAAAGCCCGGTGCAGGGCATTGCGCACTGTCAGAGAAATTTCGGTGACACCGGACAATTCTTCCGAAACCAACGTACGCACACGGTCAATGTAATGGGATTGGATCCAGCTTTTCAGAAAACGGGTCGGCACGGACAGATGCGCCACGCCGTCGGCGCGTTCGATCAAATCAAGCCGGCCGAACCAGCTCGAAAACACATCCTCGCCCAATTCGGCCCGCAAACGGCGGCGTACACGATCCCACGATTCAGCGACAGAGGGCTCGGAACCGTTCACAACTGTGACGGTCGAACCGGCTTCTGGATCAAGCCTCTTCAGGTCGTTTGGCGATCGGGTAGAATTCAACATCAGGTATCTCTCAGCAGGCTATGCGTAACTCGGTAACGAATGAACAGTCCAGCCACTTGATCCGGACACAAGAGACGTCCGAAACGGGCTGAACAAACGCCAATTCAGCAGGAGCTTTCCGGTAACAGGGCGCAATCGCATGCCAAGACAGAAATCAACAAACAATGTGGACCAGTCATAACGAACCCCCAAACCAAAATCGCATAGTGCCCTGGCCAGCAAAGCCTGCCGACCGGACCAGTATTTGCAGCAAGCCCTCTCGCGAAAGCCTTACCACTTTCTTTTTTTCACCTGCGTTTCAGATCGCAGGCTTTGGCAACTCGCACCGCGAGGCCTCGGCGTCAGCTCTGCATAAGGCAACACGAAACCGTTGCGTAAAACGCATACTCACGCTCAACCATCACAGTGGAACTCCAGAGCACGTGCTCTCGGGTGAGCAGACATTCGCATGTCCCGACGACCCTATGCAATGCGCTGATAGTACAAGCGGGGTCCGGTATGGCTAAAAACGGGGCATTTTCTGGCTGGCGTTTTCGGCTTACCACGACAAGTCTCTGTGGATGTTAACTATTTCTTAATGCTGGCCGCGGCACGAAAAAAAGATTCTTTTTTTTCGATTCCGCTCTTGACCGGCCCTGATCGGGGCCGAGGGGTTAACCACCACTCCTCTTAGGCCTTAACATTATGATATTGTTGATGTTTTTATGCGCGGATACAGAGAGCATATCGGGTGGTTTTGGCCGAACATGACTATTTTATGTCAAGCACAAACTGCGATGAAAAGAGAAAAAAATGCAAAAATTTTTAATAAAAAAAGCCCGAAAACATTCGGGCTTTGAATACTATCACACTATTCAACTTGCTGTCTAGTAAGCACGGTTTGTTGCTATTTTTGGTTGCAAAATCCTGTCGCTTCGACCAGAAGACCGGATCAAGACAGACCGTAGATTAAGCGGTCAGTGCCTTCACGGCCTTGGTCAGGCGGGAGACTTTGCGCGAAGCGGTGTTGCGATGCACGACGCCCTTCTGGGCAGCGCGGATCAGCGCAGGCTGGGCATCGGCCAAAGCGGCACTTGCTGCGGCGGCATCGCCGGTGCGCAGGGCGTCTTCGACCTTCTTGACATAGGTCCGCATGCGCGAACGACGGGCGCGATTGACTGCTGTACGCCGCTCGATTTTGCGGGTCGCTTTTTTGGCAGACTTCGTATTCGCCATTGCTCTTCCTCGATACCGTCACTGCGACGCCCAAAGGGTGGAACGTCAGTGCCAGTCAAAACAGATGTGATCAGGATCAAGGTCATGATCAACATCACAACCCCTTGTGTGGCGCGTCTATAGCCTTCATAGCGGCGAGCGTCAACGGCATGATTGCATTTTTAACCAATAAACCGCTGGCAAGCCGATTCAAAAGCCCGCAAAGAACCGCTGACAAGACCGCCAAGGGTGATTATGATGGGATCATATGAGTGAATTGTCTCCGCCCTCCCCCCTGCGCCCGCACCATATGGCCTGGTTGGCATTAATTGTCATCGGGACGGTGGCGGGTTGCGCTTGGCTTGCGTTACACCCGCAGGGCTTTTTGGTGTTTTTTGTCGATCAACGCCTGTATTTACTTGAATTATCGAAAGAATTTCCACTGCAGGCCATGCTGGCCTATGTGGTTTTCTACTTCTTTTATGTCAGCATCGGCATTCCGGCGTCTTTTTTCATCACGATTCTCGGCGGCTTTTTGTTCGACTGGCGTCTGGCAATTCTGCTGTCGATCAGCGCGGCCACGCTGGGAGGCAGCTGTCTGGTGGTGATTGTGCGCCATGGCTTCCGGAATCTGGCCCGACAATGGATCGGGCCGCGTTTTCACAGGCTGTCGGAAGGATTCAACCGCGATGCGGTGTCCTATCTTCTGTTTATGCGGCTGATGCCGGTCTTTCCGTTCTGGGTGGTCAATCTGGTGGTGGCGGTGATGAATGTGCCGCTGCGGATTTTCATTCCCGCAACCTTTGTCGGCATGGCTCCGGCAGCCAGCGCGGCCGCCTTGATCGGCTCCGGGCTGGATGCGGCACTGGTGCGGCCGACCGAACAATTGCTGGCCTGCCGCGCCAGCGGCCAGATGCCATGCGATGTGGTGATCCGCTGGCTCGATCTGGCCCAGCCCTCGTTTTTGACCGCCTCGATCATCATGGGCAGCCTGTCGATCCTGCCGCCTTTATGGCGTTATGGCGCAAGGCTATTTGCCGCAAGACGCCAGAACGGCCCTTAAAAATAAGAGCGGATCAGTTTGGCGGTTTCCTCGGGGGCGCGGTCGAGATTGAGCGAGGAGACAAACCGGCCCTGCTTGTCCATCAGATAGACCAGCGCCGTGTGGTCCATCGTATAGCCGCCGTTCTTGTCTTCGATTTTGCGGGCATAGACTCGATAGGCTTTGGCCATGGTCTGGACATCGGCCACGGATCCGGTCAGCCCGACAATATGCGGATCAAAACTGCTGAGATAGAGCGACAGCAAGGCCTGATCATCGCGTTCTGGGTCGATGGTCACAAAATAGGTTTTGAGCTTGTCGGCATCCGCACCCAAGGCGGCATAGACCTGGGTCATTTCAAACAGAGCCGTCGGGCAGACATCGGGGCAATGGGTAAAGCCGAAGAACACGACACTCGGCGTGCCCGTCAAATCCTTCTCGCTGACGGTACGGCCATCATGGGCGGTCAGACGAAAGGCCCCGCCGATCGAGGAGGTGACTGAGCCTCCCGCGGGCAAACGGCTGCCCGTCCACCAGACAATGGCGCTGCCGAACACCAATACGCCGAACAGGAAGGCGACCAATGGCAAAAGGACCCGACGCGACATCATTGCACCATCTGTTGAAGGTTAAAAAGAAGCGACTATCAGAAACACCAGGCCAGACCAGCCGAAACAAGCACTGTAAACACAGCCTCTCCGTGGATCCACCACAGGGCAAGCCCGCCTCCCAGCAAGACCACGCCAAGGCCGAACACCAGCCCCGTCACCAGCCTGTTGTGGCCCTTGTGGGGCATCATCGGGACCGAGGTATCCATCGCCACCACCGTTTTACCACCCGCTACAGATTTAAAAACCGCAGATTCAACTGCACATCCGAACGCATTCTATCACAGAAGCCGAAGACGGGGTCAATCACGATCGGGGGCAGGATCGGGCCGTTTGCGGCTCTGCTAGGTCAAAGCCATCCGGCAAAATGGAGCGGGAGAAGGGAATCGAACCCTCGACATACAGCTTGGGAAGCTGTCGTTCTACCACTGAACTACTCCCGCATCTTCGTCTTGATACTGCCATCGCAGGGGATGATGCAAGCCCGATCGACAGGATCGGACAGCCAAAATCGAACAACGCGGTCAAGCTGTCTTGAAATGCTTCGACAATTTCAGGCTCTGACCCTGATAATTGGAGCCTTGCGCCACCCCGTAAAGCGAACGGGGACGCCCGGCCATCCGCTCATAGACCAGTCGGCCGACAATCTGCCCGTCTTCGAGAATAAACGGCACATCGCGAGAACGCACTTCCAGAACCGCGCGGGTATTGCTGGCACCTGCGGAGGCGTGGCCGAAGCCGGGATCGAAGAAGCCCGCATAATGCACACGGAATTCGCCGACCAAGGGATCGAAAGGGGTCATTTCGGCGGCAAAATCGGGCGGCACGCAGACGGCCTCCTTGGAGGCGAGGATATAGAACTGGCCGGGATCGAGGATCAATTCGCTGCGCCCGTGGCGGGTGTGCAGCGGCTCCCAGAAATCGAGCACGTCATAACCGGCAATCCGGTCCATATCGACCAGACCCGTAAACCGCTTGGCGCGATAGCCGACCAGCCCGTCCGATCCGAAACCCGACAGATCGACGCCGACCGCCACACCGTTCTGGATCGAGACACGGGCGGCATCGACCAGCTTTTCCTTGGCCTGTACCTGCGTCAATTCGGCATCGGTCAGGCGGGCTTCGCCGTTGCGCAGGCGGATTTGCGCCAGGGCCGTGCCGGTCCGCACCAGCACGGGGAAGGTGCGCGGTGAAATCTCGAGAAACAGCGGGCCGTGATAGAGCGGGTCGATCTGGTCGAAGCGGGTGGCGCGGTCGGTGATCACGCGGGTGAACACGTCCAGACGCCCGGTCGAGCTTTTGGGATTGGCTGCGGCCAGCGCCCCTTCGGGCAGAGCCAGCGATTCCAGCAATTCGGCAACATAGACCGCGCCGGTTTCCAGCACCGCGCCATGGGTGAGGTCGATTTCATGCAAGGCAACGTCGCGCAGACGATCGGCCACCGTCTGTCCGGGACCGGGCAAAAAGCTGGCGCGCACCCGATAGACCTTGAAACCGAGCCGCACATCCATGCTGGCGGGCTGGATCTGCTTGGCCCCCACGGGCTGCGCAAGCCTGATGGAACCATCGGCAATGAGCTGCTCAAGTCTCTGCGAGGGCAGAATACCAACCGGATGGGGTGCGGATGTCGCCATGCTGGATGCCCTGTTTGCTCGGCTTATTCGGCAGCCTGACCCTGCGCCGCATTCTCTGCCGCGGTTTCGGCGGCATCGACGGTTTTCAAGGCATCGGGGCTTGGCATCGAGATGATGTTGTAGCCGGAATCGACATAATGGATTTCACCCGTCACGCCGGTCGACAGATCCGACAGCAGATAGAGGCCGGAACCCCCGATCTCCTCGATCGACACCGTGCGGCGCAGCGGCGCATGGCGCTTTTGATAGTTGAACATCAGACGGGCATCGGCAATGCCGGCTCCGGCCAGAGTGCGCACCGGACCCGCCGAAATGGCGTTGACGCGGATATTGTCGGGGCCGTAATCGCTCGCCAGATAGCGCACCGAGGCTTCCAGCGCGGCTTTGGCCACACCCATCACGTTGTAATTCGGCATCACCTTGACCGAACCGGCATAGGTCAGCGTGATCATGCTGCCGCCCTTGGTCATCAGACTGGCGGCGCGCTTGGCAATTTCGGTGAAGGAGAAGCACGAAATCAGCATGGTGCGGCTGAAATTGTCGCGCGACGTATCGGCATAACGGCCTTTCAGCTCGTTCTTGTCGGAAAACGCCACCGCATGGACCAGAAAGTCGATGCTGCCCCATTTCTGCTTCAGGGCCTCGAACACCGCATCCACCGAGGCAATATCCTCGACATCGCAGGACAGGACCAGATCCGACCCGACACTCGCGGCCAGCGGGGCGACGCGTTTCAGTAACGAATCACCTTGATAGGTGAAGGCGATTTCCGCACCCTGATCGGCCAGAGCCTTGGCAATGCCCCACGCGATGGAGTGGTCGTTGGCCACTCCCATAACCAGCCCGCGCTTGCCGCGCATGAGTAATGACATTCCTGGGCTCCCCGTTCTCTCTCGCCTTTGTCCTGTTGCCGTTTCCGGTTCAGGCGTCCAGACGCTTCATGACGATGGTGGCATTGGTGCCGCCAAAGCCAAAGGAATTCGACAAAACCGCGCCGATTTTGGCATTGTCGACGCGCTTGCGCACAATCGGCATATCCGCAAAAGCCGGATCGATTTCCTGGATATTCGCGCTTTCGCAGATGAAATTGTTGTTCATCATCAGCAGCGAATAGATAGCCTCCTGCACACCGGTCGCGCCGAGCGAATGGCCGGTCAGCGACTTGGTGGCCGAAATCGGCGGGCAGGCATCGCCCGCTCCGAACACGGCGCGGATCGCCTCGATTTCCTTGATATCACCGACCGGGGTCGAGGTCGCATGCGGGTTGATATAGTCGATTTTCGCTGTCACGCCCGCCAGAGCCTGCTTCATGCAGCGGATCGCGCCTTCACCCGAAGGGGCCACCATGTCATAGCCGTCGGAGGTTGCGCCATAGCCGACGATTTCGCCGTAAATCTTGGCTCCGCGGGCTTTGGCATGTTCGAGTTCTTCGAGCACCAGCACGCCCGCGCCGCCGGCGATCACGAAGCCGTCGCGGTTGGCGTCATAGGCACGCGAGGCGGTATGCGGTGTGTCGTTGTATTTGCTCGACATCGCGCCCATCGCATCGAACAGCACCGACATCGACCAGTCGAGTTCCTCGCAGCCACCGGCAAACATCACATCCTGCTTGCCGTACTGGATCATTTCATAGGCATTGCCGATGCAATGGTTGGAGGTCGCGCAGGCCGAGGAAATCGAATAATTGACGCCCTTGATCTTGAACCATGTTGCCAGAGTGGCCGAAGCGGTCGACGACATCGCCTTGGGCACGGCAAACGGACCGACCCGCTTGGGGCCCTTCTCGAGTGCGATATTGGCGGCTTCCACGATGGTGCGCGCCGAAGGACCGCCCGAGCCCATGATGATGCCGGTGCGCTCGTTGGAAATGTCGGATTCCTCGAGGCCTGAATCAAGAATGGCCTGATCCATCGCGACATGGTTCCATGCCGTGCCTGTGGCGTGGAAACGCATCGCGCGGCGATCCACCACTTCGGACGGATCCAAAGTCGGCTCGCCGTGCACATGGCAGCGGAAACCGAGTTCAGCATAGCGCGGGGCTGCAATAATGCCCGAACGGGCCTCATGCAGGGAGGACAGCACTTCCTGCGTGTTGTTGCCGATTGAGGACACGATCCCCATGCCTGTGACTACGACGCGTCTCATGTCCAGCCTTCCTTCTCGTTCGCACCAACAACGGGGCATGACGGGAATGTCCCGATTTCCAGCCTCGGTTCAATTACACATGACGGGCCAAACACGATAGCCCTGCCAGGGGCATCCGCTCCGGTCCGGAGGACCAAGCGGACAACCCGATGCTTGATGATCCGGCGCGGTCAGCTTTTGAAAAGGCCGACCCGCAAATCACTTGCCTCGTATATACGACGGCCATCGGCTTCGAGCCAGCCATCGGCAATGCCGAGCACCAGTTTGGACCGGAACACGCGCTTCAGATCGACCCCGTAGACGACGTTCTTGACGGTGGGGAGCACCTGATCGCTGAATTTCACTTCGCCGACGCCCAGAGCGCGGCCACGGCCTTCGGCACCGAGCCAGCCCAGATAGAAGCCGCACATTTGCCACAGCGCATCCAGACCCAGACAGCCCGGCATCACCGGATCGCCCTGGAAATGGCACGGGAAAAACCACAAATCGGGAGTAACCTTCAATTCCGCGCGCACGCAGCCTTTGCCATGCGGTCCGCCTGTTTCGGAAATTTCCGAAATACGGTCGAACATCAGCATCGGCGGAGAGGGCAGCTGCGCATTGCCGGGGCCGAACAATTCCCCGCGCCCGCAGGCCAGAAGATCCTCGTATTCGTAACTTGAACGCTGTTGCATCTCCCCGGTGGACTCCATTTTATAAGTGGCAGGCGATTGAAGCGGCAGGATTGATTGTTTCAGTCTCTCATGTGGCATGTCAGAACCGCATTTTCAACAGTCCCGATCACTCTTGGTAACACAGTGTAACAGGTTGAGAAAGATGGGTCGGGTTACCTTCTTGCCGTTTACGCCGATCACCGGTTGCGATCGGGCGTCAACTTTCCTATATTCCGGTTAGTTCTTCTGTGCAGATTGGCATTGTCATGGCTTTGACTGTTCCGGCTTCTTCAAAACGGGTTCCCCAGCCCTCGGCTGAGTGGAATGGTGACAGCGGCTGTCTGGTCCATAACCTGCGCCACAAATTGCGACATGCGGGCCTGCGCCCGACCCGCCAGCGGGTCGGCTTGGGCTGGTTGTTATTTGCGCGCGGTGACAGGCATGTGACAGCCGAGATGCTCTATGATGAAGCGAATCGCTCGCGCGTTCCTGTCTCGCTGGCCACCGTCTACAACACCCTGCACCAGTTCAAAGAGGCCGGATTGCTGCGCGAAGTGGCGGTTGACGGCTCGCGCACCTATTTCGACACCAATACCGGCGACCACCACCATTTCTATATCGAGAACGAAAACCAGTTGCGCGATATCGACGGCGCGCATATCGAGGTCGGCCGTCTTCCCGATATCCCCGAAGGCATGGAAGTGTCCCGTGTCGATGTGATCGTGCGGTTGCGCCGTAAAATCAGACCCTGACCGTCCAAAGGCTTCTTATTCCAACGGCTCGCCCGGATAGACGCCCCACATGCGTTCCTGTTTGATAAAGCCGTCAAAGCCCTCGCCGTTGATGCGACACCATTGGCCATCGCAACGTTTCACCATCACCTGTACATTGGGTTGCAGCACCGCCACCACGGGCGTGGACTCATCGGGTTTGGCATGCAGTTGAATTGCCGCGTCCTTCACCCATGGCGCGACAAGACCGGTGCGGCGCCCGGACAGCAGCGAATGCAGCACCCAGCCTTCGGTTCCCTCCGAATCACGGATGCGTCGCCATGTCTCGAATTCGGCGGTGATTTCGATCGGCAGGCCCGACCTCTGATAGATCCAGATGGTTTTGTGATCCTTGCTCGGACCTTCGCGCAGTTTGATTCGATCCGATTTCAGGCTCGCAAAACGCGGCAGCGGCAGGTTTGTCACCGGTCCGACCCCCGCTTTGGTGGCCATCGCCGCAGGAGTTGCCAGTATCAGGGCGAGGCAGAACAGGATGCCATATCCGGCCAGCAACATTGCCAATCGCGCAAATGGGGGTTGGGTCACGATCAGATGCTCCTTTCTACTCACGTCCGGGCCGTTGTTTTTCCGCGTCTGTCTGGCTATGCAAGAGATCGAAGATTTTTTACACAGGATCACAGACAGGTCTTGCTCCGTCCTACTCATCGCGCCTGAGGCGTTAAAGAGTGGTAAACCGGCAGGCGGGATCGTGCGGTCATTGATCCCCGACCACGACCTGTCGCCTCCGACAGGTCCGAAACGGGGGCGGTGAGTGAAAAACGGGATCAGTTTTTGATCGGGAGCCAATGATGCCTAAAAAGAAACCCTTGGTCATTGTGACCCGCAAATTACCGGATGTCATCGAAACGCGGATGCGCGAATTGTTCGATGCGCAACTCAATGTCACCGACACGCCCTTTACCCAGGCCGATTTGATTGAAGCCGTCAAAACCGCCGATGTGCTGGTGCCGACCGTCACCGACCGGATCGACGCCGGCATTCTGGCGCAAGCGGGCGAGAACCTTCGTTTGATCGCCAATTTCGGCAATGGTGTCGACAATGTCGATGTGCAATCGGCGCTGTCGCGCGGCATCACCGTCACCAACACGCCGGGCGTGCTGACCGAGGACACCGCCGATATGACCATGGCATTGGTCATGGCCGTCGCGCGGCGGATTCCCGAAGGTGCCAAGGTCATCACCGACGAACAATGGCATGGCTGGTCGCCGACATGGATGCTCGGCCAACGCATCACCGGCAAACGGCTGGGCATTGTCGGGATGGGCCGCATCGGTCTGGCTGTCGCACGCCGTGCGCGTGCTTTCGGACTACAGGTGCATTACCACAACCGCCGCCGCGTTGCCGCCGGCATCGAGGAATCGGTGGAAGCGACCTATTGGGATTCGCTCGACCAGATGCTGACCCGCATGGATATTGTGTCGGTGCATTGCCCGCATACGCCAGCCACCTATCACCTGCTGTCGGGCCGTCGCCTCAAATTGATGAAGCGCGATGCAATGATTGTGAACACCGCGCGCGGGGAAATCATCGACGAGACCTCGCTGATCCGCATGCTGGAAGCCGACGAACTCGGCGGGGCGGGGCTGGATGTGTTCGAGCACGAACCCGCCATTTCTCCGCGCATGCTCAAGCTGGCCAAGGCCCACAAGCTGGTGGTTCTGCCGCATATGGGTTCGGCCACCACCGAGGGCCGCATCGATATGGGCGAAAAGGTCATCATCAACATCAAGACCTTTATGGACGGCCACCGCCCGCCCGACCGCGTCCTGCCTGCGATGCTCTGACACCGGACACGAAAAAGGCGGCTCGAAGCCGCCTTTTTATTGAGCCAATGGTTTTTAAGATCACAGCCCGTCAAACAGGGCCGAGGACAGATAGCGTTCGGCAAAGCTCGGGATGATGATCACGATATTCTTGCCTGCCATATCGGGCCGCTTGGCCAGTTCCACTGCAGCGGTGACCACAGCCCCCGATGAAATCCCCGTGGGAATCCCTTCCACCCGCGCCAGTTTGCGCGCCATATCAAATGCACTCTGGTTGCCGACCGTGATCACCTCGTCAATCACCGCGCGATCCAGAATATCGGGCACAAAGCCCGCGCCGATGCCCTGAATCTTGTGCGGACCGGGCTGGCCGCCCGACAGAACCGGCGAATCCTCGGGCTCGACAGCCACCACCTTGACCAACGGATTGCGGGCTTTGAGCACCTGACCGACACCGGTGATGGTGCCGCCGGTGCCGACACCCGATACGAAATAATCGACATGGCCATCGGTATCGTTCCAGATTTCTTCCGCAGTGGTCTTGCGGTGGATATCGGGATTGGCGGGATTTTTGAACTGCTGCGGGATGATCGAACCGGGAATCGAGGCCTTCAATTCCTCGGCGCGGGCAATCGCCGCCTTCATGCCGCCGCCAGCCGGTGTCAATTCCAGCTGCACACCCAGCAAAGCCAGCATCTTGCGGCGCTCGATCGACATCGATTCCGGCATGACAATAATCAAGCGGTAACCGCGCGCGGCAGCGACAAAGGCCAGTCCGATACCGGTATTGCCCGAGGTCGGCTCGATCAGCGTGGTGCCCGGCGTCAACACGCCATCGGCCTCCAAGGCATCGATCATCGCCACGCCGATCCGGTCCTTGACGCTGGCAATGGGATTGAAAAATTCAAGCTTGGCCAACAGGTTGGCCTTGACACCACTGTCTTTGGCGATGCGGTCGAGCCGCACCAGCGGCGTATCGCCGATGGTCTCGGTGATGGAACCATAGATCCGGCCACGGCCGGGTTTGCGGGATGTTGCATGATCAGACACGGGACACTCCTGTGCGGCCGAAATCGGGCCTTATAAGGCTGGACTGTCCCTATGCTATAAATTTACAAAAAAATTTGCAATATAAAAATGTATAACAAAATTAAATTGTAAAATCTGCATTCAAGGCATAGCCGCCTTCAAGTCCCTCGCTCTCGGCCTTGTTGCACAGATCCTCGACGCTCATCTGGTCAAGGGCCTGCAAAAAGGCCTCGCTGGCCAGAGAGATCATCGGCTCGACGACTTTGTTGACCAGTGCAGAGTCACCATTGCGGGTTTCCCCGTCCTCCGCCGCATGGCCGAGACTGGCGCGCACGATGTCGCCCGCGCTGATCCTGCGACGCTCGCGGGCCAGAGAATAGCCCCCGCGCGGACCACGCATACCCTTGAGGATTCCCGCACGCACAAGGGTTTGCAACAGCGATTCCAGATGGCGCGGCGGCAGATGGTGGCGCGCCGCCATTTGTTTGGTCGAGACCGGATCGGGACGCGCAAACAGCGCGACATCGACCGTGGCAGCAATAGCGAGCATGGAGCGGCGCGACAGAATGACCATTTTACACTTCCGACTTCACACACCGGTCGAGCCGAAACCGCCCGCTCCGCGTTCCGATTGATCCAACTCGTCCGGTTCCACCAGTCGGGCCTGAATGACCGGCGCAATCACCAATTGGGCTATCCGCATGCCGCGTGTGACCACGACATCTTCGTGCCCGTGATTGATCAGGATCACGCCAATCTCGCCGCGATAATCGCTGTCGATCGTACCGGGTGAATTGACCAGAGTGACGCCCTGCTTCAATGCCAGTCCAGAGCGCGGACGCACCTGCGCTTCAAACCCTTCAGGCAGAGCCAGTGTCAGTCCTGTCGGCACCAAAGCGCGGGCACCGGCTTTCAGGACCAAAGGCGCATCGGCATCAATGGCAGCCTGCAGATCCAGCCCCGCCGCACCGGCGGTTTCATAGCGCGGCAACGGCAGATCGGCCGCATGGGGCAGGCGTTTGACCGCCACCGTGACATTCATGCCCGCGAGACTCATACCCATTGGCCTTGTGCAAGGGATTGAACAATTTCCGCGATCAGGGCAGAGGCGACCGCATCCTTGTCCATGCGCGGCCAATCCTCGACGCCCGAGGCGCGCACCAGATGTACGCTGTTGAAATCACCGCCCATAATGCCGGTGACGGGGCTGACATCATTGGCGACGATCCAGTCGCAGCCCTTGCGCGCCAGCTTGGCTTGGGCATGCTCGATCACGGTTTCGGTCTCGGCGGCAAAGCCGATCACCAAAGCCGGCCTGCCGGATTTTTTCTGCGCAATCGTTGCCAGAATATCGGGATTTTCCACCAAAGCGAGCTGCGGAATCCCGTCGACCGTCTTTTTGATTTTTTCCTGCCCCGCATTGGCAACCCGCCAATCGGCCACCGCCGCGCAAAAAATGGCGACATCGGCGGGCAAGGCCTGTTCGACCGCTTCGAGCATCTGGCGGGCGCTTTCCACATGCACCACGTTGACCCCTTGCGGATCGGGAACCGTCACCGGTCCGCTGATCAAGGTGACGCTCGCACCTGCCAAAGCAGCCGCGCGGGCAATGGCGTGGCCCTGCTTGCCCGAGGACCGGTTGGCAATATAGCGCACCGGATCAAGCGGCTCGTGGGTCGGGCCGGAGGTGATCAGCACATGTTTGCCCGCCAAAGGACGCGCGGCGGGCGATAGCTGCGCGATGATGGCGGCCAGAATGGCTTCGGGTTCGGCCATCCGGCCCGGTCCGAATTCGCCACAGGCCATCGCACCGTCATCGGGACCGACAAAGCCGATGCCATCGGCGATCAGACACCGGTAATTGCGTTGGGTGGCCGGATGCTGCCACATCCGCACATTCATGGAGGGGGCCATCAGCACCGGCTTGTCGGTGGCCAGCAAGGTGGTGGAAGCCAGATCATTGGCCAGACCGTTGGCGGCCTTGGCCATCAGATCGGCGGTGGCGGGCACCACCACGACCAGATCGGCCGAGCGCGACAATTCGATATGGCCCATCGCGGTTTCATCGGTCAGCGAGAACAGATCCTCGTAAACCTTGTCGCCCGACAGACTGGCCAGCGAGAGCGGGGTCACAAATTCGCTGCCCGCTCTGGTCAGAATGACCCTGACAGCGCCGCCCTGTTTTTTGATCAGCCGGATCAGTTCGAGGCTTTTATAAGCCGCGATACCGCCGCCGATCACCAGTAAAACCCGTTTACCCTGCAGCATGACCGTCTCCGACATGGTTCCCGTCAATATCCGAACAGCCCATAGGCCAGCAACGCGGCAATCACCCACAAAGCCAGATGGCCTTTGAAGGCCCCTTGCGCTTCTGCGCGGCCAATCGCCCGGATACTGGCCTCGTCCAAGGTCACCCCGCGCCCCATCTGCTGGGCCAATTGCTCGGTCAGCACATCGGCACGATGGATCAATCCGGGCAGGGTTGCGACTGCGGAGGCCAGCGACAAAGCGCCGCGTCCGGCCTGCTCGGCCCGTCCCAACACGCCCAGATTACGGGTAATCCAGTCCCGCACCACCGGTTCGGCGGTCGACCACATATCGAGCGAGGGATCGAGCGAACGGCCGACCCCTTCCACCACCACCATGGTTTTTTGCAGCATCACCAGCTCGGTGCGCGTGGCCATGTCGAACAGGCCGGTGATTTCAAACAGCAGGGTCAACAGCTTGGCCATCGAGATCTCATCGGCCCGCCGGTTGTGAATCGGCTCGCCGATCGCGCGGATCGCCTGCGAAAATTCCTCGACGCTGTGCCGGGCAGGCACATAGCCCGCCTCGAAATGCACCTCGGCGACACGGTGATAATCGCGTGTAATGAAGCCCAACAGGATTTCGGCCAGAAAACGCCGCTCTTTCAGGCCCATCCGGCCCATGATGCCGAAATCGACGGCGCAGAGGCGGCTTTGCGCATCAACGAACAAATTGCCCGGATGCATATCGGCATGGAAAAACCCGTCGCGCAGCGCGTGGCGCAGGAAGGACTGGATCACCACCTGTCCGAGCCTGATCCGGTCATGCCCTGCTGCCGCAATCGAATCCAGATCATTGAGCGGGATCCCGTCGATCCATTCCATCGTCAGCACATCGCGGGCGGTGCCATCCCAATCGACTTCGGGCACGCGGAATTCGGGATCATCGGCGATATTTTCGGCCATTTCGGACAGGGCTGCCGCTTCAAGCCGCAAATCCATTTCCATGGTGACCGAACGGGCCAGCGTGTCGACCACCTCGCAAAAGCGCAAACGCCGCGCTTCGACCGACAACAATTCGGCCTGCTGCGCCGCATAGGCCATGGCGGCCAAATCGCGCTGGAAGCGGGCACGCACGCCCGGACGCAGCACTTTGACGGCGACTTTGCGGCCATCCAGCGTTTCGGCACAATGGACCTGCGCGATGGAGGCGGCGGCGACCGGCTCGCTGAAACTGCGGAACATCGCATCCAGCGGCTTGCCGAAAGCACTTTCGACCACCGAGACCGCAACCGCGCGCGGGAAAGCAGGCAGGCGATCCTGAAGGCTTTCGAGATCGCGCGCCACGCGGATACCGACAACATCGGGGCGGGTGGCCAGAAACTGGCCGATCTTGACATAGCTCGGGCCAAGGCGGGTCAGCGCGACAGCCAGACGCTCGGCCCCGCCGCCCAGATTGCGCCGTTCGATCAAGCGGCCAAGCCGGACAGCCATTTGCACCAGACGCGGGGCTTCCTCGACCGGCACCAAAGCCAGCGCGCCTTCGCGCGCCAGCACATAACCGACACGGACCAGACGCAGGATGGGGATCAGGGCAAAAGACACATCAAGGCTCGCCAGTTATAATTTCCAGCCCGAATGCAGGCGGACGATACCGCCGGTCATCGGCTGATGGGTGACACGCCCGAAACCGGCCGCGACCATTTTTTCGGCAAACCCGTCGGGGGTCGGAAATTTGCGGATGGACTCGACGAGATAGCGGTAAGGCTCGGCATCGCCCGCAATCAGCTTGCCCATCACCGGCACGACATGGAAGGAATAGCGGTCATAAACCGCATCGAAGCCCGGAATGTCGACCTGCGAGAATTCCAGCACCAGCAAACGCCCGCCGCGCCGCAACACCCGATAGGCTTCCGCCAGTGCCAGATCGATGCGCGGCACGTTGCGGATCCCGAAGGCAATCGTATAGGCATCGTAATGGGCATCGAGAAAGGGCAGGCTTTCGGCATTGCCCTGCACGAAGTCGATCCGGTTTGACAGGGCTTTTGGCACCCGTTCGCGTCCGACAGCCAGCATCTCGCGGTTGATGTCGCAGACGGTGGCGGTGCTGCCGGTGGCGGCGGCATCCAACACCCGAAAAGCGATATCGCCGGTGCCGCCGGCCACATCCAGCAGCTTCAACGGCCTGACGCGCGAAGGCCGCAAGGCGGTCACAAGCGCATTTTTCCAGACCCTATGCAGCCCCGCCGACATCACGTCATTCATGATATCGTAGCGGCGGGCCACTTTGTGGAACACATCATCGACAAGCCCCTGCTTGTCGTCCAGCCGCACGGTGGTGAAGCCGAAATGGGTTTCGTCTCCGCCTGCAATCGTCGCGCTGTCCGATAATCGTGCTTTGCCCTGCGTCACGGCAACTGTCCCGTTCCTGATTGAAAGGTCGATCCTGAGGTTCGACCCGATCCTTGCCCGATCCCTGTTCCAAGCATAGCGTCAGATTGCGCAAAGTGCTATGCCCTTGCCGGAGAAAGCCATGCTTTTGCCGCCTCGCGCCATCCCGCTCATCCATAAACCAGCCTTTTGAGACATGAAATGCCTGAATTGCCGGAGGTAGAAACGGTTCGACGCGGCCTTGAACCCGTGATGACGGGGGTCAAACTGCTGCATGTCGA
>Ga0214921_10002324_pt1 | contig 31130 bp, 34 predicted proteins | sample LL1505_MetaG_FD_177992 | JGI IMG/M metagenome (GOLD analysis project Ga0214921, IMG submission 177992) | Freshwater microbial communities from Lake Lanier, Atlanta, Georgia, United States - LL-1505 | ecosystem: Environmental > Aquatic > Freshwater > Lake | place: USA: Georgia | collected... | reverse complement strand
CGCGCTCCAACTTCACTTCGACGTTCACCGATTCCGCCAGCAGGGTTATCGCCACCCATTGACCAAGCGCGCAAATTATCTAAATCCACTTTGCGAATTTCATCGCCGGTAAGACCTTCCCAATTTCCACAGTTGGTTTCACGTAATCTTGCATCGGTAAGTACTTCCAAACCAGTTAACTTCACTAATTCATGCGCTGTGCTCTGAGCACGCCCTAGGTCGCTGGCAATAATCATTGTTGGTGAAATTGCCGCCAACATAGGCGCGGCATGTTTAGCCTGAAACTGACCAACTTCATTGAGCGGAATATCTGTATGTCCTTGAAACTTATTGGCAACATTCCAATCGGTCTGACCGTGGCGCCAGAGAATAATTTGATTACCCACGCGCAGCTTCCTCTTTCACAATCTCAAGTTCAATCTTTGGACAGTCATTCCACAATCTATCGAGCATGTAGTAACGGCGAAGTTCACTAGATTGAATATGAACAACTAAATCTGAGTAATCCAAGAGAATCCATTCAACTGTGCCTTCGCGGCGAAGTGGTTTATCGCCAGCAAGGCGTAGTTGTTCTTCGACTTCATCGGCAATCGAATCAATCATCTTGGCATTGGATGCTGTGATGATCAGAAACACTTCGCTCAAGACAGTTTGTTCAGATAAATCGAGAGCAACGAGTTCTGTTCCAAATTTCTCAACGGCAGCGCGAGCGGCAATTTGAGTGCGTTCAACGCAGGCTTTACTTGCTGACATAGAGATTGTGCTCCTTTATATATGCAGCAACTGCCGCTGGTACTTCATTTGAGTTGTGTTCACGAATTTCTGTGGCCGATATATCAAGTGCGTTAATGCTGGTGTTATGTTCGCCAGCAAATCCAGGACGCTCAATAACAACAAATTCAACTTTGCTCTTGAGCTCTGCCGAGCGGTGCCAGTCATCAATTTTTTGATAGGCATCGGTTCCGACAATCAGCACGATTGCATCGCCTTCGTAGTTCTGTTCAACAGCTTCAACTGTATCAATTGTGTAACTTGGTCCCTCGCGCAGAATCTCAATCGGGTTGACCTCCACACGACTCTTTATCTCTGCAGGAAGTTCATTGATAGCTAATTGGCACATGGTGCGACGCTGGGCACCTGTAGCTCTAGGACTGTTCTCTCGAAGTAGCGGCTGCCCCGCTGGCACAACCAAAATATGGTCAACAATCTTTTGTGTAATGAGCTCTTTGATGACGTGTACATGACCGTTATGAATCGGATCAAAAGTCCCGCCGTAAAGCCCAACTCTCACTATTACTACTTATCTAGTCGAAGAACGACATACAAAAGGAGTGAAAAAATTCCAAATGCGATAAGACCAAAGACGTAAGGTTGAACAGGAAGTTGGCGTCCTGCTTCTGCAGCGAGATTAATCATGGCGAAAGATTACTACTTACCCTTGAGAAGTTCTAAAAAGCGCGCCTCATCGATGATTGTGACGCCTAACTCTTCTGCCTTTGCCAGCTTTGATCCCGGCTCACTTCCGACCAAAACATAATCTGTTTTCTTTGAGACAGATGATGATGGTTTTCCACCATGTGCCGTAATAGTTTCAGCGATGGAATCTCGGGTGAAACTTTCAAGTCCGCCAGTTACTACAAAAGTTAACCCGGCAAGTGTTTGCGGCAGCTCTTCTGCCTTCTGATTAATCATGGCAACACCAGCTGTGCTCCACTGTGTGATGATGTTTCGATGCCAATCGATGGTGAACCATTCAACGATTGATTGAGCAATAATTTCTCCGACACCAGCAACACCGGCCAGTTCTTCAACTGATGCTTTGGAGATTGCATCCATGCTGCCAAATTGTGTGGCTAACGCTTGTGCTGATGTTGGCCCAACATGGCGAATAGAGAGAGCGACAAGTGTGCGCCAGAGTGGTCTGGTCTTAGCTTGCGCTAATGCTTCCAATAACTTCTCAAGATTCTTACCTTTGCCGCCATCTTTCTTAGTAAAGAAAGGTGATTTCATCAATTTCTTTTCAGTCAGTGAGAAAATATCTGCTTCATCGGTAATGATCTTGTCGTTGAGCAGAGCAACTGCTGCTTCATAGCCCAAGACATCGATATCAAGTGCTGCGCGGGAACCGATGTAATAAATACGTTCGCGTAATTGAGCTGGGCAACTGCGGGTGTTAGGACAACGAATATCGACATCACCATCGGTCATGGCGCGTAATTCGCTGGCACATTCTGGACACTGTGTTGGCATCACAAATGCCTTTTCTTTACCAGTGCGCTTATCTAGTACTGGCCCCAAGACCTCAGGGATCACATCGCCTGCTTTGCGAATGATGACGGTGTCACCAATTAATACACCTTTGCGTTCAATCTCTTCTTGATTATGCAGAGTTGCGTTGGTAATTGTTGATCCAGCAACCTTAACTGGCTCCATAAATGCGAAAGGTGTGACGCGACCTGTGCGACCAACACTGACTTTGATATCGAGTAACTTCGTTGTTACCTCTTCCGGCGGATACTTATACGCAATAGCCCACTTAGGCGCACGAGAAGTGAAGCCCAATTTCTGCTGTTCGTTGATGTCATCAACTTTGATGACAACGCCATCAATTTCATGCTCAACATCATGGCGATGAATATTGTAATTTTCGATAAATGCCAGCACTTCTTTACGGGTTGTGCAGACCTTGAATCTGCTTGAAGTAGGCAACCCCAGCGCTTTGAGTTGCGCATAAGCATCGGATTGCGACTCAAAGGAGATTCCTTCAGCAGCACCGATGCCGTGAACAACAACATCTAATGGTCGCAGCGCTGTTACTCGTGGATCTTTCTGGCGAAGGGAACCAGCTGCAGAGTTACGCGGGTTAGCAAAGAGTTGCTTACCTGCTTCCTCCAGCTCTTCATTGAGTTGATTAAATGCTGCAACTGGAAAGAAGACTTCACCGCGTACTTCAATCAGCGAAGGAACGCTCTTGCCCTTTAACGTGTGCGGCAGACCTTTAATGGTCTTCACGTTCAGTGTGACATCTTCTCCGGTTGTGCCATTTCCACGGGTAAGTGCGCGAGTGAGTTGACCATTTTCATAGAGCAAATTGATAGCGAGTCCATCAACTTTCAGTTCGCATAAATATTGCGGCGCTGGTGATTCTTTTTCAACACGATCAAACCAGGATTCCAGCTCTTGCGAATCAAAGACGTTATCCAGGCTCATCATCTTCTCAATGTGATCGTGCTGAGTGAAAGTTGTGGCGAATCCCCCGCCAACACCCAGTGATGGTGAATCTGGTTCGAGTAATTCCGGGTGCTTGGCTTCTAGCGCCGTCAGTTCTTTTAACAGTGAATCAAATTGTGCATCGGTAATAGTTGGGGCATCTAATACGTAATATTTAAATTGATGATCACGAATCTCTTGAGTCAACTCAGTGATGCGATGACGTGCTGCGTTAGTCATGCTGTCTCGCAGATAGTTGCCGAACCAACAACACGATCGCCGTCATAGATAACCATGGCTTGCCCTGTTGCGAGCCCCAAAAGTGGAGCATCGAGTTCTGCAATCAAAATCTTGTTATCCATGTAATACGTGCAATCAAGTGCTGCGCCGTGAGCGCGCACTTGCACAAAGCCGCGTTGTGGGGCGGCGCCCACTTCTGGTCCGCAGAAGATTGGGTTCTCACCACGCATCGAAGTCACAGCTAAATCTTCTCGCGCACCTACGACAACAGTGTTTGTGACTGGTTCAATCTTTAAAACAAATCGTGGCGAACCATCAGAAGTTGGAACCGTCAGACCTAAACCTTTGCGTTGTCCAATTGTATATGTGTAAGCGCCTTTATGTTCACCAATCTTCTTTCCATCTTGATCAACAATGGGGCCCACTTCACTTCCTAAACGATCACGAAGCCAACCAGCATTATCTCCGGATGGAACAAAACAAATGTCATGGCTATCTGGTTTCTGTGCAACAGCCAGACCGCGTGATTCGGCTTCAATGCGAATATCAACTTTTTCAGTATCTCCCAATGGAAATATCGCACCATTGATTTGTTCGCGGTTAAGAACTGCAAGAACATAGGACTGATCTTTGAGTGGATCTACTGCGCGGTGCAATGTGCGACCTTCACTTGTCTCTTGTGTACGCGCGTAGTGGCCAGTAACAACTCCATCGAAACCCATCGCTTTTGCACGATCAAGGACTGCAGCAAATTTAATTTTTTCATTACAGCGCAAGCATGGATTAGGTGTGCGGCCTGCTGCATATTCACTCATAAAGTTTTCGACAACACCTGCATGAAATTCATCGGCCATATCCCAGATATAGAAAGGAATTCCAATGACATCAGCTGCGCGACGTGCATCGTGTGAATCTTCAATGGTGCAACATCCACGTGCACCACTTCGGTATTTTTGTGGGTTAGAAGACAGCGCAAGGTGCACACCAATAACTTCATGTCCTGCCTCAACTGCGCGCGCTGCAGCAACTGCAGAATCTACTCCGCCGCTCATGGCTGCAATAATCTTCATTTCTTACCTACCGCATGTGCTGCTAAGCCGCGTTCAATCACAATCGGAAGTACTGATAGCGCATACTCAACATCAGGCTGCGTATTAGTTGTTCCAAATGAGAAACGCAATGAAGATTGCGAAACCACATCGGTAAGTCCCATCGCCATTAATACATGGCTCGGTCTATGCACCCCAGCTGTGCAAGCAGCACCAGTGGAACATGAAACTTTCTCTGAATCCATCAAGAGCAAGAGCGAATCACTCTGTGTTCCTGGGAAAGTGATATTTGAAATTCCGGGCAAACGTGGTGCGGTGTGACCGTTAATGACAGCATCCGGACGAAGTGCAACTACTCCAGCTTCAAATGAATCACGCATTTGTGCAATCTTTGTTGCGTCATACAACTTGGCTTCAACTGCTGCAGCAAATGCCACAATCGAAGGCGCATTCAGTGTGCCGCTTCGTATATCTCGTTCTTGTCCCCCGCCATGTAATAAAGCTGGAATCTCAACTGCCCGGCGCAAAATTAGCGCACCAATTCCAAGTGGGCCGCCAACTTTGTGGCCACTAATGGTCATAGCAAAGAGCCCAAGATCATTGAAGGAAAGTGGAACTTTAGTAAAACTTTGTACGGCATCTGTATGTACCGGAATATCTCCAGCAAGCTTTACAACCTCACCTACTGGCTGAATGACACCAGTCTCATTATTGCTATGCATCACGGAGATGAGTGCAATTTCAGATCCGCGAGCTGTAATGACTTTTCTTAAGAAATCTAGATCAATCACACCATGTGTCGTGACTGGAATCTCGATGAGTTCGGCACCTTCATGTTCAACGAGCCAATGCGCAGGATCTAATACTGCATGATGTTCGATGCTGGAAACAACGATTACCTTCTTAGGTGAATTCCAGAACAAACCCTTAATGGCAGCGTTATTTGCCTCTGTTCCTGATCCAGTAAAGATAACTTCACTAGCAAGACAACCAACAACCCGGGCAATTTTTTCGCGGGCATCTTCAACATCTTTACGTGTAGATCGACCTTCAGTGTGTAGTGAAGATGGATTACCAAGTTTGCGAAGGGAGGTATTCATTGCATCAATGGCAACGTCGAACATCGGCGTGGTTGCCGCATGGTCGAGATAGACGCTCATTGGAGCAGTCTAGTTCGTCTGGGCGAACTAGCCTTTCTTAGAAATGACGCCGGAAGTAGCTTGCGGCAGCACGTTAAAGAGGTCACCGACTACGCCGAAATCAGCGATATCAAAGAGTGGCGCGTCCGGATCTTTATTTACCACAACGATTGTCTTTGAAGTCTGCATACCTGCGCGGTGCTGAATAGCGCCAGAGATTCCACATGCAACATAGAGCTGCGGGCTAACAGACTTTCCAGTCTGTCCGACTTGATGTGAATGCGGATACCAACCTGCATCAGTTGCCGCACGTGATGCACCAACTGCTGCGCCTAATGAATCTGCAAATGCTTCAACTGCAGTGAAATTTCCATCGGTTCCACGCCCACCAGAGACAACAACGTTTGCCTCAGTTAACTCTGGACGTCCACCCTTGACAGGTGGTTGTGAAGAAGAAATCGTTGACTTTTTAGCATCTGCGCTAATTGATGTTGATTCATTTTCAATAGCTGGTGTTGAGTTATTGAAATCTGCTTCAACACTATTCGGGCGAACTGTAATTATGGCTATGCCATGAGAAACCTTTGAGTGCACCGTTGTTGATCCACCAAATACCAATTGTGTTGCTGTGCAATCAGCTGCAACATCAACTGCATCTGTAATGATTCCTGATTCAGTCAGCACTGCAACGCGAGCAGCAACTTCCTTACCAAAGGCGTGCGATGCAATAAGAACAGCTGCAGGTGACTTCTCTTTCACAAGTTGTGCGAGTGCATCAGCTGATGCGGCAACGCCGTACGTTGCAAAGTCATCTGATTCAATAACAAGAACTTTTGCAATCGGTCCTTGATTAACGGATGCAGCAAGAGCAGCGCCTTGACCAGCACCTGCAAGGACAACTGCAGTCACAGCACCAATGCGTGCACCAGCAGTTGCTAGCTCTGCTGTAGTTTTGCTTGACTTTCCACCTGAAAAATCAGCAAGAATTAATACATCACTCATATCAATTTCTTCTCTGCTAGGAAGTTCGCGAGCGCTTCTCCGCCGCTACCTTCATCGGTCACCTTCAGTCCTGCTGCGCGAGCCGGACGTGGTGTTGCATCATTAACTTGTGACCACGCACTTTGCGCAGCAATTCCAACGGATGCTAAATCTCTCTGATCAATCGTCTTCTTCTTCGCAGCCATGATTCCCTTAAATGATGGATAACGTGGCTCGTTAATTTTTTCTACAACGCTAATAACAACGGGAAAAGCAGCTGAAATTTCATCAACACCGGCTTCTGTGACACGGGTAATTGAAACTTTTCCAGCAGGGTCCACAACAACTTTTGATGCAAAGGTGAGCTGAGCCCAACCTAGGCGAGCGCTAATCATCGCCGGAACAACGCTCATACGCGCATCAGTTGATTCGGTGCCACAAATAACAATGTCATATCCACCATCGGCGATTACCTTTGCAAGAACTGCTGACGTTGCAAGGGCATCGGATCCTGCAAGAGCCACATCACTAATGAGGACTGCATCATTTGCACCCATAGACAATCCTTTACGCACTGCCTCAGTTGCGCGATCTGGACCCATGGAAATCAGAGTCACGGTATTAGCGCCACCTTCTTCATTTCCACCATGTGCTTCTGCAATACGCAGCGCTTCTTCAACGGCATATTCATCGAGATCATTAAGAACGGCATCAACGCTCTCGCGATCGAGAACTCCATTGACCATCTTCTTCTCGGCCCACGAATCGGGAACCTGCTTTACGCAGACTGCAATCTTCATAGGCATAATGTTACTGGCCAGTAAACCATTTGGAAAGCGGAAAAACTCTCAACTAACACTTCACCTTCTATTAACAGACATGTAACCTTCGGGCGAATTTCAGGATGTGTGCATCGCTCACTCTACTTTCATGATCGAGATGGAGACAAATCAAAAACTGCGCATTGCAGTTGTGACCGAAGCATTCCTGCCACAAGTTAATGGCGTCACGAACTCAGTCCTCAGACTTCTTGAGTATTCCAAATCTCAAGGCCATGAAGTGTTAATCATCGCACCAGAGAGTGAAGGTGGTCCGACAAGTTACCTTGGCTACAAAATCAAGCACGTTCCAAGTATTGCAATGAAGAAATTAATCCCAATGGGAGTTCCACGGAAATTTCTCGAACCACTTCTTGAAGGTTTTGATCCAGATGTCATTCACTTAGCGTCACCCATCTTTCTTGGTCACTACGTTGCCAGAATTGCGAAGAAGATGGGCATACCAACTGTCTCTGTCTATCAAACAGATATTGCCGGCTTTGCACGTCACTACGGTTTAACAATTGCACATAACACTTTGAAGAAATGGGTCTCACGCATTCATCAAGCTTCCGATATCACTTTGGCTCCATCAAAGTGGGCTTGTCGTGATCTTGAAAGTAATGGCGTCAAGAATGTTCGTATCTGGAAACGTGGTGTTGACCTTGTTAATTTCGATCCGTCACGCCGTGATGAGCTTCTTCGCGCAAATATCGTTGGAAAAAGCGAGAAGCTCATCATTGGGTATGTCGGTCGACTAGCAAATGAGAAACGAATTGATGATTTAGCAATTTTGGATCAGCAGCGAGATATTCAACTTGTCATAGTTGGAGATGGTCCTGCGGCTGCTCGTTTTAAGAAAGAACTGCCCAACGCGCGATTTGTTGGGTATCAGTCAGGAACAGAACTTGCTCGCTACGTCGCATCTTTCGACATCTTCGTTCATACCGGTAAACACGAAACTTTCTGCCAAGCGATTCAAGAATCACTTGCTGCGGGCGTTCCTGTCATTGGACCAGACTCTGGTGGGCCAGTTGATCTTATTGATCATGGTGTGACGGGATTACTTATTGATACCGCTGACTCTCACGCGCTTCTGGAAGCAGTAGAAACTCTTCGCGCACATAGCTCTTTTGATCTTATGAAATTAGCTGCGCGTAGGGCTGTCGAACACCGCACATGGGATTACATCAACAGTCAACTCATTGAGCACTACCGCGATGCCATACATCAAGTCTCTAAGAAGAAAGATTTAGTCGCATGAAAATCATTCATATTGCGAACTTTTATGGACCTAAATCTGGTGGTATCAAAACCACGCTTCATAATTTGAGCGCTGAGTATGAAAAAATTGGGCACGAATTTATCTACGTTGTTCCCGGAAAGAAGTTTTCGCGCGAGAAGATGAGCCACGGTGCCTGCATAACTCTGCCTTCGTGGGTAATTCCCTTTAGCGGTGGTTACCGTGTTATCCGTTCAAATCGCCAAGTGAAGACAATTTTGCAATCACTTAAACCAGATCGCATTGAAGTATCGGATCGATTTACCTTATCGTGCCTTGGACGTTGGGCCAGTAATCGCAATATTCCAGCAATTGTCTTTAGCCACGAAACTCTCAAAGGGTTGGTCAAAAACTACTTTGGTATTTCACTCAAGAACTTTGTAGGTTGGCATAACTCACGCCTTGCCTCAAAGTTTGATTATGTTGTGACAACAACTGATTTTGCAGCGGCTGAATTTGATGAAATCGGAACATCTAATGTGGTGAAAATTCCCCTCGGAGTTGATTTAGATACCTTCTCTCCACGGCATCGCAATGAAGAGCTGCGCACAAAGATGATAAAAGGTGGGGATGTGCTCCTCGTTCATTGCGGGCGACTTTCACCTGAAAAGAAGCCAGAACGATCACTACAGACACTTCGTGAACTTCTAGGTCGCGGTATTAATGCTCGTCTTGTATATATCGGAAGTGGTCCTCTGCATAAGAAGCTGTATGACTCATCCCGAGATATTCCAGTTACTTTCTGGGGATATGTTGCCAATAAGAACTTACTCGCACAGATGATTGCATCTGCCGACATATCACTGGCCCCGGGCCCAATCGAAACTTTCTGTTTAGCCGCACTTGAATCACTAGCTAGTGGAACTCCGGTGGTTGCATCTAATACGAGCGCTGTCGGTGAGTTCTTAACTCAAGATAACGGTGACTTCGTCGGCCTTACTGCGGCAAATAATGGAGCCGCATTTGCGGATGCAGTAGAAATAATTCTTGATGAATTACGTGAAGATGCAACGCTCTCAGAACGTTGCAGGATTCAGGCTGAGGAATTTCCTTGGTCGAGAACCATTCTCAAGCTTGATTCGATTCATTCGGTGACGGCGGCTTAAAGTGAATATGCCGATCACTTTCGCCATCATCGGTGATAGCGCGGCTTCGGGCGTCGGCGATTCAGATCAATACAGGAATCATTTCGGGTGGGGTTTCCACCTGGCGCAAGCTTTTAGCGAACCTATCGCTTACCTCAACGTATCTCGTCCAGGGGCGCAATCAAAGGAAGTACTAGAAGAACAGCTTCCAAAGATTCTGATTCATAACCCAGAGTTGGTTGCCGTGATTGTTGGCGGAAATGACTTACTGCGTAATGGATTTTCTCCGACTGCTTTTGAAATCAATCTCAATGAAACACTGAGGCAGATTGAAGAAATCGGCGCCACAGTTATGTTGCTTGAACTTCATGACCCTACTGAAATTGTTCCGATGCCAAGACTCGTTGCTCGAGTTTGCCGCAGACGCGTAAATGCGGTGAATCGAATTACACGCAAACTAGCTCACAGATACAGCGCAGTTATGCTTCCTACGAGATCTCTCGAAACTATTTATTCTCGGGATAAGTGGCATGTCGATCGCATGCATCCAAGCAGACTTGGCCATCAATTTATTGCTGATAATTTTGCACATTTGCTACGTGCTCGCGGTTTTGAAATTGATACTGTCAAAGTGGGGGTCAATAACAATCGCAGCAGGAAAGATTCAATTATCTGGATGTTAAAAAACGGCACTCCTTGGTTTCTCAAACGAAGTGTCGATTTACTACCTGCATTACTCTTTTTATCTATCACCGAACTTATCTACATCTATCGCCACAGAGGCGAGAATGAATCTGCAGATCTTTACTTCCCTGATTTCACCCCAGTAACAGGAAATTCACCGCAAGGCGTAAAAAACGCACGAGTTTCCTAACTCAAGCGATGTAACAATCGCGCCACACTGCGCTCACATCTGGTTTGTTACTCAGTCGTAACCCAATATATTAGCCACGTGCTTGCAATCATCGCCCCCGGACAAGGTTCACAAACTCCCGGAATGCTTACATCGTGGCTAGAAGATGCAGATGCGAAGAATTTACTTAAGCAGTGGTCTGAAGCGATTGACCTAGACCTTATTCATCTGGGAACTACCGCAGATGCAGATGAAATTAAAGATACGGCTAACGCGCAACCACTTATCGTTTCTGCAGGTTTGCTCAGTGCCCGAGCCTTAAGTGCGCAAGGAAAATATGGTTTCGTCGCTGGACACTCGGTCGGTGAAATAACAGCTGCTGTAATTGCTGGCGTGCTCACACCGCTTGATGCAATGAAATTGGTTCGTGCACGCGGAATTGAGATGGCAAAAGCCGCCTCCATTACTCCTGCCGGAATGGCTGCTGTGCTTGGTGGCGATCGCCAAGTTGTCTTACACGCAATCGCTGATTTGGGACTTGTTGCAGCCAATGACAATGGCGGCGGACAAATCGTTGCAGCAGGTGACCTTGATGCCATTGCCAAACTTGCACCCGAAGGTGCACGTGTTCGTCCCCTTGCTGTTGCAGGTGCCTTTCATACCTCTTTTATGCAACCAGCGGTAGAACCACTTCGCGCACTTGCCGCAAGCATCTCGGTATCAGAGCCAAGCGTTGGGGTTATCTCTAATAAAGATGGAGAGGTTATTAGATCAGGTCGCGAGATTCTTGATCGCATTGTGAATCAGATTGCTAATCCAGTTCGTTGGGATTTATGTATGGCACAACTTGATTCTCAGGGAGTCACAGGAGCCATTGAAGTTGCACCAGCCGGAACTCTGGTTGGATTGATTAAGCGTGCAGTTCCAAATATCGAACAATGTGCACTGAAATCCCCAGCTGAGCTCGAATCTGCAGGAGAATTTGCTGCACAACACGGAGGTAAGTGATGTCAAAAGTAATCGCAACAAAGAGCGGTAGCGAGAGCCAGATTCTGGCTGTTGGTTCCTACCGACCTAAGCGATTAGTTCCTAACTCTGAAATTGTCGATCGCATCGAATCAAGTGATGAATGGATTCAACAGCGCACAGGAATTGAATCACGTCGCTTTGCAGATGAATCTGAATCCTTGCTCGATATGGCCACATGGGCTGCTGAAGCTGCGCTGAAGAATGCCAAACTAGCTATCACTGATATCGACACCATCATTGTTGCAACGATTACTTTTCCGTTCCAAGCACCATCTGCTGCCACTGCAATTTTGCAACGACTTGGCCATCCCAAAGCTGCGGCATTTGATATCAATGCAGCGTGTGCTGGTTTTTCTTACGGTGTTTCAATGGCCCACGATTTCATTAAATCTGGAACTTCTAAAAAAGTTCTAGTAATTGGTGCTGAGAAGATTTCAGATTTCACAGACCCCAATGATCGTGCTACAGCTTTTATCTTTGCCGATGGCGCCGGTGCAGTAGTTATTGGCGAATCTCAAGAAGCTGGCATTGGCCCAGTTGAATGGGGCTCAGATGCTGATTCACGGGATGCAATCTTGATGAATCCATCGTGGATTGAGGTACGTGATGTTGAAACACAATTAACAAAAGCCGGAAGTAAGTGGCCAAATATTGCTCAAGAAGGACAGAAAGTTTTCCGCTGGGCAGTTTTCTCCATGAGCAAAGCCGCAATGAAGGCACTCGAATCAGCAGGCCTGAGCGTTAATGATCTCGATGCTTTTATTCCTCATCAAGCAAATATTCGAATCATTGAATCGATGGCAAAAGAGATGAATATGCCTGACTCAGTTGTGATTGCAGATGACATTCGAGTAAATGGAAATACATCTGCTGCGTCAATCCCACTTGCGATGGATGTGTTGTTGAAGAAACACCCAGAACTTCACGGCAAGTTAGCCCTTCTGATTGGGTATGGCGCAGGTCTCGTTTATGCGGGCCAAGTTGTGAAATTACCGCCTAAACCGTAAATTTTTTACAAATATCCACCCATTTACTGGGAAGTAAGCCCTCTTTTCATAGACAATTACTCACCTGTCCCCACTAGTAAAGTTAAATAGCAAAGGAAAAATAATGGCGCTTTCACAAGCAGATGTACTTGCAGGAATCAAAGAGATTGTTGAAGAAGTAGCGGGTATCCCAGCTGCATCAATCGAACTCGGTAAGAACTTCACAGATGATCTAGAAGTTGACTCACTCAGCATGGTTGAAGTTGTTGTTGCATGCGAAGAGCGCTTCGGAGTGAAGATTCCTGATGAGAAGGTAACTGAGCTTGCAACAGTGGGCGACGCAGTTAACTTCATCGTTAACGCTGCTGCGTAATTAAGCAGATCTAGTTAGATAAATCTTGGTATGTCACAACGTCGTGTAGTAGTCACCGGTCTTGGGGCGACAACGCCTCTCGGCGGTGATGTTGATTCCACGTGGAAGGCTCTTCTTGCCGGCCAAAGTGGAGTCAGGCTCCTGACCGAAGATTGGCGTGAACTTCTTCCCGTGCACTTTGCTGCGCGCGTTGCGATGGAACCAGCAGATCAGATGGAGCGCGTTGAAATGCGCCGCCTTGATCGCTCAGAACAATTTGCACTCATCGCATCTCGCGAAGCGTGGAAAGATGCAGGCTCACCGGATGACATTGATAAGGAACGGCTTGGAGTTGTCGTTGCTTCAGGTATCGGTGGCGTAATCACCTTGCTTGATCAATTTGTAAACTTAAATGAAAAAGGCGCACGTGGGGTTAGCCCACACACAGTGCCGATGTTGATGCCTAATGGACCTGCTGCAAATGTTGGACTCGAACTACAAGCAAAAGCTGGTGTGCACACACCAGTAAGTGCATGCGCATCCGGTGCTGAGGCAATCGGTTACGCATACGAAATGATTAAGAATAATCGCGCGGACATCATCGTCACCGGTGGCGTTGAAGCTGCAATTCATCAATTACCTATGGCCGGCTTTGCTGCAATGAAGGCGCTATCTACTCGCAATGATGCACCAGCTCGTGCATCTCGTCCGTATGACGTAGACCGTGATGGATTTGTACTGGGTGAAGGCGGCGGAATTCTTGTCATTGAAGAGTATGAACATGCAAAGGCGCGCGGTGCAAAGATTTACTGTGAAATCGGCGGTCAAGGCTTAACTTCCGACGGTTATCACATCGCAGCACCAGATCCGGAAGGCAGCGGAGTACAGCGTGCTATTAAGTTCGCACTTGCTAACTCTGGCTTATCAACAAAAGATATTGTTCATCTGAACGCGCATGCCACATCTACTCCTGCAGGCGATGTTGCAGAAGCAAATGCCCTTCGTAAAGCACTTGGTAAAGATGCTGACCATGTTGCAGTGTCGGCAACGAAATCGATGACTGGTCATTTACTTGGTGGCGCTGGTGCAATCGAATCTGTATTTATTGTGAAAGCTCTACAAGATCGCCTCGCTCCCCCAACAATTAATATTGAAAACTTAGACCCAGCTGTGACAGTCGATGTTGTTCGCGACACACCACGCCAACTTCCTGCGGGCGATATCGCAGCGCTCAATGATTCTTTCGGTTTCGGCGGTCACAACGTAGTACTTGCATTCAAATCGCTCTAATCTAGAACCATGACAGCGCCGGTCAATCCCCTTGATCCTGAAGTTCGCATCGCCACACTGGTCGATGACTCAAAATATGAATTACTTCTGCCGCGTACTGATTGCGGAATGGTTGCAGCAACAGGACAAGCAAAAGGAAATAAAGTTGTCATCTTTGCATCCGATCCCACTATTAAAGGTGGCGCATTGGGTATTGAAGGTTCACAAGTAATCGTCCAGGCATATCGCGCTGCAATGGGTGCGCAAGTTCCGGTAGTTGGCATCTGGCATTCAGGTGGTGCTCGCTTAAGTGATGGAGTTGCATCACTTAACGCATTCGGTGAAGTCTTCCAATCAATGGTCACAGCCAGTGGTCGCATTCCGCAGTTATCACTTGTACTTGGACCAACAGCAGGAGGCGGTGCATATGGGCCCGCACTTACCGACGTTGTTGTTTTAGCGCCCGAAGGCCGCATCTTTGTAACAGGACCTGATGTCGTTAAATCTGTCACCGGAGATATCGTTGATATGGCACTTCTTGGTGGACCCGAGGCGCACAGTAAGAACTCGGGTGTTGCACACGTTATTGCACCTTCCGAAGAAGTTGCATTCAAGGAAATTGCAGATTTGATTTCGCTCTTTTCAAATCAAGGCTTAATGTCTGCAACTGTTGAAGATATTCCACTGGCGCATCTGGTTCCAGATTCGGCTAAGCGTGTGTATGAAGTGCATCCACTGGTTGATGCGATTCTAGATAAGGATTCCGAGAAGCTAGAACTGCTTGATATGTGGGCTGAGAATATGACAACAGTTCTGGGTCGCTTTGGTGGCCGCACAGTCGGGGTGATCGCAAATAATCCGCAACATATCGGCGGAGTCCTAGATTCGGCAGCCGGAGAGAAAGCCGCTCGCTTTGTTCGCACATGCGATGCTTTCGGAATTCCACTCATTGTCATTGCAGATGTCACTGGCTTCTTACCGGGCATCGGCCAAGAGTGGGAAGGCGCCGTGCGACGTGGCGCAAAGTTATTGCACGCATTTGCTGAAGCGGTTGTTCCTCGAGTCACCGTAATTACCCGCAAAGCATTTGGCGGAGCATTTGTTGCGATGAACTCAAAATCACTCGGTGCAACAAGAGTATTTGCTTGGCCACAAGCTGAAGTTTCAGTGATGGGAGCTGTAGCCGCTGTACGCGTTCTGCATAGGCGCTTACTTGCAGATTTGCCTGCTGATCAACGTGCGGATATGGAACTTGAATTAGCGGCAGAACACGAAAGAGTTTCAGGCGGTGTTGCACGCGCAATCGAGATTGGTGCTGTGGATGAAATGATTGAACCTAATAAGACACGTAGTGCTATCGCAAAAGTTCTTGCTGCTGCTGAATACCAGCGTGGATCACACGGCAATATTCCGCTGTAATTTACTTAACTGAGAAAGTTACAGAAACTGTCGACGTCACAGTCTTTTCAATACTGGAAGTGTCATATGCGCCAGTATCTTGCGTCATAGTTGAATCAGGAGTCGTTACCTGGAATACACCGGACTTAACAGATTGCACGGAACCCACTTTGCCGCCGACAGCCTTAGTAATTGCCTCGGCGCGGATCTTCGCATCTTTCATCGCTTCTTCAAGTAGCTGCGGGCGTAAGGTGGGAAGAGTAGATAGGTAGTACTGAGGACCATAATTATTAACAGTTACCCCAGCCTGCAAAATCGATCCAATACCTTGCGACAACTTAGAAATCAGTTGAACATCTTTTGAGCGGACGACTACATCTCGAGAAGCGCGATAATTAAGAATCTTGCCTGTGTTGTTGCCATTTACATACTGCTCATTTGCATAGGTAGAAACTGAGCCAAGCGTTAGTGCATCCGCTGGAATTCCGCCATCGGTCAGGTACTTGCTCACTGAAACAACATCGTTTCCAACCTTAGTCACAGCCTCGGCAACTGTTGGACGCGTCAGTGAAACATTGAGTGTCCACACCACATTATCTGCAGTTGCTGAAGTTTTAGCCGATCCAGTCACTGTGATTCCATTTGCATTGCGTGCTGCAAACCCCGCTCCAACTTTTACTAATCCTCCACCCAAAGCAACTGCGAGAATAAGTGCAATTACTATATAAAGAATTGATTTACGACGTTCTACAGAAGTCATTGGCGCTTGCGTTGTCATGACGTAATCATATCGCGATTGTTATATCGCCCTCAGTCGTTGTACTTCCTGCAAGTCAACGCCTCTCATTGGTTCGAGCGCGTCATCCCATTGCTTACCGAGTGCTGCCTCTAATTTCTCACGAACTTCTAAATCATCAAAACTTTGTAGCGATTTTTGAATCACATTTTCAGAGATAAGGATGGAGCCGCTGCCATCGACCTGTGCGCGATGAATTCCGAGTTCTGGAGTAAATCTAAAGTACTCGCCACCATCGCTACTTAGCTCTTGTACTTCAAAACGCAAGTAATGCCAATTCTTCAGTGCAGTTGCCACTGCCGCAGCGGTTCCTGCGGGTGCACGGAATTCGATTGTCATGCGCAACGTACCTGCAGCAAGTGGTTGATCGCGCCATGTGTAATTGTGAACAGCACCAAGTAAGCCATTAAGGCCCCACTCGATATGTTGGCGCAGCGCAGATGGAGCCGAGTGAATAGTTATCAATCCGGCAAAGCTTTTATGTTGCATGAAGTACTCCTACCAAGGCGCCTTGTGCGACCTTCCCCGATCCACAAATGCTTACTCTTTGGTAGTTGAGTACCTTATTTATACGCCTTTCCGCTGACTTTGTGAATCCCCGCCTGTTTTTGAGCGTGATCTGCGCACATGAGGAATAGGAATACGGGTGCGTAACATGTACGCTTTTCCTTAGTCGGACGCTTTATCAGTACCCGTTGTTAGATTTACTTCTTTACTCGGTATGGCTGTAGCAAGACGAAGACTGGAGCTCGAGGAATTCTCGAACTCCTAAACATATCGAAGGAATAGTAAAAAATATGGCAACAGGTACAGTTAAGTGGTTCAACTCTGAAAAGGGTTTCGGTTTCATTGCAGTTGATGGTGGCGGACAAGATGTATTCGTTCACTACTCAGCAATCCAAGGAAACGGTTACAAGTCCCTTGAAGAGGGTCAGTCAGTGTCATTCGAGGTTGTCCAGGGTCCTAAGGGTCCTCAGGCAGATGCAGTGAACGCTAACTAAATTCACTTATAAATAAGGCCCGCCCGAGAAATCGGCGGGTCTTATTTTTTATCTATTTTTTGCCACACTACTTTTTCGGTAGCGGCGGAATTTCGCCAACTTTTAATTTCAGTGCTGCAACAGCTTTTGCTGGAGATAAATCTTTCCCATTCTTCCACGCATCTAAATATTTCCACGGCAAAACTTCACCGCGACGCACCCACCATGTATCAGCTGGTGTTGGCCACGAAATTCCAAAGTGAAGATGAGGAGATGTTCCGCGTGCACTTCCCGTTGCACCTACGGATCCAAGTATTTGTCCTGCTTGAACTACTAAACCTGGTTGGATGCTCACAGGAATAGATCGCAGATGTGAACCGTAGTAGCGAACGCCATCTTCACCAATAATGGAAACGGATAGACCGCCCCGGGTGATTCCTAGATTAGGTGGGCTCTTCCAAGTATCTACACGATTAACTTCATCGACAACACCGTTAATCGGTGCAACGAATTTACAGCCTGCTTTAGCCAAGATATCCGTCGCGGCATAGTCGTGATGGGCACGGGCGTAATCAACTTTGCAATCTGCAACAGGGAAAATATAAACCGGGGCAGCTTGAGCACTTGGTATCGCACCCAATAAAAAAGTGAGCACAAGAATTCTTCGCAACATAGGCTGAAGCCTAACTAAGGGCAGGTTAATTCTTCAGTGCGGCACGGTCGAGTTTGGCTGTGACTAACATGTGAGGAACAGTCAACGCCCAGATGGTCACCAACGTTAGCCAGAGAAATGAATCACTCAGATTATCTTTTGAGATTCCGCCGAGAATAAGAACGAAAATTAAGGTTCCAGCAAGGGCTGGTAAGCCCGGAATCACAGCGCTCATAAAAGCTCTACGAGCTTTCTGTACTTCATAAGCTGCCCGTGATTTTGGTAAGAGCGATGTGAGTCTTGCCGTATGTCGCATGGCGTGCCAACAGCCAAAGTAAACGGCAAATGCAACAAGCGGCGGTGCAACAGAAGCTAAGGCGGCAAGGAGTGCGATATCTAAGGCATCACGATATCTCTTACGTAGAAGCAAAACGGAAAGTCCTACTGCAGCGATAAGAGCAACGGCAATTTGAATCTCAGATGTGTAGCCATGATGCCAATTAACGAGATGGGAATTGACCTTTGTCAGGGCTTCGGTGCTTCTGCTATTTACCAGCGGAATTACAACCGGCACAAGACCGCCAGCAGATGCATATGCCCAGACAGGAATCGGATTACCATCGCGATTTCTCATACGATCTAGCTCTGCGATAAAAGCACTATCGCCAATACCAAAGTGTGTCGCGCTCATTATGACTACAGCGATAAATCCCCAGACATTCCATTGCAAGATAGCCCAAATAGCAGCCAGCGCAATGGCCACATATATCGTCACAAAGAGAGCCATCTTCACTGGGTTGGATTTAGGCAGCGTCACCAAGTGATCCAGTGCTCCATGAGGAATTCCTATTGCCAGTGCAAGTGCGGCAAGTGCTACCTGCCAATTAAGAGAATTGCTTCCAAACCATGATGAGAAGAGCAGAGAAAGCACAATGGTAATTGCGACACAGATATTGGAAAAGGTTCGCACGCTGGCGAAGACTCTCAACTTAGCTGTGTCCATAAACCTCACAGTAGCAATTTTGTTGCCTATCTATGCAAAAATGTGGGCATGAAACATTGGTCATATATGGGAATGCTGATTTTTACCCTATGTGGCTCAGGCTGGTTAGAAATAGTTCTTAAGACAGGTGTACTTCGTCGTATCAAGCGAGCGGCCCTGAGCATCCTGCCCATCAGCATCCTCTTTCTTATCTGGGATGCATATGCAATTTCAAAAGGTCACTGGTTCTTCGATCGCGAGCAGATACTTGGAATCTATGGCCCATTTAGTATTCCGCTGGAAGAATACTTTTTCTTCATTGTTGTTCCTCTTGCTGCAATCCTCACCATTGAAGGCGTCACAACAGTAAAACCTCATTGGCGTAAAGGTGAGTTCGGCGAATGATTTACTCAGATATCGCTATCGCAGCATTTAGCATCTCAGTCATGGTTGATCTCTTTCTCTTTAAGAACTCCATGCTCACTCGCGCCGCATTCTGGACTTCTTACGCAATCATTCTTCCTTTTCAATTACTCACTAATTGGTGGCTCACTGCGCGCAATATCGTGATGTACAACCCTGATGCCATTATTGGGGTCCGCATTTGTGCGGCACCTATCGAAGATCTGCTCTTCGGTTTCGCACTTGTGTTAAGCGTGATGGGAATGTGGGAATTCTGGGGCCGTAGAGGAATGCAACGCCATTAGATGACCCCTTAAGATTGTCTACGACGAGGCGGTAGCTCAGTTGGTTAGAGCCCCGAACTCATAATTCGGTCGTCGTCGGTTCGAGCCCGACCCGCCTCACCAATCCTTTGTAAATCGGTTACGGACGACCCATATCTGCAAAAGCGCGGTCGAAGAGTTCAGCGAATGCGATGGAGTCAGAGTGCGGCATGAGCCAACCATCTTCTCCGCGAATTCGTCGCGACATTGCATCTGCCATGAGTTGGTAAGGATCGCACGCATCGAAGTGTTCGGTAGTTACTGTGCCATCGATTTCGATTTCAAGAGCGCTTGGTTTGTTATGCGAATTAAAGGCATCGTTTCCAATCATGGAGACTCGGCCCTTTGTCCCGATAACATCGAAGTACAAAGTACCTGGCGTATTCATTGAGGTAAGTGTTTCAGCGTGTGCGCCACCAATATCAAATGAGGTTGTAACAGTTTCATCGCTGCCCTTTGGATGCCACTTCACTTGAGTCTTGAGATTTGTGATCGGTGCAAAATCCATCAACCAAATGGGTGCTGCAACAGAGTAAGGACCAAGGTCATAGAGTCCCCCGCCGCCTAATTCATAGACTGTGCGGATATTGTCCTCATCTAGTCCGTCGTAGGTAAATGCGCTGCGAATATTCTTAACTTCGCCAATAATTCCAGAGTCAACAATTTCTTTAAAGCGCAGAGTGCGTGGATGCCAACGATTCCAGCTAGCTTCCATAAAAATCAGCCCAGTCTCATCTGCAACTGCAATCGCTTCTTGTAACTGTGCAAGATTCATTGCTGCAGGCTTTTCACAGAGAACATGTTTGCCAGCACGCATTGCCTTAATTGACCACTCGATGTGTAGCGAATTAGGTAGCGAGATATAGATAGCTTCAACTTTTGGATCAGCTAAGAGTTCGTCGTAATCTGTATAAACCAAACCAGATGGCGATAATGATTTGCCGCGAGCAGCATCTTTAGAGCCAACTGCATAAATTTCACCGTATTGTGAATTAAGTAGCGCTGGATAGAGCGCTAACTTTGCAATATATCCAGCCCCAATAAATCCCCAGCGCACTTTTTCCATAGCGGTGAGAGTACTTGCTTCCTAAATAAAGACCAATTGGCCCTTCACGCTGGATGTATACTTTCCCATTCATCCCTTAGTCACCTTGAATTAACCGAATTAGGACACCCTTAGACTGTGAAAGATTCTTCAACAAACTATCAAGATCGAGAGCTCACTTGGCTCGATTTCGATACTCGCGTTCTGGAACTTTCCGAAGACCCTACAGTCCCTCTTCTGGAACGAGTTCGGTTTCTAGCGATCTTCTCATCGAATCTTGATGAATTCTTTATGGTTCGCGTGGCATCTCTAAAATCAAAAATCGAACGTGGAGTCACAACCGCGAATAGCGCCGGTTACACCCCAAAAGAACTCTTAAAAATTGTTCTGCAGCGGACAGATGAATTGGTAAATATTCAGGCTGAGCGCTTTAGGGATGTCATCATTCCTGAGCTTCGGACTCACGGTATTGAATTCCTGAAAATTGCAGAACTGAGCGACTCTGAGCGTGATCATCTGAAAGATTATTACAACAGAAGAGTCTTCCCTGTTTTAACTCCACTGGTGGTGGATCCTTCGCACCCATTTCCTTATATCTCTGGACTCTCACTCAATATCGGTGTGAATATCGAATCAAGTGATGATCAAGATATTAGCTTCGCTCGCGTTAAGGTGCCCTCAAATCTCCCGCGCTTTATCCGCACATCTGACACATCCAGCTTTAGATTTGTCCTAATTGATGAACTTATTGCCGAACACCTCGATGAGCTCTTTCCTGGCGTGACTCTCAAAGACCATTTCTTCTTCCGAGTCACAAGAAATCAAGATCTTGATCTCGATGAAGATGAGACCGATGACATCCTGGAAACGATGGAGAAAGAACTTACTCGTCGTCGCTTTGGTCCGCCGGTGCGCCTTGAAGTAGATAAAGTCATTAACCCGCAAGTTCTCAATGAACTCATGGATGAACTTCAAATTGAACCACTTGATGTTCTCAAATACGACTCACCACTTGATTTACGCAGCCTAAATCAGATCGCCGATCTAGATCTACCTAATTTGAAATTCAAGCCATTTAGAAGTGAGACAGCGCCAGAACTTCGAGATGTGGATCCCGCGTCAACAGATTCCTACTTTGCAGCGATTCGTAAAGGTGAAATTCTGCTTCATCACCCGTATCAATCCTTTACGACCTCAGTCGTTAAATTCTTAGAAAGCGCCGCTCAAGATCCACAGGTTTTAGCTATCAAGCAGACTCTCTATAGAACATCCGGTGACTCACCAATTGTTGAAGCACTGATTGAAGCAGCCGAGGCAGGCAAGCAAGTTCTTGCTGTCATTGAAATTCGTGCTCGCTTTGATGAGATGGCAAATGTTCGTTGGGCGAGAAAACTTGAAGAAGTTGGCGTCCATGTTGTTTATGGTCTTATGGGCCTTAAGACGCATGCGAAGTTATCTCTTGTCGTGCGCGAAGAAGGCGACACTCTGCGCCGGTACTGCCACGTTGGAACTGGAAATTACAATCCAAAAACTGCGCGCTTCTACGACGATTTGGGAATTTTGAGTGCTGACCCTGTGCTTGGCGATGATCTCTCACGTTTATTTAACGAGCTCTCTGGTTACTCTACTAAGCATGAGTACACCCGATTACTTGTTGCTCCCCACAGTCTGCGCAAGAGCCTCATTGCAAAAATTAAGCGAGAAACGCGCCATCATCTTGATGGAAAACCATCCTGGATCAGACTCAAACTCAATTCATTATTGGATGAAGAAATCATTGACGCGCTCTATGAAGCAGCAGATGCCGGCGTGAAGGTGGAAATAGTTGTGCGCGGAATTTGTTCAATTCGTCTAAATACTCAAGCACGCCGGGAAAATATTAAGGTCCGTTCAATTCTGGGCCGCTTCTTGGAGCACTCACGTATCTATTACTTTAGAAATGATGGTGCAGAAGATTACTTCATTGGCAGCGCAGATATGATGCATCGAAATCTTGATCGTCGCGTTGAAGCACTTGTTCACATTGAATCTGATAAACACAAAGTGCGCCTGCAAGGTATTCTTGATGATTCAATGTCAGATCAATACTCGACATGGAAGTTAACTGATGAGAATCAGTGGCAGAGAAATATTAAGGATTTTGATGGAAATCTTCTTGTGAATTTCCAAGACCACTTCGTGGATCGACATAACCGTTCATGATTAGAGCTGCCGGTGCACTCTTATGGCGCGAAAATTCAGATCTAGTAACTGAGGTAGCGCTGATTCATAGGCCACGTTATGACGATTGGTCACTTCCGAAAGGCAAGATTGAAGTGGGCGAGACTGCGCTGCAATGTGCCTACCGCGAACTTCTTGAAGAGACTGGAATCAAGGGAACTTTTACGCGTGAACTAGGTTATGTGGAGTACGAAGAATCCGGAGAACAGAAGCGAGTCAGGTATTGGGCCGCCAAATGCGCACTGAGCAATACGCAATTTACTGCTAACGAGGAAGTAGATGAAATTAGATGGCTAAAAATTTCAGATGCTAAAGCATTGGCAACGCATGATTCCGATCAATCAATAATTGATACTTTTGCGAGTCAAGATCCACATACAGATACGCTAATTATTCTTCGCCACACAAAAGCTCTCGAGCGAGGCGATTGGGATGAAGAAGACTCACAGCGCACATTAAGTGAATCTGGTTTTGACCAAGCACAACTTCTGATTAAACATTTAGAACCGTTTGCCATCGATGAGCTCTACACATCTAATTACACCCGTTGCGTGCAGACCGTGACTCCACTGGCTCATCTACGCGGGCTCACTATCACCGAAGTTCCAAGCTTGAATGAAGAGACGTTCAATGAAGACCCAGAACGCTCAATCTCTTTTGCCAACGCGGTTAAGCAGGATGAGAAAAATATTCTGATCTGTAGCCATAATCCGGTGATTCCAACAATGGTACGCGGCATCCTGAATACAAAGTTAAAGAATAAGGACCTCATCAAGTTAGAACCTGGCGATGCCTGGATTGTTCACCGACTGCATGGTGAAATCGTGGGGCTGGATTACCTAAGCATCTCTGGCTAGCGCTCAATCCAATCGAGGCGATGCAGGACAATTCCTTCACGCAGCGCCCACGGACAGATCTGAACTTCACGCAGAGAAAGCGTCTTCATTAACTGTCTTGCCACCATCGCACCTGCAACTATTTGTGGAGCACGCTCGGCAGATATTGCGGAAAGTTTCTTGCGAGATTCAAGATCGAGTGACTGTAGTTCTGGCACCATCTCATTGAGTGCGTTCAACGTTAGATGCTGACCAAATTTCGGATATAAATTCTGTGAAATTTTTGCCAAAGTTCTAAAGGTCTTACTTGTGCCAGAGGCAATATCTTTTTCATAGCTCGCCAGTGAATCTGCCAAAGGTGAAATTTCTTCTTCCAGATACTCTTCTAATGACTTTAATGATTTAGCAGAGTACGGATCGCCTTTGAGGAATTTTCTAGTAAGTCGACCAGCACCTAATTGAATGGATGTTTTAAATGCAGGATCTTCATCTGGACCTCGTGCAATCTCAAGTGAGCCACCACCGATATCCAAGACGAGTAAATCACCGGATGACCAGCCAAGCCAACGGCGTGCTGCGAGAAATGTAAAACGCGCTTCTTCATCACCGCTAAGAACCTGTAAATCAATTCCGCATTCCTTATTCACATGGGCAATAACAGCATCAGAGTTTTCAGCTTCTCGTATTGCAGATGTCGCAAATGCAAGCAGTTCATCAATATTAAGATGTGCGGCGTTAGCCATATTCGTGAGAATCGATTCAGTTATTCTATCTATTCCGATTTGGGTAATCGCACCAGCTTCATCAAGGTATTCAGTTAAGCGAATGATGGATTTATGCGAAGAGTTTGGAATTGGTGGTGCACCAAGGTGGGCATCAACTACCTGAAGATGAATAGTATTTGAACCAACATCTAATACACCGAGTCTCACGCTGCGCAGTCTAACGAGATTAAGCGCTCACACCTCTCAAATGCGGAAAAGCCATTTGGTCTGGTTCACCTGAGGTTAGGAAGCGAAGGTTCCGGTCACTAAGAAATAAACTCGACGAGAGACAGAGACCGCGTGGTCAGCAAATCGTTCGTAGTAGCGACCAAGGAGTGTGATGTCGATTGCGGATTCAACTCCGTGGGTCCATGTTGCATCGGTCAAGGATCCGATAAGTTGACGGTGTAACTTATCCATTTCATCATCATCTTTTTCAACCTGCAACGCCATAGCTGTATCGCGAGTTTCAATCACCACTGCTATTTTGCGTGAAATGTTTTCTGCCACAGTTCCCATATGGTTAACCAAATCGCGCAGCTCTGCAGGGATAGCATTTGCTGGATGGCGTAGTCGAGCAACCTTTGCGATGTGGTGCGAAAGATCTCCCATCCGCTCTAAATCAGCGCTCATACGCAGGGCGGTAACCAGCGCTCTTAGATCTGATGCAACAGGTTGTTGGCGTGCAATGATGTCAATGATTCGCGAATCTAATTCATGCTGGTTTGCATCAATTTTTTCATCTGAGGTAATTACTTCTTCTGCACCTTTGAGGTCACTTTCAAGAAGAGCGTGGGTAGCCTTCTTAATTGATTCGGAAACCATATTGGAGAGATCAACAAGTGATTGCGAGACCCCATCGAGCTCGTCTTGGAATACTGAACGGATGAGTGCCATGGAGGTGAATTTAGGCGCAGTCGGTGAATAACGCAATGCGTAAAGGTAAACGGACGGTAAACTGTCCTAACGAGCAGTTAGGCTACCCGTATGTGGCGTCGTCATGAAGAGTTGAGTGAATCTACTGAAATATCACCCGCATTTTTCAACGTACTTTCACAATTAGATCAGGATGCCCTTCTTGTAGCCCCAGGTGAAGTAATTCTCTTCGCAACTGAAGGAGTCGAAACACTTAACATTCTCAAAGAGAATCGCATCAATAGCCCCGAGCTTGTTGCTCTCATTCGAGTTGTACGACGCACACATCAGACTCATCTTGGGAAAGTCGAGATCCCACGTGGACCAATAGGTGAAGGCTTGCGAGAACTAACCGTCAGAGCTATTTATATTGCCGAGCTCGACAATATCGTTGTGCTGCTCAGCGATGAAAGTGAAGCTGAGCGCGTTCATGAAGTTCGCCGCGACTTTGTTGCAAATATTTCACACGAATTAAAGACTCCTATCGGTGCGTTATCACTTCTGAGTGAAGCAGTCCTATCTGCCGCCGACGAACCGGATTCTGTCATCAAATTTGCTACTCGAATGCAGTTGGAAGCAAAGCGACTCACAGATTTAGTTCAAGAGATTATCAATCTTTCGCGGCTACAAGATTCAGATCCACTCATGGTTGCAAATGAAAACTCTGTTGCCGAATTAATTAATGAAGCAATTGACTTGGTAAAAACAACATCCGAATCCAAAGGGATTTCTGTAACAACCACCGAACTCCCCGATGTGATTGTGCTGGGCGATGGCGAACAACTCATCATGGCGCTCACTAACTTGCTGGAAAATGCCATCAACTACTCTCCAGAGAACACCAAGGTTTCAGTCTCCTCAACCATCAGTGATGGCATTGTTGAAATCATCGTGGCGGATCAGGGAATAGGCATACCTGAAGGTGAGCAAGACCGAATTTTTGAACGTTTCTACAGAGTAGATCCTGCACGTTCCCGTGAAACCGGTGGAACTGGCCTCGGTCTCTCCATTGTCAAGCACGTCGCATCCAAGCATGGCGGTGAAGTAAAAGTGTGGAGCTCTCCCAACGTTGGCTCCTCATTCGCACTTCGCTTACCAATTTTCATATCAACAGGGGGCAGTTCAGAATGACAAAAATTCTTATCGTTGAAGATGAGACTTCTTTCTCGGAGGCGATCGCATTTCTACTTGGCAAAGAGGGATACGAATGCGACGTTGCAGCAGATGGTCGCACAGCACTGGAACTCTTTAAGAATAGTTCCTTTGATCTCGTATTACTCGACTTGATGATTCCGGAAATCTCTGGCATCGATGTCTGCCGTTCTATTCGCACAACATCTATGGTGCCCATCATCATGCTCACTGCAAAAGATTCTGAAGTCGATAAGGTCGTAGGTCTTGAGTTAGGTGCAGATGACTATGTGACAAAGCCATATTCTTCTCGTGAATTAGTTGCCAGAATTAAGGCAGTTCTGCGACGCGGAATTCCGGATGATTCACAGAGCAATGAGGGAAGTTCGATTCATGCAGCCGGTCGTATTCGTATGGATATCGAGCGTCACCAAGTGAAAGTCAATGAAATACTCATCAACCTCCCGCTGAAAGAATTTGAACTCCTGGAATTTTTGATGCGTAATTCAGGTCGAGTGCTAACGCGCGGCCAACTCATCGATCGCGTATGGGGTGGCGATTACTACGGTGATACCAAGACTTTGGATGTTCACATCAAGCGTTTACGCTCAAAGATTGAAGATGATCCAGCGAATCCAGTCTTGATTCAAACTATCCGTGGATTAGGTTATAAATTCGAAGCGTAAAACTTCACCCCTGGGGATGGCCCCCTCTGGAATCGAAATATTGCCTCAGGTAATCGCTAGGGATATGGGTAACCCAGTCTTACTCTTAAGGTATGCCAAAGACGCTGTCGCAAGCAGCACGTGTTCTATTAATTAACGATGATGCCTTTGAGCTTGCCACGATGGCCGCCTCACTTCGCTTGCATAGCGTGAATGTCGTTGGAGAAGCTTCAAATATGTTGGTTGCAGAAAACCTCTTTCGCTCACTTGAACCAGAAGCTGTTCTGATTGATTTGCAATTCTCTGGTGAAGAAGCAGTAGGTCTTTTGCAGAGATTGCGTAGACAAGAACCCGAACTGGGGATTGTTATCACAACATCATGCCCTGATTTAAGGCTCTTTGGTCTTCTTGAAAAGAATATTCCCCATGGCACAAAAATCATTCTGAAACGTTCAGTCTCAGATCTCTCAATTATTACCTATGCACTCATCGAGAGTATTGCTGCAGCTAAGGATGGCTCTGCAATGAAGTGGATCAATATTCACACCTCAATTCCAGAAAACTCATTTATCTCAATATTGAGCGAACTCACTGATATCCAAATTGAAACTCTTCGACTTGTTGCCTTGGGCTTGAGCAACTCAGAGATAGCAAAAGTGCGATTTGTCTCAGAAAAATCGGTAGAACAAATCGTCGCTCGCATTGCACAGCACCTCTCAATCACCCCAGATCGACGACGAAATTTACGAGTTGTCTTAGCCGGTGTTTATTTCAAATGGCTCGGTGCGCCAAGACATTAAACACTTTGCGGTAAAGTCTGCGCATGGCTGCAGAACTCACTCTTACTGAACTGCGCCTGCGCTGGAATGAAGTCCTAGATCTTGTTGAATCCAGAGACCGCATTGTCTGGATAGCCTATTTTGATGCGCGCCTTGAATCATTTGAAAATGGCAGACTCACTCTAGATTTTAGTGATAGCAATAAGTTGGCAACTGGCCATGATTACCAAGAAGCTCGCCTGCGACATAGATCTCTCTTACAAGGAGCAATCTTTGATATTTTTGCTCAATCCATTGTTGTGGTCGAGAAGTGAGAAAGTTTTTTACACTCCTTTCGGCACTGACCTTTCTATCTCTCTCATTTCAAACAGTGCAAGCGAAAGCTCAAGATTTGAATCTAGTTGGACCTGGCGCAAGAATTCATGGCGCCGATATCAGCAGATGGCAACATCCCAACGATAAAGCGATTGATTTTCAGAAAATGCACGATGCTGGAATCGGTTTCGTGATGATTAAGGCATCAGATACGCGCGATGATGCCGACTTACTATCAGCGAGGTTTTATAAGAGCGATCGAATGGCAGCACAAGCTGCAGGGATTTATACCGGTTTTTATCACTACGCAATCTTGCCAAATGTCAGTACCGCATCAGCAATTACTCGCGATGCCAGAGTGCAAGCGCAGAAAGCAATTTGGCGCATTAGTGCGGTAGGGGGTTACAACAATCTCGATCTGCCATACGCACTGGACTTAGAGAATAATTGTGTTCTCAAAAGCTCAACTGGTGTCTGCAAGAAATATGCCACTCGCACTCTCGCCACTTTATGGAGCAAGACATTTCTACAAACACTTAAGACCAAGACAGCTCGTACCCCATTTATCTACTCCTCTCCCCATTTTCTTGAGACTTCGCTAGTACGAGATAAAGAGCTATCTACATACCCTTTGTGGATTGCCCAGTACGCGATAGATCCTGCTAAGCCAGGTGCTAAGCCAAATGTGAAGCCCGGTGGGTGCTTTGTTCATTCATGGACTAACTCACAATGTTCTGCGAATTGGACGCTCTGGCAATACACATCATGTGGAATCGCACCTAAATATGGAGTTCCTGGATCACGATTAGATCTCAATGTTTTTGCTGGTGGCACTGAAAAATTTCAAACTCTGCTGACTGGGTCATGGTCACCAGATCCTGCAGATGAGATGCCTCAGGGTGAGACCTCAACAATTACGATAACTTCAGTCTTTGCTAGTACCACCAATAAAAACGCCGTTATTTCTGTAGAGGTGAAGCGACCTGATAATTCACCGGTAGTAACCGGTAGCGTTAAGTACTATTTCACTTCTGCAAATACAGTAAAGCCAACAGTCGTTCAAACAGTTCTCCGTGAAACTAGCGGGTCATGGAAACTATCTATTGCTGGACTTCCTGCAGGGACTTGGTTTGGCAACGTTGGATTTAAGGATGAATCTGGAACTCATGCTGAAGTAAAGCTGCCTCTTGATCTCACAATTGCACAGGGTCCAACACCTCCCCCCGTTGTGGCGAAGAAACCTCAGGTGAAACCTGCAACTGATGGCTGCCGTAATCAGATTAAGAATTAAACTCTCACGATAGAGTAACTCCACTATGGATGAGATTGTTGAACTATCTGCAGGCGTAGTGCGCACAAGCCGCACCATGAACGATGGGCGCACCATCCGCTATTACGACACTGCAGGACAAACTCGCACAGTTGTAGATCAGCGGCCCCAAGAAGATCAACCAGGAATCGGCGAACTGCGCCTTGATCCACTCGTAAACGAATGGGTTGCCATGGCAGCTCATCGCCAGACTCGCATCTTCTTGCCTCCCAAAGAACTCTGTCCATTGTGCCCAACGACTGGTGATTTACTTACTGAAATTCCAGAAAATGATTTTGAAGTTGTTGTTTTTGATAACCGCTCTCCTTCGCTTCGACCACCCAATGGAGATTTCGCACTCCCTGATTTAGTGGGCGCAGATACCGATGAAGGCGCGGCTGCAGGAAAATGTGAAGTCATTTGTTTTACCGCAGACCACGGTGGTGGATTTAAATCACTTTCACCTGCGCGAGTTCGCACCTTGCTTGAAGCATGGCGCGATCGCACCCGCGAACTTTCACAGCTACCTTTTATTGAACATATTGCACCCTTTGAAAATCGTGGCGAGGAAATCGGTGTAACACTCGCCCATCCTCACGGGCAGATATATGCATATTCATATCTTCCGCCACGGGTTATGAAGATGTTAGAAGTTGCCAAAGTGCATCACGCAAAAACTGGGCGAGTGCTCTTTGATGACGTTGTAGCCCGCGAATTACGCGATGGCGTTCGCATCATCGCCCGCAATGAACATTGGGTTGCCTACACCCCTTATGCATCTCGCTATCCATTTGAAATCCATGTAGTTCCGCTTGTGCCAGTAGCCGATTTATCTGAACTCCAGCCCGCTGCCTGCGATTCATTCCCATCGATTGCAATCGAGGTCATGCAACGTCTTGATGGAGTCTTTGGAATTGAGATGGCATATATCGCCGCCTGGCATCAAGCACCTGTGCGCGTTGGTCGTGACTTGTTGCGCTTACATTGGCAGATCACAAGTGTTCGTCGAGCTCCAGGAAAACTTAAATATCTTGCAGGTTCTGAATCTGCAATGGGCGCCTTCATTATGGATATGAAGCCTGAGCAATCTGCGCAGCAATTAAAAGATGTGAAGCTCTAAGTGGCTTAGAGCGACGAAGCTGAACCTAAAGTAACTTTAAAGGTCTTGCTTCCACCTGTTGGCAGATCAACGACCACAGTCACTACTGCTCCAGGTGCATAGGAACGAATACGAACGATTGCGGTGTCGGTATCAGTAATTTTGATTCCGTCGATGCTACGAACAATTGAGTTCACTGGAATTCCAGCTTTTTCAGCACCTTCGC
>Ga0214921_10002323_pt1 | contig 31134 bp, 29 predicted proteins | sample LL1505_MetaG_FD_177992 | JGI IMG/M metagenome (GOLD analysis project Ga0214921, IMG submission 177992) | Freshwater microbial communities from Lake Lanier, Atlanta, Georgia, United States - LL-1505 | ecosystem: Environmental > Aquatic > Freshwater > Lake | place: USA: Georgia | collected... | reverse complement strand
CGTTCTGACCCAAATTATCTCTGACGTCGATGGATGCGTGACGGTTGTGCTGAACAAGGCGCTAGAACACATTTTTGTAACTGGCAAATCAATACAATCATTCGCGTACAACGCCGAAGCAGTTATCGAGGCGCACCACCGCAGAGGCAAGTAAGAATCTTGCATTTATAAACAAACGAAGTAGGCTGGCTTCAGCATCTTGTACAACATAAAAAGTTAACAATCATGCATCTCACTCTTTTTTCTCGTGTTGCTTTTATCGCAGCTCTTTTTCTTGTTCCTGTCGCTCTACAAAGCCCTCGCAAAGCACCCTCAATAAAAATGCAACGCGAGCTACACAATGCATTAATCAAAAAAACAATTGAGCCCACAACCATCGCAGAGTTAACGCTCAATGGGGATAGATTCATTCCTCCATGTCTAAAAGAAGCTCTTCTATGGTATATAGAAAACCCTGGAGCATATTTTGGCTCAAAAAAACTGCACTATCTCATTAAAAATGTTAAACAATTCTATCGCGCTCAAAAACAACTCCTTGGCTACAATGTGTATTCTTTTACTAACAAAAAGGCCCCAACAGTGGTTTTCGCGGGACAAGACTTTCCAGAATCACTTCAATTGGGCCAGGCCTTTTGTCTTAGCTTAATAATGATCCACATTCTCATTCGCGCAAGTTCCCTGCATGATAAAAGGGCAAGCAAGGCAGAAACGCATCTACAAAAAATCGAAAGAAAAGAAGCTAAGAAGTATGACTTTAATAATCAAGCAAAGCCTAACTATATAAAGAGAACAGTGGAATCAGATCTTAAGTATCTTATGTATAACTTGTATAACGGCGACACTTCATCAACCGAAGTTTCTTCAGACGAAGACGCCGAAGAAAAAGATTCTTTAAATTAAATTCCGTCGCTTCAATTTACAGATGGAACGACTACAAGTAGTTAAATCGCATATTTTCTAAAAAACCCATTCTTTTTTGTGCTGAGAAATAAAATTTTTTATTTTCCTAAAAATCTTTTATAACCACTACAACACCCAATCGATTCAACAAGGTTTTTCGCATGTTTAAAAAAACAATAATTCTTGGTTTGGCACTGCTTTTCTCAGATCAAACATTTTGTCCACATCACCCAAAATACCACGCACGAAAAACTGCTGCGTCCCAAAAGCACAAAGCCCTCACAGGATTTATCACTGCCCTTGGAGCCGCGATCCGGTGGAGCGAAGTCCGCGACATAAAAGAAGCTATCAAAACCTTAGAAGACACCCACACGCATCTTTTTACTTGTTTAAGTACTCTTCTTAACGGAAAAGAACTAACAGATGGACAGAAACGCGGCTTAAGCGAAGAAGAATTGATCATTTGCTTGCATCTCTTTCGCAAAACCAGCAGCCTGCGCAGCGCTGCACGAAGAAGTTAAAAGGGTTTCTCATGACACAACACATCATCAAAAAAATCTTTCTGACGCTTGTATTCACATGCTTGGCTCCAAACATTATTGCTTTCACAGAAGAACAACAAGCAATGCTCATCGGCGACATCACGGTGTGGCTTTTTTTACAGCCCAACCTGACCGACAAAAGAAATAATATCTTCAGAAAAAGGCTATTCGAACAACTGTGGAATAAAGGCCTTTTTGAATACCTCGGGTTTGATAAAAGCAACGCCAAGGCAATGAATGAAATTAAAAGCAAAATCCTCAGTACAATATTCAAAGATGCGGAACTAAAGCGCATTACCGACATCCACGATTTTTTGACAGAAAAACACCTTAGAAATCCGATAGCTCCTGCAACACTATATATCCTGTGGGTTACGTTAATTTCTCAAAAGCTAGAAATCCGACATGAGGAACTTTTTCCGCTCGTAAGAATTCTTTGTGAGTTGGACTCTTCATCAGCAGCAGACACGTTCACTCAGGTGGAAGAGTGTTTCACATGCAGTGAAATACCATTAATCTGCCTGCCTCACCCCGATGAACTGGAGGCCTTTAAAAGCAGAAGATTATGCGCAGCAACAACTACAGATCGCTGTGCCAAAAAATAGTTATATATAATTGTATCCCACGGCACAACCCGCTACTGTATAAACAGCTAACGTGCCGTGCGATACACACTTTTCTCATGAACTACCATTTTTTTCATCTATTTCTCCTCTTTGCTTTAACCCTGACAAACACGTCAAACATTCATGCAGGCAAAAACGGAAAACCACGATGCTCCTCTTTTCAAGCAACCTCACGTAAAAAAGCAACGATATATCTTGCACATGCACGAGAATTTTCGGCCTACATTCCTAAATCAAAACAGGCCAGAAAACACAAATTACTCCAAGCCCTCGATCTTATTGACGAACAATTTCAACAACAACCTGAAGCAAAAGATTTTGGCTCTATAATCGGCAATCTCTATTTTCCACAATCATTAATCAACTGCATCTACGATATTGCTGATGGAGTAGATTTCAGTCTCGATTTACTCAAAGATTTAGTGCTTAAAGAATTTGGTCTCATAAAATCGCTTAATATCCACCAAACAATCATTATTTTCTCTGCAGTAAACCATTTATTGGTTATCTTTTTTGCCGCAATTTTAGCAACCCAAAAAAAACCTTCTGATTGGCACGGCTCTATTCACTGTTTTTTCCACACTATTTTTGAAGCACAGAAAACCTCTGTGGCTATACCATTTTCCATGCATCCCAGACGTGCGCGCTCACACTCGGCGTAGCACAAACGCTGGCAGCGATTGTTTTTATACAAAAATGGGCAGATCTGCTACACTCAGGCCTATCTGTATGGTGCGCAACAACTGCGCACCATATTTTTATGTGTACGTACCACCAGAAAGGACTACCTCATGAAAATAATCGACGATCATTACAAAGTTCGGCACTCGGCCGCTCACTTGTGCGCACATGCCATTTTGCACCTTTTTCCTGGTACGTTATTAACAATTGGGCCGGTCACCAAAGACGGTTTCTTTTATGACGTCTTACCCCCACGCAGCCTCAAAGAAGAAGATTTAGCCACCATCGAAGCAAAAATGCGCGAACTTGCGGCAAAAAATTATTCAATCGTCGGCGCACAAGTCCCCAAAGACGAGGCTCGCAAGGTCTTTGCACACAACAAATTTAAACTTGAGATCATTGATACCCAAATCACGGGCGAAACAGCTGGCGTGTACACGCAAGGCGATTTTACCGACCTGTGTGCTGGCGGCCACACCGCAACCACTGGTGATGTAAAATTCTTTAAACTCACCGGTATTTCAGGATCATACTGGCGCGCTGACCGCGACGGCCAAGCATTGCAGCGTATTACCGGCGTCGCTTTTTTAAACAAAGAAGAAATGGACGCATATTTTCAACGCGTAGAAGATGCAGAAAAGTATGACCACCGTAACCTTGGCAAACAGCTTGATCTTTTCTCATTCCACGATTTTGCCCCCGGCATGGCATTCTTCCACGACTACGGCACAAAGATGTTTAACGCGTTAGTTGATCGCATTCGCGGAGAACTTGCACAACGCAACTACCAAGAAATTCGTACCCCACACATCATGAACGCTTGTTTATGGAAACAATCTGGTCACTACGAAAACTACAAACAAAACATGTATCTCACCGTGATTGAAGGGGAAGAACACGCCGTAAAACCTATGAATTGCCCCGGCGCAATTTTGCACTACAACAGCCGCCCGCATTCATACCGCGAACTTCCGCTCAGACTTGCTGAATTTGGCCACGTCCACCGCCATGAAATGTCGGGAACACTACATGGATTGTTCCGCGTACGCTCATTTGTGCAAGAAGACGCACACATTTTCTGTGCCAAAGAACAAATCATGGACGAAATCATCGCGCTCATCCAACTCGCACAACAAGCCTACTCATGGTTTGAAAACTTTAACGTCAAAATGGTAGTCGCTACCCGCCCAAGCAACACACCGGGATCTGCAGAAAACTGGGAATATGCCACCAAACAACTCATCCAAGCGCTTGAAAGCATTGGCATGCCATACGAAGTTGAAGAAGGTGATGGCGCGTTTTATGGACCAAAAATCGACATCAAATTTACCGATGCCATGGACCGCACCTGGACTATTTCAACCGTTCAAATCGACTTTGTACAGCCCGAGAACTTTGACCTCCATTACATCGGTGCAGATGGCAAAAAACATCGTCCTGTCATGATTCATCGCGCAATTATTGGGTCTATAGAACGATTCATCGCCGTGATTCTTGAGCACACCAAAGGGAAATTGCCGCTCTGGCTTGCTCCCGTTCAAGCACGTGTGCTTTCGATCAGCGAAAAACAAAAAGCATACGCAGAAAGCGTAGCCGCAGAACTTTGTGCCGCCGGAATGCGCGTTGAGCACGATACGTCAGATGAAAAAATTTCATCCAAAATTAAGCGCTCACAAATGCAACAAATTCCATGGATGTTGGTAGTCGGCGGACAAGAAGAAACCGCAGGAACCACAACCTTGCGCTTGCGTGATGGATCGCAAGAAGCAGGGCTCACCATCAATCAATTACTGCAACGTGCACACCAAGAACTTAATCCGGGTGAAGAACTAGAATCATGTGAGAGCGATTGCGCCTGCTAAAATCGTTATAATCATCTACTGGGGAGCATTATCGCTCCCCTTTTCTTTTTTCTGCCTGAAATACATAAAACATCATTTTTCATTAAATTTGCGTCAATATCATCGACGCTTTACAATTCTTAAAAAACATCGTAGGCCAGCTACACTAAAAACATCTTGAGCCGTGTTGTAACCACTAAAAAGTTAGTACCACAGACAAACCAAACCATAAAGGATGTCACAAATGACCCTCAAAAAAAACCTATTGCTTGGCGTACTTGCGTTGAGCGCACTTGCACAAACGCCGGTGAGTGCACCAAACTTAAAAAAACCCTTAGGCGTTAAACTCAAAGTAGCACGCGGAAAAGCCCAAGACTGGTTTTTCAGTAACCGAAGCAAAGTTGTTTATTCTGATAAAAAAGAGAGCGATTTTGACGCTAAATTTTATACTGAAGATGGCGACCCGTGTAATGCAAACGGACATCTTCACAAAGATCTGGATGCGGATGAATCTGTAGTTGATGTTAAAAGCGCGAAGCTCTATCGCGAAACAAATGGCTCATACGGTAATAAAATCTTCTCAAAAGACATCTGTGCAATTCCACTTATGAGACAATCTGGCCTCAAATCACCTAACGATCTTGCCGTTTTGGCAGTACTTAGCGCACTTGTTGCACGCATTATTGAAGGCGAAGCAAGTATTACCGATTACGCAAAAACAGCTGGCTACTCACTTGCTGGCGCACTGGCTGCTTCTGCGTTAGACAGCGGCACAACCTGGGCAAAAAATAAAGCATTGAGCGCAAATAAAACAAAAACAGCTTCAGCCGCGTTCCAAGTTGGCAGAGCTTTCCAGTTCTTGGCATTCTTTGCAGGACAAAACCCGCAAGTAGCTAAAGCCATCATCGCCTCAATCAAAAACGGAACTGCTGGTAAAGATCTTAGCGACTTTATTCTCAGCCTTGGCAAAGACGGCAATCAGCGTGCGCGCATTGCGATGTTCATCCGCAACTTTGGATCTTTTATATTCTACTAGCAAATTGAGCGCTAATAACGCAAATTAATTTAAAAAGGAAAAAATTATGAAAACGTTAACAAAAATTCTGTTACTCAGCCTTGTGTGCGCAAATTTTGCACACGCCGGCGGCACATCGCTTAAACAAAAGTTCGAAACTAGCAAAGCTTTTTTTGGCTCAACCGTTGAACCACAGCCAGTATTTGGCTCAATTGCCCTCAGCCTACCTAAGTTAATTGCAGCTTCTGCATTCATCAAAGCAAGCACCACAGCCTTGGCACGACCACAAAACAACAGCATGGTTCTTGTTGGCAAAAACTCACTCAAATCGCTTGGTGGATCGCTCATTGCGTCTGTGTTGCTCTGGATCTCTAACCCAGATAAAAATGGTCTTTTTGGAGCATTAAACAACCTTAATATCTGGCAAAATAATGCATTGCACCGTCGCAAACGTGGAACAACCACTGTTTCAAACGCGCTCAAATTTGCTGCGTTGATTTCTTACCTTGCAGGACAAAACAATTGGGATCCAAGAACCGGCTTAACTCCAAAAGGCATCAAAGAACTCTTTACCAAAAAATACACAACTACCGAGCAATTTGAATTTGTGGTAAACACATTCTTGCCGTTGTGTTTCGCTTGCGATAGCGAAAATGACTCAAGTCAAGACTATAACCGACCACTCAATGGCGTTTCTCAACCAAGCTACGTGAAAGATTCAGGCCCCCACAGCAGTGAGTATGACGTCACTCGCGCTATCCGTTTGAGCAGCGCTGGTCAACACAAAGGTACGTACACCGACATCTAATCGCACAAATCAACAATTTCTCAGAAACAACAAAAGGCTCTCGGTTAATTCCGGGGGCCTTTTTTCTTGCACAACTTCCTCCAGAAGATGCATTTTTTAGAAATTATGTAACTTTTTAGTGATGAGTGTACAAATCTCACACAAACACTTTTTTGGTGATACCATCTCTCTCCAGAAAACCTTGTATCCTGTTTTTATTGCACCTTTGAATTCCTACGAAATTATTACTGCCTCTTTTTGTAGCCTTCTCACTTCTTTTTGTACCAGCAGCCCTTGAAGCCTCAAACTTAAAAGGCCGGGTCCCGCCAGAATGCCTAAGAGATGATGTCATGCCAATGCCACCTTTCATGAATGGCTCAGAGCGGTTTTATCCCGAAATTTTGAAGATTATTAAAGGATTTAACCTCAAATTTGTACAAAGTATGGCTGAACATCCATCACTCAGCAGAACACCACTGCTAGATATAGTGTTTTACACTGGCTTTTTGCATGGGAGACAAATAGAAGAAGATCAATACAATGCATTGCAAAAACTCTACCTAAAACTCCTTGCAGAACCAGAAACACCAGAGCTCATCCACAATCTTGAATTTCTTGATGGCATAATCGAAGGATGCGAACACCACCAGCTAAAACTTACTCATCCTGAAAAAGCAGTTCGCGATGGAAAAATGCATGGAGCATTTGACACAATACCATGCACTGCTTTTAAAATGGCTTACAAAAAAACAGTCGACGAAGGAGCCACCCTTCCAACCGAGCAAGCGGTATATGCAAATACCGTCAAAGACGGAGGCCCACTGTATGTAAATTTTATGCTACTTGCATATCTGCGAGGACTCATTGTCCAACAAGACAAAGCTCTTAAAAAAACAAGCCGTACCCAAACCGCAGCACTTAGTAATTTTCATGAAAACCTTTTAGAACCAGCAACGGCTGCCGCCGCAGCCCCATCTTCTACGCGCGCTCGCTTAAAAAATACGGCTCAACAAAGAAGCCCTACCAAAAAACTAACTAAAGCTCAAAAAGAAGAACTACGCCGCGCAGAAAAGGCCGACATTGATGCAATGCTAGCTAAAATCGACGGAAAACCAAAACCAAAACCAAAACCAAAACCAAAACAAAAACAAAAACAAAAACAAAAACAAAAACAAAAACCCGCGCCTGTTCATACAAGCCCAAGTTCTTCAACCACCGCGGCTACTGCTCACGCAAGATCTGACGATGAGCCAGCGCTAACTCATCATGGCGACCGTCACGATGCAACTCCGCCACCCACCCCAGACACATCAACAGAATTTCACGGCGGAGCTGGCGTAGATTCATATGCAGAAGAAATTGCAGCAGAAGGACATGCGTTTGGCATAGACCAATTCCACAGACACGTGGTTCAATATCTTTCGCGTAAACCGTTATGCAACTTTTTTTATGAACTGTGCCGCTCACGGCTACATGCATTTCGCGACATCGAAAAAGACCACCGCACCTTCTACACCGCAGCTATCAAAGGCTTTGAAGAAATATACGCTCACCACATAGCCACACCAGCACCAACTCAAGCATTCCTTTTTGCAAGTGAAGAATCTGCGTATGCAGCCGGCGAGCACGCGGGACGTGAAGTGTTTTTAAATCTCATCGACCTTCATCCACTAAAATCACATCGAGGAGGTAACTCTTTTGCATTCTACTATTTCACGTTAACCCAAATCATAACGCACGAAATTTGTGCCGCCCGAGCTGCACGCACCGCGAATCGCCACGCCTACTATCAAGGCTTTTACGCCGGATTAGAAAAAACAAACGAGCAAGCTCAAATGGAAAGCCTACGAGCTTTTGGGCTAGATTTTAAAATACCCTCAACATTCATGGGAAAATAACCAAGAAAAATACTTTTTTTAGAGGGGCGTCATGCCCCTTTTCTACAGACACCCTGGTTTTATATTCAAATGAAAAAGTTCCATGGCGATGTTATTTGTTTCTGCTAGATTAACTGCAATAGAAACAGTGCGTTTTTTCACTAAACCCCCCTTTTAACACCCAACCGACATGATCAACACTCACACCTCATTCAGTATCCTTTTTGGTATCCTTTTAACCCTCTCAACTGACCTTAGTTGCCCACGACAACCAGGGAAAATCCCCACGCCTACAGATACACCAAAAAAGATATTCTCAGGCCCGTCTTACGCAGAAATTGCAAAACGCAAAATTCCACTTGCTAAGCAAGACGACCAAACCCCTGCAGCATTAAAAATTCAATCAGCAGCTAGAATGTTTTTAGCGAAAAAACAAGTACGCCACCTCCGCGACAAGCCCAACGACCTCCTCTGCAAGCGCAAGCAAAGGTATTTGTACCAAAACTTCCCATGCCACTTATCCCCAAGAGGCAAGAAACCTCTTTTGGATACGGAAAACAAGCAAGTCTTGTAGAAACACTTTTTCACGTGAAAGAAAATCTTAAAGAAGCGGTTGCGGATCAAATGCACTTCTGCAATGCACAACTAGCTTACTGTTATGCAGACAAACATGAGGAATACACCCACTGGATAGGTTATTATTAGGGCATTTGTGACGCCATTAATTTGGCAAATCTTTGCTACGCTAAAGGATATTACAGCTCTCTGCCTGAAGGCAGCGCAATTGCCCAATTCATTAACGAATTTAGGATTATTCGCATAGGTTACCAATGGAGTGGCTATGCATATTCTCAAGTTAAAGAACTTCTTTATAAAGAAGAACTTGTATATCGCGAATTGTTGAAAGAACCAGAGTTTAAACAATACCAACAGGTAGCATCAGATGGCTCAATCTACTACCAGATTTCCGACGACAGCTACTATAAGTGGGCATTATTTCCTGACGATAAAAACATGCGCAAACAAACACTTGCTCGTTTAATGGTACACTTCAAACAGGGTCTTGCCGATCGCCCGTAAATCAGACCAACTAGAGTCCCACAAAGAGCGCTTTGGGGCTAATAAAATTAGGTAAAAATAAAAAAGGGGAGGCAAATATGCCTCCCCTACTCGAGCATTCAAATAACTAACAAAGACAACAATCTAGCTTTTAACAAAAAGCCATAAACGGATAAACGTCCAGAATCGGACCAGAAAGACAACGGTTAGAGCTACAGTTAAACCCAATGCCAAGCGAATAGACTGCGCCAGTTCTTGACGCAAGGGAAACGACAACGCGCGCCACTGTACGCCAACAATACCAACATACAACACCACGATGATAGCAAGTAAAAGATCCATAACAAACCCTCCTAACACTAACTCCCCGCGTTCCACGTCAATCTAGCTCACCGCGTGAGAAGACTACGTAACAGATACCGTTACACAAAAAAATAAAGCCTGCAAGTTGCCCCTGCGATCAAATACCCTTCAAACGCCACAATCAACTCAGAGCCATACTTATGGCTTCTTAGCATACACAAAAAGAAAATGTACTTTTGTCCCAGCCTAAAACGCTTGGTTCTAAATCGCAGCCTTTACAGAGACTGGCTGGGGCGGAAGGATTCGAACCTCCGAATGGCGGTACCAAAAACCGCTGCCTTACCACTTGGCGACGCCCCACTAGAATAAATCAATGCAAAGAAAATGCATCAACACAAGAAATACTACCAAAATTATTTAAAATATCAAACGAAAAAATCGCTGCAAATACGGATATCTGCAGCGATTTTCATTTTGGGTCACACCAAGCCTTCGCTCTACGAGCTATGGCGGGCAGGCGAATCTATCAAATAACCCGTCCTACATTACTTTAGCGAAGAAAGATGCAGGACTTGTTAGAGATCTATTCACCGTCGTAAGCTTCGCCTACTTCGCCTGAGTGCTTGTTGTATTCTTCGATAATACGACGTTCAATTTCTTCACGCGTTGATTGATTCAACGGATGCGCGATATCTTTGAATGTTCCATCTTTTTTACGCCGAGATGGCATAGAAACAAACATTCCTTTTTCGCTCTCGATAACTTTTAGGTCTCTGATAATAAAACAATTATCAATAACCATCGTCGCGTAAGCTTTAAGCTTACCAACATTTGCCGGATAAATTTTGATTTCCGTGATCTTCATGGAAGTCGTCCTTGTTTGACACACAGGTTGTTCTTGTTCCAGCAGTTTGTACCTGCTGCTTTTGCAGCACTATACTTACCGTAACAAGTACTCTGAGTAAATGATTTACACGCTTTATTTCGTTTTGGCACAGCACACCTATTCAGGACGAGCGGCAATACGCAACTTCGCTGATCGCGCAGATGCATTTTGAGCTAGTTCTTCATCGGTTGCTGTAACCGGCTTTGGTGTAATAATAACCAATTTTTGTAAATCTGCATCACGTTTAAATGCTTGTTTAACTAATCGATCTTCAAGCGAATGAAAACTAATGCAGGCAAATTTTCCTCCCGGTGCAAGAATTTTTGGCACAAATTTTAATAAGGTATCAATGTGATCAAGCTCACGATTAACAACAATTCGGAGCGCCTGAAAAACTTTTGTCGCAGGATGTGTTTTTGTGCGACTAGGAGCCCCTGGTCGCGGAAATTTACGCGGAACAACAGAGGTTACTAAATCAGCTAATATTTTTGTGGTGGTAATAGGTGTTTCATCACGCGTTTCAACAATCGCTTTTGCTATTTTCCACGCATGAACTTCTTCGCCATATGTTTTAAAAATGTGTGACAATTCTTTTGCTTCAGCTTTTTCAAGAAGCTTTGCAGCGGTCAATGTGCCGAAATTTTTAGACATACGCATATCAAGATGAGTATCGGTTGAAAAAGAGAAACCAGCGCCCTTGAGCTGTGTTTGCGAAGTACCAAAATCGGCAATCACCCCATCAACCTGTGAAATTTTTTCACGCTTAAGCACCATGAACAAGTCGGCAAAATTTGCCCAGCGCCACATAAAACGTGCACCAAATTCTTCAACCAATGGCTGTGCATTAATTTCAATTGCTTTCTTGTCCCAATCAAGAGCCAATACTTTGCATGTAGGATCTGCAAGCAACAACGCTCGCGTGTGCCCGCCGCCCCCAAAGGTCACATCAATATAAAAACCGCCGGGTTTACCAAGAACCCCTTGAACTGTTTCATTAAGAAGTACTGTTTTATGATACGTAGATGTTGGTGTTATCACGTTGCCGCCGTAGTTGTACCAGTCTGAGGTGCCAATAATGCACGAGCTGGGAGAGTTGTTGAGAAATCAAATACTGTATCTGTGCCATACAAACGAGAAATGAGTGCCACTTGTTTTCCCGCAAGTTGCGAGAGCGGTCCAAGTGCAATTTTCTCGGATGGAAGGAGCAATTCATACGTAGCATTTTGAGCTTTTAATTTTTCGTTAGGTTTAAAAACACTCAAATAGCCTTTGACGTTTTTCCAGTCATATGGATCTTTAATCGTCTCTACTTTTACCACGGTTGACTCACCTGGTTTAAGCTCATAGACGGGACTTTTGGTAAATCGCCACGCTCTGAATGGATCTGAATCTTGTTCTTTTCCATAGAAAAACGCAGCCACAAAAACTGGTTCGGAATGCGTATTAAAAACGGCAAAATCAAGGGGGGGCAAAGTCTTTGTCCACTTCGAAGGAGAAACTTCATATGAAATACGTTCACCTTCAATACCGTACTGACTCGCACGCAAAACTACTGTTTTTTTATTGAGCTCAGAGAACAACCCCACATCTACACGTTGATGATCTGCAGTTAATTCATACGTTGCTGTTGCCGCTTCTTCTCGTGTAGCGCACAACCGCAGCGCACCAAACACCGTTTCTGCATCATCTTGAGATGCAAGCGCACCCACATCAACAAGCCCCTGCTGGCCTTGCTCAAGCTCAAGAGCCGTAAGATTTACCCAATGCCAAGTGTCCGTCATAAATCGTTTAACGTACGCAAATGGAGCCACTACAACTTTACGACCCAGCTCATTTTTTACCGCAAATTGAATCATCGATTTTGCTGCAGGTTGAAGCGCGGGTGCATCTGTTGATGATGCAGCAGGCATAACTTGAGAAACTTCATGTTTTCTAGATTTTTTCCGAATATTAAGATTCGGCAATGCAACTTTTGATTTGCCAAATGAGAAAGATTGACCAGGATCTGCAGCCACTGCCCGAGCAGGAAAAATGCTCACGGCTAGCGCCACGTACATTATTTTTTTAAATACTTCTTGTAACAATGTCATGTTCTATCGCCGCAACCTTTTCAGCAAGATGAACGTCTTGTTTCATCATCTGTTCAATTTTAGACAGTGCATGAATCACTGTTGAGTGATTTCTGCTACCGACATACTCGCCAATTACTTGCAATGGAGAGTACGTTAATTTCTTCATCAAGTAAAAGGCTATCTGCCGAACAGTTGCAATATCTTTGCTACGTTTCTTCGATTTGATATCTGCAATCGGCATGCTGTAATATTTCCCGACAGCCTTCAATACATCATGCAACAATACGCCTTCTCGCTTGGTTTCGCCAGCCACAGAAGCCACCACCTGAGCCGCAATTTCAAATGAAACGGGCTTGTTCATGAGCGCTGCAAAAGCATTAATGCGGGTCATCATCCCCTCAAGCTCTCGTACATTCGAGGTAACGGACCCTGCAATCAGTGCTGCAGTATCTGTATCCAAAGAAAAGCCCAGGGCTTCTGATTTCTTATGCAAAATGGCCATTTTGGTCTCAAGCGCTGGCGCTTGAATATCCACAACCAATCCCCAATTCAATCGTGATTTAATGCGTTCCTGCAAGCCATCGATTTTTTGTGGGACTGTGTCGCTGGACATCACAATGTATTTTTGTTTCTCATGCAGGGCGTTAAAAATATGGAAAAACATCTCCTGCGTCTGCTCTTTGTTGGAGAAAAATTGAATATCATCCAACAACAATAAATCTAACTTTTCGTATTTTTGTCGAAATGCATGAATTTTTTCTTGTTTGATCGATGAAATAAATTCGGTAATAAATCGATCTGATGTTTCGTACCTGACCCTTTTTTCTGGGTATTTTCTGAGTACTTCATTACCAATACAGTGCAACAAGTGGGTTTTACCCAGCCCTGTGCCGCCATACATAAGCATGGGATTGTATTCTTTGCCCAAATTATTGGCTATCGCCAGCGCTGCTGCATGCGCCAAACTGTTGCTTGGCCCAACGATAAACGTATCAAACGTGTAAATTTCATTAACTTTGCTTGCTCTACACCGTTGCAGAAGCTGCTCCCGAGGATCATCCACACGAACTAAACCTGTGTGATGCTGCTCTATATTTGTCATAGAGCGCGAGACAACCGCCGGAATAATGGAGGGGGCTGGTTGAAGAGGCGCTTCAACTTTAGATGAATCAAACTCAACAGAGAGCTCAGCAACGTGCAAAAGACGGGCAAGATGGGTTTTTAACAGCGGTAAATAATGATCTTTCACCCACCGAGTCACAAACTGATTTGGCATTTGTAGGGTGACAATCAAACGCAGACGATCCCAATTTTTGAGATGCACCGCTTTAAACCAGGTCTCAACTACCTGGCTTCCCGCCTCTTCGCGCACAATTTTAAGAAATTCGTTCCAAATAAGTTCCACAAAAACCTTAAAGTTCGTACGTTGTTATAACCACTATCACCCAATCATTGTATTCAAGCATTTTTGGAAAAACAGTCAACCGAATACAATAGTATTCCCTTGTGTGGACTGTACAACCATGTAAGCCCATGATAAACTTTGCAAATATCAACATTTTTAGCAGATTTTAAGGGAGTTTTTATGTCAATTACGTACCAACCCAGCAAAGTTAAACGTCAAAGAAAACACGGATTTTTAGTCCGCATGGCTACCAAAGGTGGCAGAGACATCATCCGACGCCGCAGAGCTAAAGGCCGCAAACGTCTTGCTGTATAAGCTTTTCAGCTTACCAAATTCTCAAAAGGGCGGTTTTATGGACTTTCTTTTCCAAGGATCGCCCTTTTATGTCTAAATTTTTCTCATATTCTCAGTCAGAAGCTAAAAAGTTTCTTGAAAACAGCAAAACCTCGGCGCGCGTCCTCGGACTCAAACTTGTGGTTGAACGCAGCAAGAAGCCCACCCCCTCAACGGGCAATGACACAGAAACCTCAGAAACACCACCAAATATCGCATTAGAGACACCAGAAGAACCAACTCATGGCAAACTCCTGATCGTGATTCCTCGCAGAGTTGCCAACGCCTGTGGCCGCAATCTCATTCGCCGGCGCCTCAAAGCCATTTACACCGAAAACAAGCTGTTTAAAAACACCAAGCGGTACGCTTTATTTGTGTATCCAGAAGCAAAAGCGCTTTCTTACCAGCAATTAGCTGAATTTCTAACAAAAGCACTCTAAGAAAAAAGGCCCCAGGAAATTAACCCCAAGGCCTTTTTTATAAAAAACTAAATTCGTTTAAACAGGCAGATCGCAGCGTCTTTTAGCAGCGGGGCTACCAGCTCCACAACCTTCAAAAGACGTTTCTGCTTTCACAGAAGTTGTATATGAACGCTGTTTGCCACGTTTTACTTTGACTCCTTTTTGAGGGCGAGGACTTGACGCAAGTCCAGCACCATCGGGATGCGCCTCACTAAATGCCTTCCACTGACCATAATGCCGTGGCGACGATGAAGCATAGCGAGGTGAAGATCCAGGCGCGCTAAAAGAAAAAACTCCAGCTAATCTTGCATCTTTTAGAGCTGCTTTTTCGTTGTACTTTCTAACGGTATTAACATAGCAACCCAAAATAGATAATGATCTATCACCACCAACAGAAACATCTGGTTCTGAGTAATACACCAATGCAAAATTTTTATAAAAATGGTAAATCACATGCCACGAACCAATAAATCCTTTTGCTTCCATAATCTTACTAAGAGGCACTGAAGAGTTACTATTAACCCAGGCCTCTAAGCTTGAAACCTCAGCCGAATCATCAACCTCAATACCACGCACTACCAGTTCTGCGATAAGCGTTGCCTGCCACAACTGGAGACTCAGAGCGAAGTCAGCATTCTCTGGATGCTCATCAATCATCTGCAGTAAAAGATATTCCACAGCATCTCTAACCTCCTGGGAACCATCATCGCAATAACGTGCTGGTACAGCAATAAAGTTCTGGGCAATAAGACTCTGCAAGAACTTTGCCTCAACAGCTTTTTGCTCTTCCCGCGTAGGTTCTGCAACGCAGCACCCGCTCATTACCGATAACATCAGTAAAATTACTTTTCTATACACACAGCTTCCTTTCAATAAGCGAATATATTATTTCTTCATCAATGAGTTATAAAATTCCCGAGAACCGGTTTCCTCAAGCCAGGCAAAGAAATCTTCATCAGCTCGTGCTTTTCGTTCGGCCCTGGCTTCAATTTTTTTATCACGACGACTTTTTGGCAAAGGCTTTTTTGCACCCTTTTTTACCAAAGCAGGCGCTTCACCAGCATCTTCATCTATCTCGGGCACTTTTTGGGATATAAATGCCTTTACAACCGCGAGAAATGCTCCTGAATCAACCCGTGATAAGAAACACAAAGAATCTCTCAAGAACCCTTTAAATGATGCGTGCACACCCATGGTAACACGTGATGAATCACTATACTTTGCAAAAGCCAAAACACTTTGAAGCGTACGCTTTACCTCATTAAGCCCGCAATAATAGACACCACCAGAGATTGAAGCCTTTTCTATAGGCGCAAGTTCACGGAAGGGCAGTATTTTAAATCTTAAAAAACCAATCCAATCATAAATAAACCGCGTATAAATTTGACCTTCTTCACTCAAATGCTTTGTTTCAAGCATTTCTTTAGTAATCCCATTAACGCACAGAGAAAAGCCTTCTATTAAAGCATCAATAATTTCCGATTCAGAAACAGCTACCATGTCTGCGTGCTCATCGTCATAACCACTGTCATAATCACCTGCTGCTGCTACAGGTCCTCCTGCGGCGAGTGGAACAGATTCGCAAGACTCACCCGATGACTCACAGGCAACCTCACGGCGAAATACAGGGAGCTTTTTCCTAAGCGCCGCTACAAGCTGATCTACGGCCTCCTGCTTTCTATGAGTTCTTAAAAAAACCAATGACTCATTAAGCGTTTTAACAAAAGCTGTAATTACACTAACTTCGCGAGAGCCTTTTGCGGCCAGAAGGCCCTGTCCATTTCGCAGCGTCGTTACATCAAAACGATCTGGTTCAACACTTTCAACCCGATCACAGACCAGCCCTACCCATCCTGCCAGATCAATTTTTTTAACCGCGTGCTCAACAACACGTCCTTGCGCCATACATTCAAGTAAAATACCCACTGAAGATGCTGCGTACGCGCATGACACGCTAGAGTCGCGACTCTTTTCATCAAGTAACGGCAACGGAATATCACCAGCTCCTCGCACAGCCAATTCTGCAACGGTAAACTGCGCAGGGCGTACTCTTTTTAAATCACTAGAACGCATTAAAAGGCCAACGTCCTCATGTCCGGCTTTTTTCCCGCCCCCCCCTTTTTTTGGCGGACCAAATAAAAAGCACGATGAAACCATAAGAAGAAAGAGGAAAATATAAACCGAACGCACAAGATGATCCTTGGTAAAGATGACCAGTTACAACACAAAAAAGGTTGTGTGTTTGACCTGCATCAAACACACAACCTTTTTACAAAAAACTTTTTTGATTTTAGGGGTTTTCAGATAATGAAAACGCCCGATCCTACTGCAAAAAACTCGCAACAGAATACAACCGACACAATCATCTCACAACGCATTGTTTTTTTCAATACGAAATACAGATAAAAGAAAAACAATTATTATAATTTTCTATGTGGCGCAAAAAATATTTGAAATGAGATTATTTCCCCTTTAATTCTCGCTCTTCTCGATCTACATATTCTTTAATTGTTTCAATAAGATTTTCTACTGCCGCATAACCAGACATTATCTCATACAACTCTTCAGAACGTAAAACACTAGCCCAATGACCAACAATGCAAATGTCTGTAAGCCACCACCAAAGCGCCTCCCGACTCGCATCATCTGCCACGACTCTCAACTGATCCGAAAAAGCCTTCAAAACATTCGTAAATGCTACCGCCGCACCTTCAGAATCTAACGCACCCTGAAAAAGAACTTCCGCATCTCGACAAACCGCTGGCACTAAGTCTAAGTCTTCTTCATACGCAGCCCTTACACCTAATCCAGCACTACCGGCGCAAGCAGCACGTGTAGCTCTTCGCTCTTCGTGAATCTTTTTAAGCCGCAGCGTTGCATCAATAAATCTGTGCATAGCAGAAATCTTGGCTTGAGACGCAACTCCAACAACCTTGATCGGTACTCGGCGACCAACTACTGAAAAGGCAGTCTCTTCTCCACCCGCTCGCATAAAAGCAGCTTTTGCGGTTAACATTTTTTCAACACCCGAACGCTCATGCAAACTACATTTGTCTAACTCAAAAGCTTCTTTAAAGGATTCTGACAACGAAAAAAACAAGGACATCGCCAGCTTACGGTTACTGCGCGCAATACAACGTAAGCCTTCCGCAATGACACCAAAATCATACATGCCCCAAGGCTTACCATCAGGACGCAAACTAGAAATATCTGCTCTGACATGTGCAATCATGTCATCAAACCGCTCCAAAAATGGTGCCGCCGAAGGATGCTCAACATTGCAGCGCTTACAAACCTCATCTTTAACCACAAGCATCCATTGTATAAACATATCTTTATGCACACTGCTAACGACAGCCGCAAAAGATGTTGATTTAGGTTTGATATCACGAAAGGCAAGCGTAATAATAAATTCGCTACCTTCCAAAACCTTGCTTGCATCAATACCAATAGGCATTTCAGAACTATCACTTGCACACGGCATATATGCCTCAGGAGACAAGATTGCACCACTGCTACCAAAACGAATTAACTCAACAGGAGCCCACTCAATATCTTGCAGCGGCAACACGCATTCGACCTGCACTTTGCGTACCCACGACTCAAATACAGAGGCTAACTCTACACGCCCAGAAACTTCAATCGCAGCCAGATACCAACACAGCGCATTAAAATAGCCAACGTCAAATACTACGCGAAACGGAGCTCTAGACTCGATATCCCTTTTGAGCCTTGCAAAGAATTGAATAAAAGAACCAAGCAGTTTTTTTGCCTCTTCATCACCAAAAACAACTTCTCGCTTAAAATCATGCAGCATGTCGATCAACTCTTGAAGAAGTTCGAGCCAACGAACCGTTAAGCCTTCTTTATATTCCCTCAGCACATCATCAGCAGAAGGAACTACTCGCGCTTTAGCCTTGCCTTGGCGAGCAATAAGCTTTGCTTTTACCGGCTCTAAATCTTTAGCTAACGCTCTTCGTGCAAGGCCATCTCGAGGTCCCGGCCGAGTGAGGGCATCAATATAAAGATTAAAAAAATCCTTCATAGCACTTCGCAATGCGAAACATCGCTCAAGCATATCGATTTGATCCAAATCCAAGACAACAGGAGGACTCGCACAACCCGCTCCCGCAAAGGCACTTGTGTCATTTGATGGTCTGGGTTTGCCCTTTTTTCCCTTAGGAGGCGCAGCAAGCACCATGCACAAGGTTAATCCAATTAATGCTGTTTTTTTTAAGAAACTCATACAACCTCCACACCATGAGCTCAATCATTCAACCAGGGTACATACTGAATAAAACAGCATTAAATTAGAGCTGCAAAAACAAAAAAGAGCGACTTTTAGTTAAAGTCGCTCTTTTTTGTTTTCATTTAGAAAATATATTTGTCTATTCTTGCTCTTGGACTGGTTGTGGATACAACTCCATCAACCGCTTAACAAGCGATTCAACACCACTGCGATCGCGCGTATGGATAAACACTGCAGGCGTAAACTCAGCAGCAGCTAGAATAAGTGCATCTTGCTGTTCAGACGTCAATTTATCAATTTTATTAAAGGCATAAATCATTGGCTTGGTAGTATCAACACCAAGGTCTGTAAGTGTTTCTTGCACCACACGAATTTGATCGCGCCAACCAGGATTACTTGCATCTACCACGTGTATGAGCACATTAGCATACTTCACTTCATCAAGCGTTGACTTAAATGCTTCAATCAAACGGTGCGGCAATTCAGAAATAAATCCAACGGTGTCAGAAACAAGCACTTTGAAATCTGGCGTCAAGAACCACTCGCGCGTGGTGGTATCAAGCGTTGCAAACAATTTGTCTTCAACCAAGACTTCACTGCGCGTCAGGATATTCAACAAGCTCGATTTACCAGCATTGGTATACCCAACAATACATACCAGCGGCACATTGCTCGCTAAGCGTTGCTTGCGCTGTGTATCACGAACTTTTTGTAGATGATCAAGACGCTGAGTAGCTTTGCGAATACGATCCGACAAAATCCGTTTAATTTTTTCTTTAAACGTCTCACCCGGACCTTTGCCACCCAAGAATCCAGCCTGCTGCGCAAAGTCTTCGCCACGGCCAGAAATACGGGTTTTAAAGAGCTCTAACTCTGCTTTTTCGATCTGGATTTGGCCTTCGGCGGTCGTCGCAGATTTCTTAAAAATTTCTAAAATAAGTTCGGCGCGGTCAATCACCACAGTTCCGGTAATATCTTCAAGCTCACGATGCTGCAAGGGCGAAAGGCGCTCCGAGCAGATGATTCGTTCAATTTGGTTGTCCTGACAGAGCTTTACCATGTCATCAAGTTTTCCCTTGGTAAGCAGAAAACCTTTATCAACACTGCGAATTTTGGTGAACAACGTAAAGTCATATTCAAAACCACGCGTTTCTACCAAGCTTACAAACTCGTCAAAATACGCCTGCACGTCGACACATTTGTTTCCGGGAGCAAAAACACCCAACAACAATGTACGTGGATCTTGAATTATAGTGGATGATTCTTTTCTCGACATGCAAATGTCTCCGAGCTAAGGGTTAAAACGAGCGGCATCGCGCAGAACCAGCTTATCACAACCCGATTTTTAGAAACAGCCATAGTTTTGAGCTCTCCTCATGCAACTTTACAATAGCTATCAAAGATAGAGCCCCATATCTTCAAAAACAACCGAAGAAACCTGTCAAAAACCTATGTTTTTTTTAAAAAAACGCACTTTTTCGCATGTTTTACCCTTCACAACCCCCCCGATATCCCCTATTCTTTTCAGCGTAGGCCTTCTTACACGCCCCTCCGTTTTAATACAAAAGCGCGTGTGTCTTATTTTTATGAAAATGGAACTCACTATGAGCGCAAAGTATCTAGTAGAAAAGTTGAAAGCTCTTTCTCTTGCCCATGAAGCTATTGCTGGCACACAAGACCTTGTGAAACAGCACCAAGACACCATGAAGCAAAAAGAGTCAAAACTAAAGGCGCTTGATGAGCAAATTGCAAAACTTGAACAAGAATTTAAACAAGCGCAAAAAGACATTGATTTGTTTGAACTTGAACTTTCTTCAATCCAGGAACAAGAATCTAAATTCCAAAAAACACTCAAATCGCTGAAAAAACAAAAAGAGTGCGTAGCTATTGAAAAAGAACTCTCCATGCTTGCACGCAAACGCTACGACACCGAACGAGCACTCGAAGCCGCATGTAACGGCATTGCAAACCTCAAACAAATAACTCAAGCCGAAAAAGCGCGTATTCAAAAAGAACAGCAAGTAATCAAAACCGAATTACAATTCTGCTCTCAGGATGAAAAAACACTCAAAACCAAACTTTCTTCTGTTGAACATGCATGGAGCGATGCGCTTCACGAAGTCCCCACTGAGTGGCAATCCAAATATGCACGCATGCTCAACTCTGTGGCAAATCCGATTGTTGCAGTAAACAACTCTGTCTGCGGCGCCTGTTTTTACACCGTTGTAGAAAAAGACTTACAACGCATCAAACTGGGTGAAATTCTTACATGCCGCAGCTGCTACCGCTTTTTGTATTCTGCGGATCATGTGCCTCAATTAGACGCGCCAGCAAAGCAGGCTGCGTACTAAGATGCTCTTAAGCCAGACGCCGCCACCACAACGACGTATTCTTACCATTTTTGTTGATGGAGCCTCCCGGGGAAACCCGGGGGCGTCTGGCATCGGGATCCTATGCAAAAACGCACAGGGCAAAGCGATCATAAAATCTGGCTTCTTCACCGGTGCACAAACGTGCAACCAAGCAGAATATTCAGCGTTGGTCTACGCTCTTTATTTCTTGAATTCAACACTCACACCCGATCAACGTACTCATTACCATCTTTCGGTAACAGCTGACTCTCTCTTGCTCATTAACCAAATGCGCGGTGCTTGGAAAATTAAAGAACCAACACTCAAAAAACTCGCTGAAATCATCAAAGAGCTTGCACCTGGCTTTACCTTCACCTTTTCTCACGTTCTGCGCGAGTTCAACTCTCAAGCCGATGCACTCGCAAATTTAGGCGTTGATGAAAAACGTATTCCGCCAGAACCATTTCTTGATTTACTAGCACGACACGATATCACCCTCGCTTTATAAAGGGCATCTTATGCCGGGGTACAGAGGCCATTTAATTGGCGGTGTTGTTACTTTTGGATTGGTAAGACTTTGCCTTTCTCCATTGATGCAAGCACAAATGGTAAACGAGTTGCTGTGTTGCGCACTCACGCTTTTGGGAGCGTTGTTTCCGGATGTTGATATCAAAAGCAAAGGCCAAAAAATCTTTTATTCACTGGCGATGTTGATTGCCCTGATTTGTTTTGCCAAACGCGCGTGGAACAGTCTAGCCTGGCTGGGCTTCATGTGTTTTGTACCGCTCGCCGTGGAACACCGCGGCCCGATGCATAATCCATACGTGCTCATTGCCACTCCATGGATACTTGCACAAGGCCTTGAACAACTATTCCCACACCTACAAAAACTTTCACCGTTGTACTCAGTGTTTTTTATTGCCGGCGCGCTCTCACACCTGTTTCTCGATTTTGGGCTGCGAAAAACACTCAAGAAATTCATCCCCTGGGATTTTAAATAAATTTATACCGCTGCTGGTGAATCAAATAACGACAACGCATCTGCTACCCTTTTTGCTAACGCCTCTGGAGCCTTTTGTGCTCCCAGACGAGAAATTAGATCTCCCGCCATAGTTGGTGCCGGATAAATAGGTTTTCCATCAACTACAACAACAAAAAGTTGAAAATCCCACGTAAGCATTTTTACAGAAGGAACAACAATATAATTTTTAAAAGTTAAAAACCTTAATTCTAAATGTGGCGCATCATTCACAAAAATCACAATCCAATCAGAACTCTCCAACTCAAAGGCATCGGTTTTTCGAGATAATTGAGCCAAAAAGTCTTTTTCTTGGCTAAGCGCCACCATAAGAATCCGCTTTTGCCCTTCTACATGCTCTTTTCTAATCAAAGGACCTGTTTCGCTCAATGGGTTAGAACAAGCCTGCTCTTTTTTAGATGAATCAAAAAATATTCTGGCGTCATTTACCCCGTAGTGATCTTTATTTTCACTTCCAAAACACTTGCCCGGCGCAATAGAAGCAAGAAGTGCGTTGGTATATCTGCAACACAGCTCGCTTTGCAAAGCACTATTAAACTGCTTCCAGTACTTCAAACTAAAATGTTCAAGCGGTGTAAATTCGAGCGCGGGTACAATAATAGGAACAGATGCTGCTTCTTTAATCTTTCTATTATGTTCCTTCTCAGACACAACTTCCCGACGCGGACCACTAATTGAGCTTTGACCAGCTCCTGCAGCCAGGCTAAGGCTTAAAAAAAATGCCCAGAAAACACGGCTTCGGAATAAAACCCGCTTATAAAAACTCACGCGACACGCTCCCAACGCTGAAAACAAACTATTGTTGTGTATGACACACCAGAAAAAACATCCAAAAACAATACCATGGTTTTGATTTTTTCACACAGAAATAGATTAGGCATTAACGTTATGAACCGAGACGTGAATGTTTCAAACAGAATCAATATTACCAAGTTGCCGCCTCACTTTCTTAAAAAAAGACCTGTTTTCAACAAAAAAATCATCGCTTTGTCAGGAGCAAGAAAACAAGCCAAACTAGGGGCATTGGTCTTGTATAGATTTGTCAGCTACCGTGTGGATTATGTTAAAAAACAGAAAACGTTACTCTCTTCTGCTCCTAGTGCTCTGCGCACTCAATTTTTTCCAGACAGGAGTTGTCCTTGCACTTGCTGATTCTGCAGAAACCACTGTTGCGCCCAAAAGCCTCAAGCTTGGGGTATCTACCGTGCTTGATAGTCCAGAACCGCTTGCATTTAGGCAAGTAACCAAATTTATTACCGAAAATTTTGGCGTTTTAAAATTAGATGATTTTGACCGCATAAAAGCTAGCTCAGACGAACAAATCCCTCTTTGGAATATCCGCGCACGCTTTAAGCAAAGCGCTCTAGAAACAGAAATTTTGGCAGAAAAACTCGCCCACACCCCTGATCCTGAGCAATATGCCCTTGCTGCAAAACTTACCGAATATGAAAGTGGATTTGATTCGCTTAACCCACAAAAGCCTCAAAAAGAAATCGTTTCTGTGGACCTTTTGCGCGAGCTTCAGTTTCTCAATGGCGAGAACAACTCAATTTTAAAATCAATCTCTCACCTAACAACAAAGGGTGGAGAAATCGCCATGACCGCTCTTGTCGCCAAATGTAACGACAATCTTGATGTCATTAAAGAGCGTCGCAATTTCATCAAAACGTTGATCCAAAACCCAGCACTGCTCAACAAACTCCAAGATCAACTCGAAATCATCAAAACGTCTGAACCACTTCTTTTTTCCAACTACCGTCAATTTAAACGCGACCGACTGAATGCCTTTGTCAAAGGCGGAATGATCAAAGCCGTTTTTAAACAACTCTGGCCAAACTCTTACCGAGCAGAACGCGCTGCAACAAATACTGAGCTTGTGTGGAAACCAATGCTTTCGATTGCGGCATCTGGCGTTTTTTCTGCTTTCAGCTTATGGGATTTATGTCTCACCTGGTGGTCATTCAAAGATGAACATGGCCTCTCAAGTATCGGGTCTACCATAAAAAACGCTATCGATAATGGAAAAAGATGGGGAAAAGGACTTCATCTGCCACACCAAGCACTCCATTCATATCTTAATAAATGGTCGTGGAATGACTTCATGGAAGAAAAAGTTCTGCAAAACGATTCTTTAAAAGACTACACGCAAGCCGCACTCCAGCAGCATACCACAACACAAGAGCAAAAATGGTGGTTCAAAAGAACGCCATTCTTAGAACAAATGCGTGATGATTTTATAGCAAAGTACACCGTTGCTCCAGGCAGCTCGAGTAGTAGTAATCATTTTCACACCCACGACGCAGACATGCGTATTGTTTTTGAACTAATCAGAAATCTACGCGGCAAGCATTTAAGCAATATCAATCTTCCCGATTTACAGCCAAGAGATACTTCATCCAAATCCCCTCTTGAGTCATCTGCTAAATCACTGAACGACAAATACGTAAATCTGGACGGCTGGTTTAAAACCAATGCGACAGAATTGGTAAAACAACATTATGGAATTACTCACGAAAATAGGGTTTACAATATTTTTGCCATCTTTGCGGTGCTTGGGATGCTTGTGGTCATGTTGCCTCAAATGGAAATGGGCTACAAATCATACATGGACAACTATCTTGATCTTAAAAATTTGTTCAACTCCGTTCAAGCGCCTCATGCCGTTTACAAAGCCGGCAAACAAATCCATAAATTATTAGCTGATACAAAAGCAACCTCTCACCTCTATCCAAATTTCATCCCATCAACATCCAAAGAATGGCTTAGCTTTCTTGAACTGGTTCAATCAGACACTTTTGCAAGTTCATTTGGTCCTGGCGGTATGCCGTTTAAGGACCATGGTAAAGTTGTGCAGGCCTATCACCTGTTGATGCAATCACAAGAAGAAATTGGTGAACTTATTCGATTCTATGGCGAACTTGATGCCTACGTATCGATGGCAAAACTTGTACAAGAATTTGAAGATGCAAATAACAACGAAGGAGCTCCAACGCGCTATTCGTTTGTTGAATTTGAAGAAAACAGCGATTATCCACGATTTGAAGCTATCCACTACTGGAATCCAATGTTCTCTGCAAAACGTGCAGTCCCTAACCACATGAATATTGGTGAAGATGGCAAAGCCCGTGGAATTATCGTTACCGGCGCTAATGCTGGCGGTAAATCTGGTAACATTAAAGCAATTTTAACAAGTATCATCCTGGCTCAAACATTTGGCATTGCATCTGCTGAACGCCTCAAAATGACGGTCTTTAGTTTCATCCAAGCAACGCTCAAGAGCAACGACGACACAGCCAACAATAAGTCACGCTTCCAAGTCGAAGCACTTGATATGGCACGAGTCATGCAACGCGTTATTTCCCTCCCTAAAGACAAGTTCTGCGCCATTTTCTCTGATGAATTATTTGCAGGAACAGAAGTAGAACCAGCTATTGCACTTACGCGACGTATCTGTTTGAGCATTGCAGGCATGGATAATGTCATGTACATTTTAGCAACCCACTACAAAGATCTTACAAAACTTGAATTAATGACGGACGGAATTTTTAAGAACTTCAAAGTTGAAGTCATTAAGCTCCCTGATGGCACGTTACATCGCCCCTACAAACTCATTGAAGGAATTGGAGGCACTAACATCGCCTTTGACGTGTTTATTGAGCAACTTGGTGAGCTAGGCATGAAGGAAGGGTACTTACACAACATGGTAAAACAGGCTAAAGAAGACCAAACAATACAAGAACTCCTAAATCCCCTCCAAACACTGGGTATTGAGGCAGGGTTTACAAATAGAAATCACTGGTAAAAGTATTTTTTTGCAAAAAAGCATACTTTTCGTATGGTTAACGGAATGTAAGTCTTTTGCAAAAAATAATCTTATTATCAAGAGTATGAGAAAAGGTGGATAACCACATACGTAGTTGTTCCTAACAAAAAGAGGTAAATTAAATGGAACGTAAATCATTATTACTTGTACTCGGTATGGCTGTCTGCATGGCATCCTCGGTACAAACACAAGCTCCAAAGGCAACGACCTTTGCAGAAATCAAAGAAATGTTGGTCGACGACGCATACATTTCTTATGGAATTCAAGAAAAAAACGTAACCCGCGAACAGCGTGAAAAAGTTGCTCTTCAACGCAAATCAAATACTCGCGCTATCGTTGAAATTTTCACCCATAGTCTTCCTCCTGCACGTAAGAGCAAGCAAAAAGAAGAGTCAAAATTACTCTTCAACCGCACGTTGTTAGAAGACTCAAGCATTTTCAGCCCAAGCCGCTCAAACACAGTTTTCTCTCATATCGACTGCACATGCACACAAGCTGGTCAAATTGTTCTTTCTGGAACATTTGCTGAAGGCTCCTCAGATCTTACCGTTCTCAAACAACGCGCTGACATGATCCGTGAATTCATCAAAACTGAAGATCTTCGTAAAAACACCCGTACAATCTTGCGTGAATTCTCCAAACATGAAGCTGATCTTTTGACCCGTTGGGCAAGTTCAGAATCTGCAGCAATTAGCAAAGAACTTGCTAAAGCTAAAGGTGGCGATCGCAATAAAGTTTGGGAAACGATTTGCAACACTGCAAGCGCTCTTAAATGGGGTAGCTACCAATATTTGACGCCTACCTTCTTTACGTTAGCCGCTGCATCAGCACTCAAATCTGCATATGACATTCAACAAAAACCGGCCCCTACCAAGGTTGACCGCGGACAACAAGCCTTCTTGGCTCTTGCAGCAGTTGCTTGTGGATATTCAGCATCAAAAGCCTTTGCATTCGGTCGCGATGGCAACATTAAAGATCTTGAAGAACGCGCACTTATCATCCGTTCTGTAAAAGGTTTTAACGGCCTTGTAAGCGCAGTACGCAAGCTTTCTCAACAACTTACCGACCATGCGGCTAAAGAAGTTCTTCCAGTAAGCTTTAAAGCTATCATGGACCAAAAAGACGTTGTTTCAGCACTCCAAAAAAACATCGACCAAAAAATGAAGAGCAACGATCCGTTCAGCGCAGCAGTATTGCTCAGCACGAACGTTGACCTCATTTCAACCATGTTGTTGTTCGTTGGTGAAATTGACGCTTACCTTTCGATGGCTCGTCACTACCGTGCATTGCAAAAAACACGTAACACCGATTCAGAACGTGTTACCGTTGATTTCTGTACCTTCAACACAACCAGCACAGTTCCTTACATCCGTGCAGAAGGCTACTGGAACCCAATCGTCCCAACCAAAATTGTTAAAACAAACAATCTTGAGCTTGGTGGCGCAACCCAAAGCCGTAACGCGGTTATCACCGGTCCTAACGCGGGTGGTAAGTCATTCGGTCTTCGTGGTATCATCGTTCAATTGATGTTGTCACATTCATACCAAATGGCATGGGCTCGTAAATTTGAAACAACTCCATTCAAACTTGTAATCGGTCAACTTAACAACATCGATGATCCAGCAGAAGGCCACTCACGTTTGATGTCTGAAGTATTCAACATGCGTAAGATTATTCAACGTATCAATGCTCTTTCACCATCTAAAGGCGAATTTGCGTTTGTTGTTACTGACGAATTGTTCACCGGAACTGAAGTTGAAATCGCTGTTAAGATCTCGATCGAAATGGCGCAAGTATTTGCAGAACTTAAACACGTTATGTACATCCTTGCAACTCACTACAAGAGACTTACCAAGCTTGAAGAAATGACCAACGGCGTATTTAAAAACTACCACGTTGAAGCATACATCACTGAATCTGATACCGGTAATGAAGTTACCTATCCGTTCAAGTGGTTCTACGGCCCAGGCAAGATCAACGTTGCTCTTGATATCATGTTACTCCAAATGCGTAACCATGAGATGGAAAACGACGTGTTCTACGAACGCCTCAAGGCATTACAAGCTCGTATCAAGCAAGAAGAAAGAGAAGCTGGCGTTACCTCACAACCTCGCGCAACTCAAGTTTCACTCACTTCACCAGCTGTTACTGCATAAAGAAAAAATGGCATTTACATCTCGGACGTGCAACATTCAAAAAGAGGCGATGGATATTCTTCCATCGCCTCTTTTGTTTTTAATACTCACTAATTTTTTTAGTTAAGACCGAATAATTTTTTTGCATTTTGAGTTGTTACTCGCGCAACCTCATCCAAAGAAACATCTTTGATTTCAGCAATTCTTTCGGCAACGTAGACCACAGCTCCGGGCACATTTTTAGTACCACGCAAATGAGGTGGCGGTAAAAATGGTGAATCAGTCTCCAGAACCAACGATTCAAGCGGTGCATTACGTACAATGCTACGCAGCCAATCGTTCTTTGGATACCCAATTGGCGCATCAACACCCAACAGCAACCCCCGACTGAGCGCTTCAGTGGCGATAGCCTGCGATTGCTGAAAACAGTGCATCACGCCCCGGAAATTGGTGCCAAACGACTCAAGTACGCGCAGCGCAATTTCAGCAGAGCGGTCATTCCCGACTTCGTCCCGAATATGCAAAACAAGGGCTAATTTATGCTCAAGCGCCAGTTCAATGTGCGCCTTGAACACATCTTTTTGCAATTCGACTTGTGAAGCATCACGAAACAAATCAATTCCCGTTTCGCCCACCCCTACAATTTTTTTAGCACGATCTTCACGGATCATTTTTTTAAATTCCGCCAAATCGGCGCGCCACGCAGAATGAACATCGGTCGGATGCAACCCAACGGTAGCCCAAACACCGGCGTACGTATTTGCAAGGCACACCGAATTCTTACTTCCCACCACATTAGTTCCCACATTCACCAGATCTCGCACCCCAGCCAAAGTTGCTGCTTCAATCAAAGGAGCAATATCTTGCACCTCTTTTCCTGAGAGCAATTGATCAAAATTCATGCGGAGCAAAATGTCTAAATGACAGTGCGTATCAACACAATTAGAAGACATACAAAAGAATCATCCGATTTACAGGGTTTAAACACAAAACGAGTATATCAAAAGCCCTCCAGATAAAAATATTTGGCCAGAGTTTCTCAGCTGCCTTGACAAAGGGGGTAACAATCTTTAAATTTCGTTTTCGGCGGGAGTAGCAGCTATTTTTAAAACAATATGTTTACGGGGAGTTTTGTATGAAAAAAAGCGAACTTATTGAAGCAATCAGTGAAGAGACACTTTTCAGTAAAAAAGATATTACTCGCGTAATGTCTTCTTTCACTCGCATCATCGAGCGCACGCTCAAAAAAGGCGGGAAAATCTCGATTGCTAACTTTGGTAGCTTCTGGACTTCACGACGCCCAGAACGCATTGGCGTTAACCCAGCGACAAAAGAAAAAATCAAACTTCCTGCTATCAACGTGCCTAGATTTAAAGCTGGAAAACAATTTAAAGAAAACGTTAAAGCGTTATAATCTTTGGACTGTAATGACGAGGAACGCATGCTTTCTAGCCGCGTTCCTCAACATGCACAATCGATGATCCGGCTCTTTTTTCCACAACCACGTGGACCGGAAAACTTTCCTTCAATCTCTCTAAGTGAGAAACCACAATAATCTTTTCAAAATCTTTCTGCACCGAGAACAACGCTTGCGTAAGCCTTGAAAGCCCCTCTTCATCTTGTGAGCCAAACCCCTCATCAATCATCAATGTTTGCAAATGAGTTCCTGCTCTACGCGCCAGCAAGCGAGAAACTGCTATCCGTAACGCAAAGTCGATGCGAAACGCCTCCCCCCCCGAAAACATTTCGTAGGGACGCACACCAACTGAATCTGAAATTTGGATATCAAGCGTTTCCCGGACGCCCCCGCCTTTCAAATCACGCAGCGATTCAATAAAAATTTGCATTTGGTTCTCAGTCAACCTTGCAAGAAGCGCGTTTGCTTCCTGCTCAATTTCTGGCAAGATGCTTTCGATTAACAATGCCTGGATACCATTTTTGCCATACGCTTCCGCCAGCGTGTCGTAGTCTTTTTTCTCATGCATCAACGTATCAATTTGCTCGTCAACGACCTTGCAATACGCAACCGCTTCATCACAGCGTTTTTTGCGCTCACTCAAGCTTCCCAATTCCCGAGAACACTCATCTCGTTTCGCCAAAAGGACCTCTGCCGCTTTATCAATCTCACGCTTTTCTTCAAGCACATAATGGTGATTCTTCACTAAAACACCAAGTTCAGAGGACTTAGCGACCACCGCAGCAAGCTCGGCACGAGTACGGCGGGCCTCAATAATATGAGCCTGAACCGCATGGCGCATCCGCGTTGCTTCGTGAAATAACGTGTCTCTTTGCTGCAAATCTTTCAACTGCGCATCTAACCGAGCAACTTGTTCAGATTTTTTCTCAAGATCTTCGGGCTGGTAAGCCAAGAGAGACAACTCTTGTTGTAACAAGGTAACACCTTGCCGCCCAGAAATTATCGCTTCATTTGAATGTAAGGTCGCCACAAATTGAGTTTCCGCAATCACCGTTGCTTGCTCAAGCTCAACCAAATTCTTTCCGAATGCCATTTTTTGTTTGGCCAATTGTTCTTCTTGCTCACAAAGTCGGTGCAACTCACGCTCAATATCTTGAGAAAGGTTTGTTGCCCGTATCAAATCTTGTTCTGCAGTTTGAAATGACATACATACACGAGCGTCGCGCTCGAGTTGTGAACGCTGCTGCGTAAGCACCGTCTCTAAGTGCGTCAAAATAAGCATTACACGACTTAATTTATGCTGCTGAAACAGTTCTTGCTTGGTGAGTTGAT
>Ga0214921_10002322_pt1 | contig 31139 bp, 31 predicted proteins | sample LL1505_MetaG_FD_177992 | JGI IMG/M metagenome (GOLD analysis project Ga0214921, IMG submission 177992) | Freshwater microbial communities from Lake Lanier, Atlanta, Georgia, United States - LL-1505 | ecosystem: Environmental > Aquatic > Freshwater > Lake | place: USA: Georgia | collected... | reverse complement strand
TCGACTTGCATGTGTTAAGCACGCCGCCAGCGTTCGTCCTGAGCCAGGATCAAACTCTCCATAGAAAGTTTTTTTCATGGCTTACGAGACAAACAAACTGTCGTTTATTTTGTCTTTACCAAAGGAATTCAACGAGTATTCCAGAGGCTATAAATAGCATCTGGTACATACTTCATTGAAGTATTTATTTAGAGAATGGCGCTAGAAATTTACATGACTAGGAACACCATTCTCTGGCATTGACTTATGGCACGCTGTTGAGTTCTCAAGGTACGGATGCGCACTGCATCGCTGGATTTCTCCGGCTTTTCAGGGCAGACCGCCAAATCTAGTCCATGGCTTCGCACACGTCAAAACGGGCAAAATGGCCTAAATTTGGGGAAAATGCTGTACGACCTCGATTGAGTCCGTTCCACAGCAAGGAGCGTAACTATAGGGGTGAGTCCGTCCCAGGGTCAAATCCGGGTAATCGACCGAAAATACACATAATGGCTAAGTTAAAAATAGTGAAAATATGCAATGTTTATGCGTAAAAAGTGGGGTTTTTGCGAATTAGTCGAACCGGCTAGCCGAGCTCTACTGCCGCCAGGTCTCGCTTGCCTTTCCGCAAAACTGCATATTTTCCGCATAAAAAGTCGGTTTTTTGAAGCCGGAAATCTTCGCCAACCACCTTCTCATTATTGAGATATGCGCCGCCCTCTTTAACGATCCGACGAGCAGCAGATTTTGAATCCACGACACCGGTAGCGGCCAGTAAATCAACCCAAGTAGGAATTTCATCCCCACTTGTAATGCGAGTACGTGGGAGTTCGGCAAGTGCTGATGCCAGTGTTGCTTCATCAAGAGTTGCTAAATCTCCCTGACCGAAAAGTGCGCGAGCTGCCTCTTCCACACGCACTGCAATATCGGGGCTATGAACAAGTGAGGTGAGTTCTCTCGCTAGTTCGCGGTGAGCTTCACGTGTACCAGGGTTGGCGTTGTGTGCTGATTCAAGTGTTTCGATCTCAGCGCGTGACTTAAATGAAAATACTTTAAGGAAGTTTATGACATCTTTATCATCTGAGTTTAGCCAGTACTGGAAGAAGGCATAAGGCGATGTCATCTCCGGATCCAGCCACACACTTCCACCGGCTGTCTTACCGAATTTAGTTCCATCAGCTTTTGTCAGTAGCGGCACCGTAAGTGCATGCGCACTTGTACTCTCTACTCGACGAATGAGATCAAGGCCAGCTGTGATATTTCCCCACTGATCAGAGCCACCAATTTGAAGTGTGCAGTTATACCGGCGGAAGAGTTCGAGATAATCCATAGATTGCAACACTTGATAAGAAAATTCAGTGTAAGAAATTCCATCCTTTTCTAATCGTGCTGAGACTGCATCCTTATTAAGCATTTGATTCACACTAAAGTGCTTGCCAATATCGCGAAGGAATTCAATGGCAGACATTGGCGCAGTCCAGTCAAGGTTATTGACCATCACTGCTGGATTCTTACTTGTTTCAAAGTCCATAAATTTGGATAGTTGGCCCTTGATGCGATCTACCCACTGCCCCACAACTTCAGTTGTATTGAGCGTCCGCTCTTCATTTTTACCGCTGGGATCTCCCACCAAGCCAGTGGCTCCCCCAACGAGTGGGAGTGGGTTGTGGCCAGCTAATTGAAAGCGGCGTAGAACAAAGAGAACAACGAGGTTTCCCACATGAATACTCGGCGCAGTTGGATCAAAGCCCACATAGAGCGTGATTGGCTTGGCTAACGCCTTACGTAATTCAGCTTCATCTGTGGTCTGAGCAATCAGCCCGCGCCACTTAAGGTCATCTAACAAATCGTAAGTCACTGTTTTCACGCACCCATCATGGTCGAAAATGCTTTGGCCGCAGCAGTAAATTCGCTGCGAGTCTTTTCTAGTGAACCTTTGGCTTCCTTCAATTGCTCAGCCAGTGCAGCGGGAGCGGTACCACCACGGGAAGTGCGTGATGCCAGTGCGCCTTGCACGGTGAGAACGTTGCGGACATCGCCCTTTAGTTCTGGATGAATACCTGCAAACTCATCATCGGTGAGCTGATGAAGTTGGCGGCCAGATGCTTCGCACAGTGCAACGCATTTGCCGGCAGCGTCATGTGCTTGGGCGAATGGAATGTGCGCTCTGACCAAGTAATCAGCAATTTCGGTTGCAAGGGAGAAACCAAGAGGTGCGGCAAGTGCCATCTTCTCGCGATCGAATTCTGTTGTTGCCACCATTCCAGTAACTGCGGGAAGAACGAGCAAGACGGTATCGATTGAATCAAAGAGTGGCTCTTTTTCTTCTTGAAGATCGCGGTTATATGCAAAGGGCAAACCTTTGAGCATTGCCAGCACACCGGTGAGATTTCCAATCAGTCGACCAGACTTACCACGTGCAAGCTCTGCCATGTCCGGGTTCTTCTTCTGCGGCATGATGGAAGAACCAGTGGAGTAGGCATCTGATACTCGCGCCCAACCGAATTCAGTTGTCGACCAGATGCACCATTCTTCACCGATTCTTGAGAGATGAACTCCCACCATCGAAAGAATAAAGAGTGCTTCCGCCACGAAATCACGATCAGATACGGCATCGATTGAATTGGCCGCACTTGATGCAAAACCAAGTGCTTTCGCAGTTACCTCAGGTGCTAACGGCAAAGAAGACCCCGCAAGCGCACCTGAGCCAAGCGGGCTGACAGAGGTGCGGGTAAGCCAATCCTGAATACGATCTAAATCTCGCGCAAATGCGTGCACATGCTTTGCTAACTCGTGTCCAAAGAGCACGGGCTGTGCATGTTGCAGGTGAGTAAAGCCAGGAGCCGGAGCATCTGAGTATTCGGTTGCTTTTGCGATAAGTGCACCTTGCAATTCGGTTATCGATAGCGCAATCGAAATCATCGCATCTATCGCATAAAGTCGCAGATCTGTGGCTACCTGATCATTACGTGATCTACCGGCACGAAGTGCGCCACCAATTTCACCAAGTTTTTCGGTAAGTCCACGTTCTAAAGCGCTATGGACATCTTCATCAGTTGGACCATAAGCGAACTTTCCGGAAGCAACTTCATCAACCAGCTCTGCTAAAGCCTTTCGAATAGCTGCAACAACTTTCTTCTCAAGCAGGCCACTACTTTCTAGAACCGCAAGATGAGCAAGTGAGGAACGAAGGTCATAGGGAGCCAAACGCCAATCAAATTGGACACTTTGTGAGAGTGCAAAGACAGCCTCCGTTGGAGATTGCGAGAATCTTCCGCCCCACAGAGCCATTATTTTCTCCCTCTTAATTTCTTGACTTGCCCGTATGAGAGTAATTCTTTCGCTAGTTGCGCCCCGCCGCTGGCTTTTCTGGAGACTACTAAGACCGTGTCGTCACCTGCGATAGTTCCGATAATCGAAGATATTCCAGAATGATCGAGTGAACTTGCAAGCAACTGCGCTCCCCCCGGTGGAGTGTGTATTACAGCTAAGTTTCCACTCGATTCGACAGAGAGAATGAGTTCTGAAGGAAGCGGCATGGAACGCGAAAGTGAAGCTTCACCTGAAGCCGAGATTGTGTAGACCGAATCGCCGGCCGCAGATCTGCCCCGCACCGCGCCAATCTCTTCCAGGTCGCGACTAGCGGTGGCTTGGGTAACTGGAAAGCCGGCCTTCTTAAGCTCTTTCACCAAATCTGATTGCGAATGAATGACTCCACTCTTAATCAGCGAAATCGCCTTCGCTCTACGTGCGCTTACGCTAGCCATGACGCACCTGCGTAAGAGCTTCAGTAAATATCGTTACAAATTTCTTTGCATCACGCAATGAAATATTTAGAGCTGGTGCAATACGGATAATCGACTCACTTGGAGCATTAATCAGAAGTCCCATCGCTTGGCTCTTCTTCACAAGCTCTTTGGCGCAATTCATATCTAAGGAAAGTCCAATAAGTAGACCTGCTCCTCGCACTTCGGTGACACCCGGAACAAGAGCGAGTTCGGCAAAAAGATAGGAACTCACTTCATTAACTTGGGCCAGAATCTTCTCTTTCTCGATCGCGCCAATGACGGCAAGTGCCGCTGCCGTGGCAATCGGATTTCCACCAAAAGTTGAACCGTGATCTCCAGCTTTAAAAAGATGAGAGGCGGGACCAAGTGCAATCATGGCACCGAGTGGAAGTCCTCCCCCGAGTCCTTTAGCCAAAGTAATCACATCGGGCTTTATGCCTGAGTATTCATATCCAAACCAGTCACCAGTTCGGCCCATACCGGTCTGCACACAGTCAATAACTAGTAGCGCACCGTTCTCATCGCAATATTTACGAACATCTTGTAAATAATCGGCAGGTGGAACTATCACGCCCGCCTCGCCCATGATGGGTTCGATAATTACCATTGCCGTTCTCTTATTAATCTTCCTCTTCATCGCACGCGAATCACCAAATGGCACATGAGAAATACCGCGGATTAGTGGCTTAAAGGGGTCTCGCTTTGATGGCTGACCAGTAAGAGATAGCGCGCCCATCGTTCTACCGTGGAAAGATTCCTTGGTTGCAACAACGCCAGTTCTACCTGTGCGACGACTCAACTTCAGGGCCGCCTCGTTTGCTTCAGCGCCAGAATTGCAGAAAAAAACTCGTGCTGACTTATCACCGGTGAGCTTCTGTAGCTTTTCCGCTAATAGCAGCACATTAGGGTGGGCATAGAAGTTACTCACATGGCCCAATGTAGATACCTGTTTTGTCACGGCTTTCACAATTGCAGGATGGCTATGGCCCAACACGTTAGTAGCGATGCCGGCCAAGAAATCTAAGTACAGATTGCCTTGGGCATCTTTGACATACGAACCTTTTCCGGAGACCAATTCAATGGTAGGCGTTCCATAATTATCTTGAAGTGAATTTATCCAACGCTTCATGCGAAGACCAACGTTCCACCAACGCCAAGCAGGGCGCTCTTCAGGGCCTGCGGGTTTCTGCCATCAATGATTCTCACCGCATGAGCACCTGCGCCAATAGCATCTAAACAAGATTGCACCTTCGGCGCCATGCCGTCTGCAAATGTTGATTTAATCCCTTGCAGCTCTGCCACAGATATCTCAGAGATCAGTGAATCCTTATCTGGCCAATTTCGATAGATTCCCTCAACGTCGGTCATGATGATGAGCCACTGAGCTTCTAACGCACCTGCAATTGCCGCCGCAGCGATATCAGCATTAACGTTAAAACCATGTGTGCCCAATGCATCCGTTGCTATCGGTGAAATTACTGGAACACTTCCTTGTGTTACTAGCTTTTGAATTTCTTGTGGGTTCACTTCAATAACAGTTCCGACCAGACCTAAGTCAGCTCTTGATCCATCAACTAAGGTGGTCAACTTTTCTGCAATTAGCGTCTTGGAATCTCGACCAGAGATAGAAACCGCTTTGATTCCGTGGCTGGATAGAGATTGTGCGACGGCAGGACCAATCTCTTTTGCTAACACTCTCTCAACGATCTCAAAGACCTCAGGGGTGGTGACACGAAAGCCACCAATAAATTCTGTAGTAATACCGGCTGATTCAAGTGCCGCCCCTATTTGCGGCCCACCACCATGAACAATCACAATTTCAACGCCTTGAGAGATGGCATCTGCAATTGCTTCGGCAAATTCACCATGCGAGTCAGACATCGCATGGCCACCGAACTTCACGATAATCATGCGCCGATTCCATCAAAATCAAGTCCAGCAGTCTCTAGAAAACCACACATGATATTTGCGTTCTGAATCGCCTGCCCGGCAGCGCCCTTACCTAAATTATCTATCGCTACTGACACAACAAGTCTTGAGGTGTGCACATCGACTGCAACCTGCATCTGCACCTTATTTGACCCCAAGACCGCTGATGTCTTTGGCATGACTCCAAATTCAAGTACTGAAACAAATGCTGAATCTGCGAAATAGTCGCTATAAAGCTGATGTGCCTCTTCAGAGGAAATCTTCTTGGTCAGCTTGGCGGTAACCGTTGCCAGGATTCCTCTCGGCATAGGAGCCAAGACTGGGGTAAATGAAATCTTCACCTCTTGTCCAGAGATCTTGCTTAACGTCTCTTCAATTTCAGGGGTGTGCTGATGCGTTCCCCCGAATTTATAAGAGCTTAGAGATCCTGAAACTTCACTAGCAAGTAGATTCACTTTCGCATTTCTTCCGGCACCAGTTGTTCCAGATGCGGCAACGACCACGCAATCTGAAAGATCAGCGATTCCTGAAGCCGGCGCTGCACCCAGTGCTATCGCTGTGGCGTAACAGCCTGGATTGGCAACATATTGCGCCTGGGCAATTGCGCTCTTGTATTGCGCAATATCAGCTAGCCCATATCTCCAGGTCCCGGCATGCGTGCCGCCGTAATACTTCTCCCACTGCTGAGCATCGCTTAATCTGTAATCGGCACCTAAATCAACAATCTTTGCCTGGGCAGGTAGCTGCGAAATTATCTTTGTCGATTCACCGTGAGGCAGCGCAAGAAAGATGAGTTGACAATCGGTAAACGCTTCGGCTGAGAAGGCGATGAACTTTTGATTGCCATAACTTCTTAGTTGCGGGTGAATAGAAGTAATCGACTCCCCCGCATTGGAATGAGCCGCAACCGCCACTACCTGAAAATGTGGGTGCCCAGCCAGCAGCCGCAAGAGTTCTCCTCCTGCATACCCGCTGCCGCCGATAATCCCGGTTTTCATAATCTCACTATAGCATATTTATGCATTATCATGCATATTTATGCAGTACGCAGAACTGCGCCGGTAGCTTTCTCTGCTGATTTCACCGCTGAATCTCGCAGCGCGCTGACTTCGGCCCCGGTTAGGGTGCGATCTGCGGCACGGAAAACAAGGGAGAAGGCCAAGGATATTTTGCCGTCACCTATTTTGTCGTAGCGGTCAAAGAGCGAGATCGATTCTAGGAGCTCACCCGCACCTGCCCGCAACGCCTCCTCGACTTCTAGCGCTGAGACCGATGCATCGATAATGAGCGCCACATCTTGGAGCGCCGCCGGCATAGTGCCAACGGTAGAGGGACGAACCAAAGGTGAATCTGGCAACGCGTTGAGTGCGACCGCAAATGCTGCCGACCTCTCAGGTAGTCCATACATTTCCACGATTCTTGGGTGAAGCTCGCCAGCATGAGCAACAGGCTTTCCATCAATAAGTAATTCGGCGCATCGACCTGGATGCCATGGCGCAATATTCGATCGTTTTACGGTCCAGGAAAGATTGCATAGCTGCAGGATCTCTTGCGCATAAGCGATTGCGTCCTGCCAGGTGTAGCTACGGGCTTTTCCTTGCCAACCTTCACTCTCTACTTTTCCAACCAACAGACCAGCTACATGGAAAGGTTGAGTTGGCAAGCTTGCAAATATTGCCTCGATCTCTTCCTTCTTCGGCTTCTTATCGAGTGCGGGTGAAATCATCGGCACGAGCTTCTGTGAGCTACGAAAAATAGATCCCATCTCAAAGATTGCAAAATCCTTGGCGCCTCTACTGATATTCCGTTGCGCTACTTCCAATAGTCCCGGCACTAAGTGCACTCGCATCAGCGGGAACTCCTCCGACATGGGATTTGCAATGCGATATGTGGATGCTCGCTCGCCCAGGAAGCCCAAGGCATCAATTGTTTCTTGGTTGGTGAAAGGAAAAGTTTGAACTTCAGCTAAGCCGCGACTGGCAAGCATGGTAGCAACTGCTCTACGACGCTTTTGCGCATGAGTCAGTGATGCATGCTTGGGCCGAGGAGGCAGAATCGATGGAATCTTGTCGAAGCCAACCATGCGGGCAACTTCTTCAGTGAAATCTGCTTGGCCAAGTAAATCAGCGCGCCATGATGGTGGAATTACCTCGAAAGTCTTCTCGTTGACTTCGCATCCAATAGTGCGCAAAATCTTCACTATTTCAGCCGGCGCCACATCAACACCCATAATGCGTGAGATGTAAGCCGGATCTACTTTTACCATCGGGCTAAATTGAGGTTCCCCAGCAACCACCGTTGCTACATGTTGCGCTGGACTATTTTCAGTCAATAACTGAACAAATCGAGCGGATGCATATTGAGCAAGGGAGGGATCAACACTTCGTTCCAAACGACGTGAGGCTTCGGATGAAAGCTTGTGGCGACGTGAATTCTTAGCAACACAGGTTGGGTCAAATCGAACTGCTTCGAGTGCTATCTCAGTCGTTGTCTCTGAAATCTCTGAAAACGCTCCACCCATCGTTCCTGCTAGTGCAAGAGGTTGCTCGTCATCGCAAACCATAAGGTCATCAGGATCTAATTGGCGCACCTGACCATCGAGTGTGGTGAATGGTTGAGCCTTGCCGGCACGCTTAATGGTCAGGCCACCCTTTATCTTTGATTTATCAAAAGCGTGAAGTGGCTGGCCCAGCTCGAGCATCACATAGTTAGTGACATCTACAACCAAGGAGATAGAGCGCATGCCCATCTTTTCAATACGTCTGCGCATCCAGATTGGAGTCGTGGCCTTGGGATCGAAGTGCGAAAGGGTTCGTAAGTAAAATACGGAGGCAGTTGCTGGGTCGGCAATCTTGGCACTCACACCCTTGCCTGTGTCAGTAAATCTAAGTGTGCGAAGTGCATCAACTGGGTCGGTATATGAAAGCCCTAGTGAACCAGCCACCTCACGTGCGATACCGCGAATACTTAAGGCATAACCACGATCTGGATTCACCGCGACATCGAAGATGACATCATTGATTAATAAGGCTGCAATGGCATCGGCCCCGATAGCAACTGAACCCTCTGCAAATGTCATGATTCCAGAGTGGTCATCGCCAATGCCAAGTTCGCGGGCCGAACAGATCATTCCGTTGGAGACCTTGCCGTATGTTTCACGAGCACCGATGGTGAAATCTCCTGGCAGTACCGCACCTGGAAGAGCTGCAACTACTAGATCTCCCACGGCAAAATTCGTGGCACCACATATAACGTAACGGGTCTCTTTCTCACCGCAATCTAAGCCCACATATCGAATGGGCTTCTTAAACTCAGTAATTTCTTCAATGCTTAATACCTTGGCAAATACCAAGGGGCCGGTGAGGTCAGCGCCTTGATGGATAATTTCTTCTACTTCAAAACCAACCCGAATGAGGGCATCAGAGATTTCATCCGCTGTTATGGATGCAGGGATCTCTACAAATTCCTTGATCCACGATAGTGGTGCGCGCATTTAGAGTCCGACCCCAAACTGGCGGGTAAATCTCAAGTCGCCTTCCACAATATCGTGCATATCGGTAATTCCATGGCGAACCATCAGGGTGCGCTCTAGTCCCATACCAAATGCAAAACCGGTATAGATATCTGTATCGATGCCACACGTTGCAAGAACTTTAGGGTTGACCATGCCGCAACCGCCCCATTCGATCCATCGATTGTTAAAGAAGATATCAACCTCAGCGCTCGGCTCGGTAAATGGGAAGAATGAAGGACGCAAACGTGTCGTGACATCGGGACCAAACATGTGTCGAGCAAAGTTATCGAGGGTTCCCTTCAGGTGAGCCATCGTAATTCCCTTATCGACTACGAGGCCTTCAACCTGGTGAAACACAGGGCTGTGGGTAGCATCAAGTTCATCGGCGCGAAATGTTCGACCTGGACAGATGACATAGATAGGCGGTTCTTGAGCCAACATCGTGCGAATCTGCACCGGTGATGTGTGGGTGCGAAGAACCAACCCTGATTCGATTGGTTCGATGAAGAATGTATCTTGCATGGTGCGCGCAGGATGGTCGGCCGGAATATTGAGTGCATCGAAGTTAAGCCAACCCGATTCTAGTTCTGGCCCCTCTTCAACTGAGAAACCTTGCTCAATGAAGAAATCTGATATTTCATTTTTGATGATTGAGATGGGATGCAATCCCCCGCGATGAGCACGACGAACCGGCAAGGTGATATCGACAAATTCTTCAAGTAATACTTTGGAGTCACGCTCTTGTTCAAGTTTTGCAGTCTGCTGCGCTAAAGCTTTTGCAATCTCTGCCTTAGCTTCGCCAATAAGCTTTCCAACCGAAGCTTTCTGATCAGCTGAGAGCGTGCCGAGAGCTCTACTAGCAAGTGCTATCGGTGATTTATCACCGGCGTGAGCAAGGCGAGCTGATTTCAGTTCATCTAGATCTGAAGCGGCGGCAAATGCGCCCTGGGCATCGCTTATCCACGATGCCACATCTGCCAGATTCATGGGCGTGATTCTATCCTGCGACCTTTGCCGAAAGGGTGAACATAACGATTGATGCCGCTGCAGATAAATTTAGGCTTTCGGCATTACCCGCCATCGGAATAGTCACTTCAGTGACGACCGCCCCAAGAGCAGCAGCATCTACTCCTCTGGCTTCATTGCCAAAGACTGCAATGCAATCCCCCACAATCTTTAGATCCAGAATAGATGTCGATGCATGAGATGAAAGGAGAATTTTCTGGGTGTCAGGCAAGATAGAAGCTAGCGCTTGGAAAGTGACGCCCTCATAGACGGGGATGTTCCACAGTGAACCTGCTGTTGAACGAACCACTTTTGGGGAATACATATCGACAGAATCAGGTGAGGTAATAACTGCAGTAATACCCATCGCATCTGCGGTGCGAAGTATCGTTCCCGCATTTCCGGGATCTCGCATCTCATGGAGGTAAATAACTGTGGAACTTCCAGTCAGCTTGAGATCAGAAATGTCGTTCTCTGGCGTATAGCAGAGGGAAATCAAGCCTTGTGGTGAAACCGTATCTGACATTGCTTTCAGAACTGGCTCAGAGACCTCGACGACGTCGACGGAGCTAAGGTCGAGTTCTGCGATCTTTGACATACCCTGCTCTGTTGCATAAATAATTTTAATCTCGGGACCACGAGCCGAGGTGAGAGCCTCTCGTGCGCATTGCACACCTTCTGCAACAAAGAGACCTTGCTCGCGCCGTTCTTTCGCCCCTTTAGAACCAATAAGAGCCTTCACTCGCGCGATATGCGGCGAGTGAAGGCTCTCAATCATTGGTTCTAACTTCTATTTCTAAATGGACTTAGGCAGCTGGAAGGTTCTTGCGAGCAACGTCGACAAGAACTTTAAATGCTGCTGGATCATTCGTTGCGATATCTGAAAGAACGCGACGATCTACTTCAAGTCCGGAAGCCTTAAGGCCCTGGATGAAGCGGTTGTATGTCATTCCGTTTTCGCGGGATGCAGCATTGATGCGCTGAATCCAGAGCTGACGAAAATCACCCTTCTTATCTTTACGATCGTTGAAGGCATAAACCATTGAGTGCGTAACTTGCTCCTTCGCCTTTGTGAAAAGACGTGAACGTTGTCCGCGATATCCGCTGGCACGTTCAAGGGTTGTGCGACGCTTCTTTGCTGCGTGTACTCCGCGCTTGACTCTCATTTAGTGGCGCTCCCTTACTTCAAACCAAGCATGCGCTTGGCTGTCATAGTGACGGTTGACTTAGCTGATGACTCTTGGCTCAAACGACGAGTAACGCGTGATGACTTGTGCTCCAAAAGGTGGCGCTTGCCTGCACGCTCGTGCATGATCTTTCCGGTACCTGTGACGCGGAAGGTCTTCTTCGCACCACTGTGGGTTTTCATCTTTGGCATTTCTATTCTCCTGTTACGTCGTCGTGAGTAAAACTATTTAGCGGCTTCTTCAGCTGCTTTTTCCTTCGCAGCTTTCGCCGCCTTCTGCTCTGCTACTACTTCTGTCTTCTTCTTGGTCGGACCCAACACCATCGTCATCTGTCGACCCTCTTGTTTAGGGGCGAATTCAACGAAAGCAATCTCTTTCACATCTTCTGCAAGACGTTGCAAGAGTTTGAATCCGAGCTCTGGACGTGTTTGCTCACGGCCACGAAACTTCATCGTTATCTTCACCTTGTCGCCACCTTTAAGAAACTTCTCGACTGACGAGCGCTTCGTCTCGTAATCGTGATTCTCAATCTTTGGCGTCAATCGCACTTCCTTCACCACAATGTGGGTCTGGTTCTGACGTGCTTCGCGAGCTTTTTGTGCAATCTCGTACTTGTACTTTCCAAAGTCCATGATCTTACAAACTGGCGGATTAGCTTCGGGTGCAATCTCTACGAGATCGAGTCCGATTTCATCTGCCATCGCTAGCGCTGCTTCGATATCTACTACTCCAACTTGTTCACCTGTGTAATTGATGAGACGAATTTGGGGTGTGCGGATACGGTCATTAATGCGGGGCTCTGTTGTGATTTCTGCTCCTATGTTCGGTTCACTTGTGTATCCAAGTTGCCGCAAAATTCGCGCACCGCATAGGCAGATAAATCTAGAAACCTAGATTTACATCCGACAAACCAATCCGCCTAAGCAGTAGAGGTGGGAGCGGTGAGCTCCTCTTGCAGCAGCTGTGGGCTACTGGTCTGAGGCAAAGGTTACCCGAGTGGGGGCAAATAGAAAAATCCTCGCATGAAAAGGGCTTTAGCCCATCGCGTGCAGGCCACCATCGACGTGAATAATCTCGCCCGTCGTTTTTGGAAACCAATCACTAAGTAGCGCAACAGCGCCTTGCGCTGCCGGAACTGGATCTGCCACATCCCATTTCAGTGGACTGCGCTCATTCCAGACGTTTTCAAATTCATTAAATCCAGGAATTGATTTAGCCGCGATAGTTCTAATTGGACCTGCTGCAATGAGATTGATTCGTACATTATCTTTTCCAAGATCGCGAGCGAGATAGCGTGATGTGGATTCCAGGGCTGCTTTGGCAACTCCCATCCAGTCATACTTTGGCCAGGCAACTTGTGCGTCAAAATCCAGTCCAACAACAGATGCCCCATCTTTAAATAATGGGTGGCATGCCATGGTTAATGATTTCAACGAATAGGCAGAGACCTGAACGGCTGTTGCCACATCTTCCCAAGCAGTATTAAGGAAGTTGCCCCCAAGTGCTGCCTCCGGTGCAAAACCAATCGAGTGAACTACGCCATCAAGGTGTGGCAGGTGCTTTTTTACCTCTGCTGCTAACCCATCAAGATGCTCTTGATTAGTTACATCTAATTCAATAATCGGAGCCGGCTTTGGCAGGCGTCCTGCAATGCGAGTTGTCAGGCTAAGACCGCGACCAAAACCTGTGAGAACAACCTGCGCACCCTCTTCTTGTGCCAGGCGAGCGATATGAAAAGCAATAGATCCATCGGTGAGCACACCGGTTACTAAAATATTCTTACCCTCAAGAATTCCCACTTCAGTGCCCCATTCCAAGTCCGCCATCAACAGGAATGATGGCACCAGTGATATAGCTAGCTTTATCAGATGCAATAAATGCAACTACATCTGCAATCTCTTGTGCTGAACAGAATCGACCCAGCGGAACCTGTGCCGCGATTTCACTCCGACGTTTCTCATCGAGTTCTGCCGTCATATCTGTCTCTACAAATCCTGGGGCAACAACGTTGGCCGTGATGCCGCGCGAACCAAGTTCTCGCGAAAATGATCGAGCCATTCCGACGAGGCCAGATTTGGAAGCTGAGTAGTTCACTTGCCCTGCCGCTCCTACCCCACCCACAACGGAGCCGATGAAAATCAGGCGACCACGTTTTAACTTCAGGAGGCCTTTGGTAGCGCGTTTTGCAACACGAAAAGCACCAGTGAGATTGGCATCAATAACGCTTTCAAAATCTTCATCAGTCATACGCAAAACGAGAGTGTCTTTTGTAATTCCAGCATTTGCAACAATAATTTCTGGCTGTCCTATCTCACTCTCAATCTTTGTAAAAGCTGAATCGACACTCTCCGAGTTGGTGACATCCATCTGTACTGCATCAAAACCAGTAGGTGGAGTGCCGCTGCGGTATGTGATGACAACGCGATGGCCAGCTTCTTTGAGAGCGGTCGCAATAGCTAAGCCAATTCCGCGATTGCCACCGGTAACTAGCGCGATGGATATGGGCTCGCTCATGAGAGAAAACTACCCTACTGTTGGGCTATGGCTAAAGAAGATGCTGCTTTCGATATTACTAGCGCGTCAACAGGCCTTTCCAAAGACCAGGGTGCACGGCAACGTCGATATTTTCTTTCCATGATGGTGCGAACAGCCTGCTTTATTTTGACTGTGTTACTGCCCAGTCCGTATCGATGGTTTGCTCTCGTAGGCGCTGTGATCCTGCCCTACATAGCAGTGGTTGTAGCAAACGCTGGTCGTGAGACGGTAATTCCTGGACAAGCGATACTCAAGAAGAGGCCGCGAGGAATTGAGTAGTACAAAAAAGCGTGAGCAGTTTGCAGTTTTCAAGTCAATCATTGCACTAGTCCTCATAGCCGGTTGTCTCTGGGCAGCGCAATGGCAATACGATCGCGGCGTCGCACGACACCACAGAAATTTCATTATTGAAAAGCATTCAACAAAGAGTCCGGTCTCATTAGCCTCAGTGCAAACAAAACCAGAGAACCACGAATGGCAGCCCGTGATTACTCGCGGAGTCTTTGACCCCGAAACCCAAATACTTCTACGCAATCACTATTTCGAAGGAAAATATGGTTTCGAGCTTCTCACCAAATTCGACGATGAAGGTGGGAGAAGTTTCTGGGTTGATTGCGGTTGGGTTGAGGCCGGAAAGAACGCTCAGACCAGACCCACACTGCCGCAGCTTCCAGTAGGAAACGTCGAGATAGTTGGGCGCCTGAGATTAGATAGTTCGTTACCTCGGGGATCATTTTTTGCAATTCCCACTAACTCCGATACTGGCTTAGTTTCAAAGGCAAATGCACAAGGAGGAGCTACGAGTGAAGATTTCTACCTCGACTTAATTTCTGGCTCCACGCCCACTCTTTCACCGGCTGCACCTGCCGAACTTCCTGAACTCTCTGATGGACCTCACATGGCTTATGCGCTGCAATGGATCTTCTTCGGTGGGCTAATCGGTTACGGAAGGTTTCTCATTCGTCGTGAGGTCTTGACGCGCAAATAGCTCGGAGTAGAGACCCGCTCCTTGAATTAACTCTTCATGCGTTCCTCGTTCAACAATCTGACCCTTATCCAGTACAAGAATCTGATCTGCTTGCATCACTGTGCTTAATCTGTGTGCAATGACGATAGATGTTCTTCCTTTCAACGCATGACGCAGTGCTTCCTGCACAAGATCCTCGTTTTCAGAATCCAAGTGAGCAGTTGCCTCATCGAGAATGACGATAGATGGCGCTTTAAGTAAGAGACGCGCAATTGCTAAACGTTGCTTCTCTCCACCGGAGAGTCGATGGCCGCGCTCTCCCACCATGGTCTCGAAGCCATTGGGCAGCATTGAAATAAGGTTCCAGATTTGCGCCGACTTACACGCTTGAATCATCTCAGCTTCAGTGGCATCTTCCTTGGCATAACGTAAATTCTCGGCGATTGTTTCGTGGAAAAGGTGTGCATCCTGCATTACTACGCCGATGCTGTCTCTGAGTGATTGCACCGTGTAGTCGCGGATATCGCTGCCACCGATAAGAATTGCACCATCTGTTACATCATAGAGTCGAGGCAAGAGCGCGCTCATCGTTGTTTTACCAGCACCAGATGGACCCACTATCGCCGTCAGTGTTCCCTTTGGCGCAGTAAATGAAATTGAATTCAATATCTGTCCACTATCAACTGCCTCTGGTTTAGAGACAGATTCAAGGGAGGCCAGCGATACCTCCTCTGCCTTTGGATAGGAGAATGAAACGTTTCTAAATTCAATGCTGAGTTCTTGTGGGGTAAGTGCCTTGGCACCGGGTCGATCAACAATCATCGGGTGAAGGTCTAGCACTTCAAATACACGTTCAAAAGAGACTAGAGCGGTCATGACATCGATGCGCACATTGGAGAGCGCAGTCAGTGGTCCGTATAGACGCGCTAATAATGCGGTGATAGCTAGAAGTGTTCCCACTGTAATGGAACCATCAATAGCAAGATGGCCGCCAATTCCATATGCAAAGGCAGTGGCGACAGCTGCAACGCTGGTGATGCCGACAAAGAAGATGCGATTGAGCATTGCTGTTTGAATTCCAATATCGGCCACTTTGCGTGCACGTGCGCGAAAGAAACTCTCTTCCTTTACTGGCTTTCCATAGAGGGAAACCAAGAGTGCGCCCGAGACGTTAAAGCGCTCGGTCATGGTGCTCGACATCGTTGCATTGAGATTAAATGCATCGCGAGTCAGAGCCTGAATACGCTTTCCAACCCACTTAGTGGGAAGGAGAAAGACCGGCAGAAGTAGCAAAGAAACAACTGTGATCTGCCAAGAAAGAATCAGCATCGCCGTCACAACAAGTACGAGTGAAACAACATTACTTACTACCCCTGATAGCGTGCCCGTGAATGCTTGCTGGGCCCCCATAACATCTGAATTGATTCTGGAGATGAGGGCACCGGTTTGTGTGCGAGTAAAGAAAGCAATCGACTGCCGCTGAACATGTGCGAAAACTTGAGAACGTAAGTCATATATCAAGCCTTCACCAATGCGCGCTGAAAACCAGCGCCCGAAGATATTAAATAGCGCATCCACAACCGCCAGTAGACCCACGAGAAGAGCAAGCTTGGTCACCAAGGCGGGATCTTTAGGAATCACACCTTTATCAATCAACTCGCGCAGTAAAAGTGGCGTGCTAATTATCAGAAGCGCTTCGATCACAACGGTTGCAAGAAAGATCAGGATCTGCGATTTATATGGCGCTCCATAAGTGAAGATTCGCTTGATTGTTCCAGGCTTCAACTTCTGAGACTTCACTGAAGGATCAGCGGTCATGGAGCGAAAGGTCATCCAGACTGCATGTTGAGACATAAAAAACTAAACAGTAAAGCCGAGAGCGCGCAGTTGTTCTCTGCCATCATCAGTAATTTTATCTGGGCCCCATGGCGGCATCCAGACCCAGTTAATCTTCACGTCATCAGTAAATGGTTTAAGAGCCTCTCGAGTCTGATCTTCAATGACATCCTGTAGTGGGCAAGCAGCTGATGTAAGAGTCATATTGAGCACGGCAATGTTGTTCTCATCAACCATGATGTCGTAAATCAGCCCAAGATCAACAACGTTGATACCTAGTTCTGGGTCGACAACATCTTTCATTGCCTCGTTTACATCTTCAATCTTTGCAACCATATCCGTATCCTACTTTCTTTTTACGAATTCTTTGCAATTGCTTGCACGGAAGCGTCTTTAAATGCCATCCAGCCTAATAGCGCACACTTAATGCGAGCCGGGTATTGCGAAACTCCAGCCAGGGCTACTGCATCTTCTAAGACATCCGCATCCCCGGTCTCGGTGCCTTTGCTCTGCATCAAGTGCATGAATGCTTCTGAAATTTCTTCGGCCCGATCAAGGCTCTTTCCTATGAGTAAATCGGTGAGAATCGATGTGCTTGCTTGTGAGATAGAACAGCCAACTCCATCCCAAGAAACCTCTTTCACTAGCCCGCCATCGAGTGTGACATTAAGGGTGATTTCATCGCCGCAACTTGGATTAATGTGGTGAACTTGAGCATCAAAGACTGGGTTCAATTTCTTATGCTGTGGATTCTTATAGTGATCAAGAATCACTTCCTGGTAGAGATTATCTAATTGCATGGTTATCCGAAGTATTTCTGTGCGCCGCGAACTCCTGCGACAAGGGCATCGAGATCATCTTTGGTGTTATAGAGATAGAACGAAGCTCGAGTGGTTGCTGGAACTCCCAATTTACGAGTGAGCGGCCATGCGCAATGGTGGCCAGTACGCACTGCTATCCCCTGGCTATCTAGATATTGTCCTAAATCATGTGGGTGAATCTCCCCCACTGAGAACGAGACAATTCCACCGCGCATATGTAGATCCTGTGGACCAATTACCTTTAAATCATCGATCGTTGAAAACTCATTAAGCAGATATTCAGTCAGATCAAGTTCGTGTTCGTGAATTTGATTCATACCAATCTTTGACAGATATGTAAGTGCTGCTCCTAGTCCAACTGCTTGCGCCATGTTCGGCACTCCCGCTTCAAACTTTCGTGGTGCTGGTGCCCAGGTTGCAGAGGTCATCGTGACATTTTCAATCATGGAGCCACCGGTAAGAAACGGTGGAAGCTCGGCCAAAAGTTCTCTACGTCCCCAGAAGATTCCAATGCCTGTAGGGCCGACAGTTTTATGCCCAGAAAAAGCTAGAAAATCTATTTCGAGTGCTTTCACATCTACAGCCATATGCGGAACAGATTGGCAAGCATCGAGTACAACGACAGCGCCAACTGCGTGCGCACGCTTAACAATTTCATCAAGCGGGATGATTGTGCCTAAAACATTCGATTGCTGTGTCAGCGCAACAACTTTGGTTTTCTCGGTGATGACAGATTCAATCTTCGATAGATCAAGGCGTCCATCGGGGGTTACTTCAAACCACGACAGTGAAGCGCCGGTACGCGCCGCTAATTGTTGCCAAGGGATGAGGTTGGCGTGGTGCTCCATCTCAGTGACGACAATTCCATCGCCGGCTGAAAGATGAAATCTATTGCCCTTTCCAGCGTTGCCCATCGCATAAGAAACAAGGTTTAGAGATTCGGTCGCACTTTTAGTGAAAACTACCTCATCAACATCAGCGTTGATAAAGCTAGCCACAATCTGACGCGCGCCTTCAAGTGCATCCGTTGCTTCCTCAGCGAGCTGATGCGCACCTCGATGCGCTGCCGCATTATGAAGTCGATAGAAATCACTTTGAGCTTCAATAACCACATTTGGTTTCTGACTCGTGGCACCTGAATCGAGGTAGACAAGACGTTTTCCATCGCGAATTTTCCGGGAGAGAATTGGAAAATCCTGTGCGATGACAGATGCATTAAAGGACATATTAAGCGCTTACGTACTCGGCATATCCATTCGCTTCGAGTTTATCTGCAAGCTCTGGGCCGCCTTCTTCAACGATGCGACCATTTGCGAAAACATGCACGAAATCTGGCTTAATGTACTTCAAGATTCGGGTGTAGTGCGTAATAAGCAAGATACCGTGGTTATTAGCTTCCTTGGCACGAACAACGCCTTCTGAAACGATACGAAGCGCATCTACATCAAGACCTGAATCTGTTTCGTCAAGAATTGCAAACTTAGGCTTTAGCAGTTCGAGCTGCATGATTTCATGGCGCTTCTTCTCGCCGCCTGAGAATCCTTCGTTGACATTGCGTTGCGCAAATGAAGGATCCATCTTCAGTGTCTCCATCGCAGCCTTAACTTCTCCGACCCATTCACGAAGCTTTGGTGCTTCACCGCGTAGCGCAGTTGCTGCGGTACGAAGGAAGTTGGAGACCGAAACTCCAGGAACCTCTACTGGATATTGCATCGCTAAGAAAAGTCCAGCCTTCGCGCGCTCATCGACAGTCATCTCTAGGACATCTGCGCCATCGAGTGTCACTGTTCCGCCCGTGATTGTGTACTTAGGGTGTCCGGCAATGGAGTAAGCAAGTGTTGATTTGCCTGAACCATTAGGTCCCATGATTGCGTGAGTTTCACCTGACTTAATTGTCAGGTCTACACCTTTGAGAATTTCAATTGATCCTTGTTCTGTCTCAACAGATACTTTCAGTCCGCGAATTTCTAAAGTACTCATCTCTATCTCCGTTACATCTCTACCGTGACGGAGTCTCCGTCGATGGTTACTGGGTATGACTTCACTGGTGCTACAGCTGGTGGCGTGAGGGCTTCACCCGTGCGCACATCAAACTCTGCGCCGTGAAGCCAGCATTCAATTTTGAAACCTAAAATATCTCCTTCTGAAAGTGAAGCCTCTGAATGACTGCAAGTATCAGATATTGCAAAAACTTCAGCCCCGACTCGCGCAACACAAATGGACTCGCCATTCTTCTCAATCCGCTGCGGCTTTCCCTCGGTCAGGGAGGCTAGTGAGAGATCAGCCATGTTACTTGCCTGCCTTTGCTAATTCATTATCGATACGCCTCATGATGCGATCTTGAATTTCATCGATTCCGATTTCTGAAACGATTTCGTTAAAGAATCCACGAACTACCAGGCGTCGGGCATCTTCCATATTGATTCCGCGAGACATCAGATAGAAGAGCTGTTCATCATCAAAGCGTCCAGTTGTGGATGCATGTCCTGCGCCAACAATTTCTCCAGTTTCAATCTCTAGATTGGGAACAGAGTCAGCGCGTGCGCCATCAGATAACAAGAGATTACGATTGAGTTCGTAAGTATCTGTGCCTTCAGCTGCTGCGCGGATGAAGACATCACCGATCCAGACTGTATGTGCTTTATCCCCTGCCAGCGCACCCTTGTAATTAACACGAGACTTAGCATTCGGTACCTTATGATCGACGAACATGCGATGCTCGAAGAATTGACCCGCAGTCGCAAAATAAACTCCAGAGAGATCACATGATGCACCTGGTGCTATGAAGTCAACGGTTGGAAGCAGGCGAACCAAGTTGCCACCAACGGTGACGACGATTGATTTGAATGTTGCATCACGATCAACAATTGCGTGGTGACGACCCGCATGAATTGTCTGCGCGCCCCACTCTTGCAAACTAATCAGAGTCAGATGAGCCCCTGGGCCAACCTGGATCTCCAAATCTTCTGCTAGGTGAGTATCGCCAGTGTTTTCAACGATGACCGTTGCTTTGGCATGTGTGCCGACCTTGATGAGTACTCGAGCAAATTCGGCGGAATCCACAGCACCGGCTGCGCGGCCAAGAAAAATTGGACTCGCTACTTCAGTATTCGAAGCAATCTCAAGAATTGTTCCTTGATCTGTGAATTCACGAATTCGATTAACGATCGCATCATCAGTCTCTGTCACTGCCGTGATTGTTGTGCGGGTTAAAGAGACTCCTGCAGGCAGGTCCCCTTTTGCGATGAGTGAATTACGAAGAACCGGCGTAGCCGTTCCATCGTGCATTCCACCTAAGCGCTTCAGGGGTGTAAAGCGCCATGCCTCTTCCCGACCGGAAGGGGTGTGCTTTTCCAGAATATTAGATTGCAGTGTTGTCATTATCCGACAGCACCTTCCATCTGCAATTCGATAAGGCGGTTGAGTTCAAGCGCGTACTCCATCGGAAGTTCGCGCGCGATAGGTTCAATAAAGCCGCGAACAATCATCGCCATTGCTTCATCTTCATTGAGTCCACGTGACATGAGATAGAAGAGCTGATCATCTGAAATCTTTGAGACGGTCGCTTCGTGACCCATAGAAACATCATCTTCACGGATATCTACATACGGATATGTGTCAGAACGTGAAATGGTATCTACCAGCAGCGCATCACATTTAACCGTGCTTGCTGAATGGTGAGCGCCTTCTTGCACCTGAACGAGTCCGCGATAAGAAGTACGGCCTCCCCCACGCGCAACTGATTTAGAGATTACGGAAGAGGATGTGTATGGCGCTGCGTGAACCATCTTTGCACCAGAATCTTGGTGTTGCCCAGGACCGGCAAATGCAAGTGAGAGAGTCTCACCCTTTGCGTGAGGACCCATCAACATTACAGCTGGATACTTCATGGTGACCTTTGAGCCAATATTTCCATCGACCCATTCCATCGTCGCACCTTCGGCACATGTCGCGCGCTTTGTTACCAAGTTGTACACGTTATTCGACCAGTTCTGAATCGTTGTGTAACGAACGCGTGCGCCCTTCTTAACGATGATTTCAACAACAGCAGAGTGAAGCGAATCTGACTTGTAGATAGGTGCGGTGCAACCTTCAACATAGTGAATGTATGAATCTTCATCAGCAATAATCAGTGTGCGCTCGAATTGACCCATGTTCTCAGTGTTGATGCGGAAATATGCCTGTAAAGGAATATCAACATGGACACCCTTAGGAACATAGATAAATGAACCACCAGACCAGACAGAGGTATTAAGAGCTGCGAACTTATTATCCCCAACCGGAATAACACTTCCGAAGTACTCCTTAAAGAGCTCTGGATGCTGCTTTAAACCGCTATCGGTATCAAGGAAGATGACGCCTTGCTTCTCAAGATCTTCGCGGATTGAGTGGTAGACAACTTCAGACTCATACTGCGCTGCCACACCTGAAACTAGGCGTTGCTTCTCAGCTTCTGGGATACCAAGGCGATCGTATGTGTTCTTAATATCATCTGGCAGGTCATCCCATGTAGCTGCCTGCTTCTCAGTAGAGCGCACGAAGTACTTAATGGTGTCGAAGAAAATTCCGGATAGATCTGAACCCCATGATGGCATTGGCTTCTTGTAGAAGAGATCAAGGCCTTTAAGGCGCAGGTCTAACATCCACTGTGGCTCAGATTTCTTAGAGCTAATATCGCGAACTACCTCTTCACTCAAACCACGCTTTGCATTAGATCCGGCATCGTTGCTATCTGACCAGCCGTACTCATAATTTCCGAGGCCTTCGAGTTCTGGGTGTGCTGTTGTCATTTGTGTGCCTTTCCAGCGGTAGTTGTAACTTTCTTTTTATTAGAAGTCTTTGGAATATAGGTTGTGCACACACCATCACCATGAGCAATGGTTGCAAGTCGTTGCACGTGTGTTCCTAGAATCTTGGAGAAGATCTCAGTCTCGGTCTCACATAGTTGCGGAAATTCAGCAGCAACGTGTGCGATTGGGCAATGGTGCTGACAGAGTTGTTCCCCATTTGCATGGACTTCAATGCTTGCCGCATAACCCTGCTCGGTTAGGAAAGTTGCGAGAGATTCTGTTTTATTGCCTGATTTGGCAAGTGCTGCAGTTGCTTTGCGTTCGATGTCATCTGCGCGAGATTGCGCAAAGGCATAAACCTGATGTTCTCCAGATTGGGAAGACATGAACTTCAACGCAGCAACAGCTAAGTCATCGTAGGAATGCTCAAACTGTTCCCGACCAGCATCGGTCATCACGAAAACTTTTGAGGGGCGACCGCGTCCTCGTGTAAGTGCGACATGTGGATCGCGCGCTTCTAGGATTCCATCGGCAACGAGAATTTCAAGATGGCGACGAATGCCCGGAGGGGTAAGTCTGAGTCTGGCTCCAAGAATTACCGCAGTGGAGGGGCCATTTTCTAGAACCGAGCGCGCCACAGCATCACGTGTACTGAGGTCGTCGATTTTCACAACACTATTGTGTCGTAATTCCCTTGGCCTTGCCACTCGAGCCGGCGTGTCCTACTGATGTGTAGGTCATAGGCTACGCATCATGAGTAAATCCGGGAGTATCGCAAATCGCCTACTTCCGACCCTCACCGCCCTCCTGCTCTTTCTTCAATCAGCCTTGGTTGTGACAGGCGGAGCGGTCCGCGTAACAGGCTCAGGACTGGGATGTCCTACCTGGCCAGAGTGTGTACCCGGTTCTTATCTGCCAGTTGAAGGACAAGCCGAAGGTGCCTTACATGCATGGATTGAATTTGGAAATCGCTTACTCACATTCGCTCTTCTCTTTGCCGCAGTTGCAACCTTTGTTGCAGTATTTCGTAGCAGACGTCGCGATCTAAGATTTTTAGCTTCGACTCAGATATTAGGAATTTTAGGACAAGGAGTCCTGGGCGGAATTACAGTATTAACTGATCTCAATCCGCTTGCTGTGGCATCGCATTTTATTCTCTCCATTGCTCTCATCGCCGCAGCTACTTCATTACATTCACGGCGCCATCACGCACAAGTTCGAACATCCTCAACGCAAGTACGCATTTCACGTATTTCTTCACTCCATGTGAGCCTGGCATTTATAGCTATCACTATTGGAACCTTGGTGACCGGTACAGGACCACACGCCGGTGATCTCGATGCTCCACGTCTTGATTTTGCAATTACTACCATCACTCGTTTTCATAGCGCTGCGGTCTGGATCTTGATGATTTGTACCGTAGTTTTCTATCTCTCGTCCGATTTACGCTATGAAACAAAGCGTTGGCTTAAAATATTTTTCTTCCTCGCGCTTCTGCAAGGTGGCTTTGGATACCTTCAGTATTTCCTCGGTGTGCCAGAAGGGTTAGTTGTAATGCATCTCATCGGTTCCGTTCTCGTCTGGATTTCAGCGTGGCGTATCCGACTTTCAGTTATACGTAAACACGCATAGGGAGACGAAAGATGACTCAGATAGCTGGTTGGACCGAACTCGATGATCGCGCGGTTGCATATGCGCGCGCCCTCGCGATGGATGCGGTGCAAAAAGTGGGTAATGGGCACCCCGGAACGGCGATGTCACTCGCTCCAGTGGCATATAACTTATTTCAACGACATCTCGTTCACGATCCGGCCAACCCAGATTGGCTAGGGCGCGATCGTTTCATTCTCTCTTGCGGTCATTCATCACTGACTCTCTACACCCAACTCTTTTACAGTGGATATGGCCTCGAGATGAAGGACATGCAGTCATTTCGAACCTTTGATTCACTGACTCCAGGACACCCGGAATACGGCCACACTGTTGGAGTTGAGATGACAACCGGTCCACTTGGTGCAGGTGTGGCTACTGCTGTCGGTTTTGCAATGGCTGCGCGCTATGAACGTGGACTGCTCGAACCGGACGCACCACTTGGTCAATCTCTCTTTGATCACTCCATCTGGGTTATTTGTTCTGATGGCGATCTACAAGAAGGCGTATCGGGTGAAGCGTCTTCACTTGCTGGAACACAAGCACTTGGTAATCTCAATATTATTTATGATGATAATCGCATCTCAATCGAAGGTGATACACACGTAGCCTTTACTGAAGATGTTGCCGCACGCTATCGCGCATATGGCTGGGACGTGCACGAAGTCTCAACGCTACCTGATGGCAACATAAATCTTGCTGCACTCGATAAAGCGATGATTGCTGCCAAAAGCAATACTTCCCAACCATCTCTGATTCGCATGCACTCTGTAATCGCTTGGCCTGCCCCTAAGTTGCGTGGCACCGCAAAATCTCATGGTTCAGCGCTCGGCGACGAAGAAATTGCCGCAACAAAAGTTGAGCTGGGTCTTAATCCAGAGGAAAAGTTTGCCATGCCGGCCGATGTCTTCGCTCATGTTCGCGCTGTTAAAGAACGCGGCGCAGCGGCACACACCGCCTGGAGTAAGAGATTCACCGAATGGAAATCTGCCAATCCAAAACGGGCAGAACTCTTGGCACGCCTTGTGGCACATGAACTACCAAAAGGCTGGGATAAAGATCTGCCGGTATTTGAGAGTGGGAAAGAGGTTGCCACGCGCGCAGCTTCAGGACACGTTATCAATGCCATTGCCAAGGTACTGCCTGAATTCTGGGGAGGATCTGCTGATCTTGCAGATAGTAATAACACCACTATTGAAGGTGGACATTCATTCTTGCCTGCAACAAGTGCGATGAAGAATGCCGATCCATATGGTCGCATTATTCACTTCGGTATTCGCGAGCATGCAATGGGCTCCATCCTTAATGGAATAACGCTGCATGGTCTGACCCGGTCTTTCGGTGGAACATTTGCAGTCTTTAGCGACTACATGAGACCAGCAGTTCGCCTAGCAGCTCTGATGGATATTCCCAGCACCTTCATCTGGACCCATGATTCGATCGGTTTAGGTGAAGATGGTCCTACACATCAACCTATTGAACATTTTGCAGCGCTACGTGCCATTCCGAACTTCGCAGTCATTCGTCCGGCAGATGCCAATGAAGTTGCCGAAGCGTGGCGTTCAATACTCACACGCCGCAAAGCCGCGGGCATGCTCCTGTCTCGTCAGAACTTACGCACCGTTGATCGCACAACACATGGCGCAGCAACTGGTGTTGATAAGGGTGCTTACATTCTGAAAGAGGCCTCTGCTAATCCACGAGTAGTCATTATTGCAACAGGATCAGAGGTCGGCCTCGCACTCGATGTGCAGATTGCGTTAGAAAAGGAAGGTCACTCCACTCGCGTTGTGAGTGCGCCTTGCCTTGAGTGGTTTAACGAGCAGACCCCGGCATATCGGGAATCAGTGCTGCCAAAGAAATCACTACGAGTCAGTATCGAGGCAGGAATCGCACAAGGTTGGCGTGAATATGTTGGCGATAGCGGAGTCATTATCTCCCTCGACCACTTCGGTGCATCAGCTTCGGGCAATAAACTCTTTACTGAATTTGGTTTCACACCCGATGCAATATTGAATCAGGTCAAGAAAGCACTGGGCTAAATGAAGTTATCTGGTCGCGCTCTTTCCAAGGTCGATCGTGGTTCTGAGCTTTACAAAGCATTGCAGCAAGCACACCTAAAGATCGCTGCAAAGGATCCACAGACCTGGGGCGCCGATGCTGCCCCAGAAGCTGCCATTCGTTTGAACTGGGTAGATTTGCCAACAACTTCTGCAGCCTTACTCCCCCAACTAGAAGATCTAGGTAAGAAATTTTCCGCTCTCTCGCGCATCATCCTCTGCGGAATGGGTGGCTCCTCACTTGGTCCTGAGGTGATTGCAAAAACATTCAAGAAAGATATCTTCATCTTCGATTCGACTGATCCGAACTATGCAGCTCATGCGCTCGATGGTGATTTCAGTAAGACGCTTGTGATTGTCAGTTCTAAATCAGGATCCACTATTGAAACCGCTTCCCAGCGTGCTCTTCTGGAGGAACAGATTCAGAAGGCCGGCCTTAACCCCGTAGATCATTTCCTATTTGTCACCGACCCTGGTTCTCCGCTAGATATTGATGTTCGCGCGCAAGGCTTTACCGTGATCAATGCTGACCCATATGTAGGTGGAAGATTTAGCGTTCTCGGTGCCTTCGGACTCGCACCCTCTGCGCTATCTGGTTCACCCGTGAAAGCGCTGCTGGAAGACTCACGTATTGAAAAAGAGTCTTTCATCACTGATTCCCAAGCAGTGCTAGATACCGCTTATCTCTTTGCAACCCAGAGCGCGCAATACATCGGCTTCACGGATGCTAAATCAGATATGCCTGGTTTATCCGATTGGATCGAACAACTGATAGCAGAGTCAACTGGAAAGAACTCAGTGGGTCGTCTGCCTATTGCTACAGAGAGCGCCGCCAACGCTGCAACAGGTGGCGCTTTCACCGTAAGTTACGCGGGCTCTGAAACAGATTTAGTTGTTGAAAGTGCGCTAGGTGCTCATTTTATTTTCTGGGAATGGGTCACAGCACTCCTTGGCGCCGCACTGAAGATTGATCCATTTAACCAGCCTAATGTCACTGAGGCGAAAGAGCAGACATCGGCTTGTTTAGCAGAGTGGAAGAACCAACTTCCAGAGCTAAAGCCTGAGCAAATAGACTCTGGGGTTGAAATCTTTGGAGACGGACAATCACTCACAGATGCTCTTGCAACATTTATTGAGGATGTGAAGGAAGGCGGCTATATCGCCATCATGGCATACCTAGATCGCAAAGACGATAAGAAAGTTGCCGAGCTTCGATCAATCTTGGCCGAGAAATCGGGACGTCCCACATCTTTTGGTTGGGGCCCCCGGTTCTTGCACTCCACCGGACAGTTCCATAAAGGTGGACAGAGAAATGGTTCGTTCTTGCAGATTACAGGTGCGACCGAAAGAGATTATCTGATTCCAGGCAAAGCGTTCTCACTGCGAACCTTGTTAATGGCGCAAGCAATTGGAGATAACCGCGCAATTGCGGCAAGAAAATACCCGCTGTTGCGCCTGCATCTGCAGAACCGCAAAGCGGGTATTGACCAAATTCTCGCCGCAGCGAAGAATCTTTAAAACTTTATTCTAAATCTTTATTCGATATCGTCACCGCGAAGTTTACGCAAGGCATCTTCTAAAATCTTTTCGCCCTCTTTATCTGTGCGTCTTTCCTTCACATAAGCAAGGTGAGTCTTATAAGGAACGTTGACAACAGCCGACGGTGGATTAGCTTTATCGCGACCCGCTGGAAGTCCGCACTTAGGGCAATCCCATTGGTCAGGAATAACGACAGTCTCTTCAACTGCAAAAGAAGGTCTTACCTCATGGCCTTTTGCACACCAATACGAAACTGTGGCGCGTTCAATCTGATCTCCGCGCTCGGCCTCGCCCATTGGGCCAGCACCGACACGACTTCCACGAATTGCACTTGCCATCAATTAACCTTTCAAAACGAGAGAGAGAGCTACGACACCGGCGAACCAGAGGCCACCAACAACAATGGTGATGCGGTCAAGATTTCGTTCAACTACAGATGAACCTCCGTAGTTGGAAGAAATTCCGCCACCAAACAGATCAGAGAGTCCTGATCCTTTGCCCTTGTGAAGTAGAACCAAGAGAATCATCAACAAGCTGGTGATGACGAGAAAGATTGAAAGCGCTAAAGCCACGGTGAAACTCCTCTAAAGGTAGGGGTACAGGATACCTGAACGAAGGGAAAACTCTTGAATCACGCCTGGGCGTGGAACTTGGCTATCTTTGCAAGCTCTTCTGGGTCAAGGCTTGCTCCCCCAATGAGGGCGCCATCGACATCGGCCTGCTTCATGATTTCTGCAATGTTGGAAGATTTCACTGATCCTCCATAGAGAATTCTCATATTTGCAGCGATTTCTGCCGAGCCGATCTGTTCAATCTCTTCGCGAATGGCCGCACATACTTCTTGCGCATCTTCAGGTGTGGCACTCTTGCCAGTTCCGATAGCCCATACCGGTTCATATGCAATCACAATTTTCTTTAGCTCTGGCTTATGAAATCCCTCAAGACCTGCCCGCACCTGACGAATCACATGTGAAACGTGAGTGCCTGATTCACGCACTGGCAGATCTTCGCCGACGCAGAATATTGGTGTCAGCTCATGTGTGAGTGCGGCTCTGATCTTGCGGTTAATCAATGCATCATCTTCATGATGAATGGCACGTCGTTCAGAGTGGCCAATTACAACAAAGGTGCAGCCCAACTTGGCAAGCATCGAGCCAGAGATATCACCGGTGAATGCTCCAGATGCTTCCGGAGAGAGATCCTGTGCGCCATATTGCAGACGAAGGCGATCGCCATCGACCATAGTCTGAATAGAACGAATGTCGGTAAACGGAGGAATAATTGCAACGTCAACCTCGTCATAATCTTTATCAGCAAGTGAGTAGACGAGCTTCTGAGCAACTGCAATCGCCTCAAGGTGATTGAGGTTCATCTTCCAGTTCCCAGCCATCAACGGTTTACGCATGTCGTTCTCCTTTAGTGTCGAATGCTACAGATCAAGTGCGCTCAGGCCAGGGAGCTCTTTACCTTCAAGGTATTCAAGTGATGCTCCCCCGCCGGTTGAGATATAGCCAAATTGCGAATCTTTGAATCCAAGGGCACGAACGGCAGCCGCTGAATCTCCACCGCCCACAACCGAAATTCCAGAAACCTCTGTCAAAGCTTGTGCGACAACTTTGGTTCCAGCTGCAAAATTGGGGAATTCAAAGACGCCCATAGGACCATTCCAAAAAACTGTTTTGCAATTCTTTATCGCTGCGGCGAAGGTAGCAGCTGATTCAGGACCAATATCAAGTCCCATCTGGTGCTTCGGAATGTTATCGGCGCTAACAAGAGTAGGAGTAGCATCGGCTGAAAATGTTGGAGCAATGACAATATCTGTGGGGATTAATAACTTAACCCCAGAATCTTCGGCCGCCTTGATGAGACCTTTGACGGTATCGATCAGATCAAGTTCAACCAATGAAGTACCGATCTCTTTTCCTTGAGCGGCTAGGAATGTGAAGAGCATTCCCCCGCCAATAGCCATCACATCTACTTTTCCAAGCAGGTTAGCGATGACACCAATCTTGTCTGAAACCTTTGACCCACCGAGTACAACTCCATAAGGGCGCACGGGGTCAACCGTGAGTTTCTTCAACACCTCAACTTCAGCAGATACCAAAGTTCCTGCCGCATGAGGCAGCAACTTAGGAAGATCAAATACCGATGCATGCTTACGGTGAACGGCTCCAAAGCCATCGCCCACATAGATATCAGCTAACTTCGCCAGCTCTGTAGCAAGGGCAAAACGTTCACTCTCATCTTTCGATGTTTCGGCAGATGCAAAGCGGATATTTTCTAGAAGCAGAATCTCACCAGGTACCAGAGCTTCTGCCTTTGCTGTGACATCGGCTCCGGTAATTGCTCCAGCAAATTGCACCGGCTTTCCAAGTAATTCAGATAGGCGCACCGCAACTGGAGCAAGTGATAGCTCAGCTTTTGCCTCACCCTTCGGGCGACCTAGATGTGCTGCGATAACAATGCTCGCTCTTTTTTCAAGGAGTGCGTTAATTGTTGGTAGTGATGCGCGAATACGACCATCATCTGTGATCTTTGATTCCTTCAATGGAACGTTGAGATCGCACCGGAGAAATACCCGCTTACCAGCCACATCTAGATCGACCAATGAAGTCATTAGAGAGATTTACCAACATATCCAACTAGGTCAACTAGTCGGTTTGAGTAACCCCATTCGTTGTCATACCAACCGACAACTTTAACTTGATTGCCGATTACCTTGGTAAGACCTGAATCGAAGATACATGATGAAGGGTCTGTGACGATATCTGAAGAGACGATGGGATCTTCGGTGTATGAAAGAAATCCCTTGAGTGCTCCATTAGAAGCTGCCTTCATCGCGGCATTGATCTCGGCAACGCTCGCCTCTTTTGCTAGCTCTACTGTGAGGTCTGTCGCTGAACCAGTTGGAACTGGAACGCGCATCGCATAACCATCGAGCTTGCCTTTGAGTTCTGGAAGAACGAGAGAGATTGCCTTAGCAGCGCCAGTAGATGTAGGAATCATATTTGTGGCAGCTGCGCGTGAACGACGGAGATCCTTATGAGGGAAATCAAGGATTACCTGGTCATTGGTATAGGCGTGAATAGTGGTCATCAAACCCTTAACAATTCCCCAGTTATCGTGAAGAACTTTTGCCATTGGAGCTAGGCAGTTTGTTGTGCACGATGCATTAGAAATCACATGGTGGTTAGCTGGGTCATACTTATCGTGGTTAACACCCATCACGATGGTGATGTCTTCATCTGATGCTGGAGCTGAAATAATTACCTTCTTAGCTCCAGCTGTAATGTGCTTCTTGGCATCTGCCGCCTTGGTGAAGTGGCCTGTTGATTCGATGACAATATCGGCCTTAACTGAAGCCCATGGAAGATTTGCTGGGTCGCGATCTGCAAAGACTGCGAATGTTTTTCCGCCGACGCTCATGCTGTCATCGGTATATGTGACATCAAGACCTAGGCGACCCAAGATTGAGTCATATTTAAGTAGATGTGCCAGTGTTGCATTATCAGTCAGGTCGTTGATACCAACGATATTGA
>Ga0214921_10002321_pt1 | contig 31142 bp, 23 predicted proteins | sample LL1505_MetaG_FD_177992 | JGI IMG/M metagenome (GOLD analysis project Ga0214921, IMG submission 177992) | Freshwater microbial communities from Lake Lanier, Atlanta, Georgia, United States - LL-1505 | ecosystem: Environmental > Aquatic > Freshwater > Lake | place: USA: Georgia | collected... | reverse complement strand
TATAACCAATCAGCCCATAGCTGAAACAGAATTGGAATATGAAAACCCTTATCAATTATTGGTAGCTGTTATTTTATCTGCCCAATGCACCGATAAAAGGGTAAACATGGTTACCCCTCCCCTCTTTCAAATTTTCCCTACACCCCAAAAGTTGGCACAAGCTGAATTTGATGAGGTTTTTCCTTACATACGCTCCATAAGCTATCCCAACAATAAGACCAAGCACTTGATAGGCATGGCTCAAATGCTTGTAAAAGATTTTGAAGCCAAAGTACCCGAAAGCATTGAAGATTTGGTGAAACTACCTGGAGTAGGAAGAAAAACCGCCAATGTGATTGCCTCTGTGGTATACAACCAACCTGCCATGGCAGTAGATACGCATGTGTTTAGGGTAAGTGCCCGATTGGGTCTTACCACGGCTGCCAAAACGCCTTTGCAAACCGAGCAACAATTGGTAAAAAACATCCCTCAAGAATACATTGCAACGGCACATCATTGGTTGATTTTGCATGGAAGATACATTTGCCTAGCCCGAACACCTAAATGCGAGGAATGCAAGATTTCGCAGTTTTGTAAGTATTATGAAAAGAAGCTGAAGCTAGAAAAATAACTACTGCTCAAAGCACTCATGTTTAAATAAAGAAAAAAAAAAGCGAATCTTCCATTTATGAATTCTTTAAAATAGTCTTCGCTTTATTTAAAATTCTTCGTATCACAAGGAGATATATTAAATACCTTATACCCTCACCCATTCTTTTTTATTCGGGTCGTATTGTTTGATAACCTTTGCAGGATTACCAACAGCAATTGAATAAGGAGGAATGCTTTTAGTAACAACAGCACCTCCAGCCACTACTGAATGTTTGCCTATGGTAACACCAGCTGTTAATACAGCATTGGCGCCTATCCAACAATCATCTTCGACAGTAATAGTTGCAATCGTTACCTTTTGTTTTGATATAGGAATGTCAATGATTTCATAGCCATGATTCAAACCACTTGAAACCACATTCTGTGCAAAAATCACATTATTACCAACAGTAACAGGGCCAATCACCACATTAGACATACCAATACGAGAGCCACTTCCAATTATCACATCACCTACACCATTGTTTATGGTACAAAAATCTTCTATGGTAGAATTGGCACCTAAAGCAAATTTATTAAAAGGTAAAACATCAAATCTCACCCATTTTTCAACTCTAGAGCCCTTTCCAAAAGTATGTATAAAAGGATTAACCAATTTCACCCAAACCCTTGGCCTAGCTTGGCCTTTGGGTATAAGCATCCAATGCACAAATTTCTTGATTTTGGGGTTTCCTTTTATAAAAGAGGCTAAAGACATAATTTTAAATTTTACAAATTGTTACTTGCCAACGAAGTTAATAGCTTTATATATTTCGGCAACACTATTTTCCCAAGTATGTGAGCGGGCAAATTCTATCCTTGCTTTTCTTTTCTCATCATTATCTTCATACAATGCCCTTTGTATAAGGGTAAGATAATCTTCTTTTGTTTTTGCTAAGTAGGTAAAATCAGCAAAAATACTCATAGCTTTTGTTTCTGTTGCCACTGTGGCTTTGCCCATGGCAAGGTATTCATCTATCTTTCTGGGATAATTACCGATAGTGGTTTCGTTTAATAATTGAGGATTGATAGCTACATCAAAATAAGCTAAATAAGCAGGCAACTCGTCACCTGTTTTAAGCCCTAGAAAATGAGCATTCCCCATTCCATGAAGCTTAGATTTTTTAAAGGCATCATCCTCCGGACCTATCAAAACAATACTCCAATCAGGTCTTTTGGTAGCAATCATTTCCAATAATTCAATATCCAACCTTAAGGAAAACAAAGCTCCAATGTATCCCACAATTGGCGAAGTAATGTTTTTTATATCATCAGGTATAGATGAGATTTTAGATATATTAAAGGCACTCACATCGCAGCCTTGTCCAACATAAAAGGAATTTGGGTTATGTTCTTTAGCAATTTCAGACAAATAAGTAGAATTTGCACAAACCACATCACTTTTAGCCATTAATTCAGGCTCTAATTTACGACCATGTTTATACCAATAATCAACACTCATCATATTATCTCTGGTATAGTAAATACATAAAGCTGGTTTCAATAATTCTTTCAGATGAAAGCTTCGAAACATATCACTATCATTAAACACAATAATGTCCTTAAAATGAAGTTTTTCAATAGCAGTAAGAATCTCAGATGCGAATATTTTATTGTTTTTTTTGTTGATAAACCTAAATAAAAAAGTAAAAGGTATCCAATTAACCGATTCAATTATGCAATTTGGAAATAGGTTCCACATATTGTCATTAATCTTTACCAGATTATTCTTTTTATGGTTTATTAAATCCAACCTTTTCTCAACAGGTGCCTTGGCCTTATCACGTTTAATTGTAATGCGATCAAGCGGGTAATTTACATATAGAACACGATTATCTTTGGCAAATTCAGCAGCAATATTTTTACAATTACTTCCAATATCATTATCCCAAGCCTGCAAGCCCACAACAACTATATCTCTGCCTTTAATTACCATGATTAAAAAGTATTAATAAATCAATTTCATCACAAACGTAAAATAAAAATTTGCTTAATAAAAATGTTCAATTTTTAGACACTGCGACATTGAAGGTTAATAACTATAAGACATCCCTATTATATGTAGCATTTACTTTGTGCAAGTTGAATTTAGATAAAATCCTAACCTCAAATTTGATATAAACTATATTTAATTTAATGAAAAATACAAATAAGTTAATGAAGAGTATATTCAGACTAACAATAACTCTCTTGCTATTAAGTGTTTTCGGCAAAGCGTTGAATGCACAGAACAATACCAAGGTAAATGCCGATACAATATTATTGAATCCATCGATTGACATAGAGGACATGTTACCACCTTTGGATTCACTTTACGTCATTGCATTAAAAAACAATCCTTTACAAAGATTGGAACAATCGCAAGCAAATGCAGCGTATTGGAACATCAAGTATGTAAAAGTATTGTGGACACAAGGTCTCGGAGTTTTTTTCAATTATAATTTTGGTAACCTACCATTTTTCTCTGGGCAAATTGTGGCAAATAATGGTGGTACAGAATTCGTTTCCCAATATCAAGGGTATAGGGCTGGTATTAATATCTCATTAACGGTTTTTGATTTCATAGGACGCAAACCAAGGGTAAGACAAGCAGAAGAATTATGGGAAGCAACAAAACATAAAAAAGACGTAGAAGCACTTACAACAAAACAAACTCTTACCGATTTCTATACAAACATGATTGGTTGGCAAAAATTGTGGAAAGCAAGAAACGAGGATATGATTCTTCAATTAGTGGCAGTAGGATTGGCTGAGAAAGAGTATAAAGAAGGGTCGATACAAATGAATGAATTTGCCAGACAACGAAATGTATACTCAATTGCTGTGGCAGCAGATGAAGAAGCTAAGAAAAACTATATAAATTTTTACGAAAGACTTCAAGTTACATTAGGTGTTAAATTAACAACTTTAAAACGAAAATAAAATGACTTTTTCACAGTTTATCAGAATCTTAAAACGTAACCTAATTTGGTTGATATTGTTTCCAACCCTAATAGCTGTTATAGTTTACTTTCTAACACAGAGATTGCCTAAGGAATTCGTTTCAGGCACTACAATTTACACGGGTATTGCATCAGGTTATAGTATTTCTTCAACTGAAGGGGCACAATCCACGTTAGATTATTTCGCAGTAACGAATGCATTCGATAATTTGATCACAACCGTGAAATCAAAAAATACGATTGAAGAAGTATCCATAAAATTGTTGGCTCAACATTTATTATTGGAACAACCTGATCCATCCATATTAGGACAAGAAGGGTTTGAGAAACTTCGTGGGCTAGTATCTGAAGAGGACAGGTCACAAATGATTATTTCTGGAAACTTTGCTGCAACAGTGGACAAAATAACAAAGATTAAAAATTCAAGTGGAGACAATATCGTTCTTCAATTGTTAAATACGCCCAAATCATACTATAGCATAGAAACTATATTATCTAATTTAACTTCAGAGAGAAAATCTAGCTCCGATTTCATTGATATATCTTATAAAGCAGGCGATCCAGGTGTATGTGTGAATACAGTTAAATTCTTATCAGAATCTTTTATCACCAAATACAAATACTTAAAAGGTGCTGAAACTATCAATGTAGTTAAATGGTTCGAAGCAAGATTAAGAGAGTCAGCAGGCGAGCTTAACAATTCTGAAAACAAGTTGAAAGACTTTGGCATTAGAAACAAAATCATTAATTATAACGAGCAATCAAAATTCATTGCTGAAGCCAAAGAAGACAACGAAACAGATTACTATAAAGAGTTAATGAATTACGAAGGCAAAAAAAGAGCCATTGCAAGATTAGAAGACAAATTAGAATCAAGAGAAATATTATTAAAAAACAATGCGGTTTTAAACAAATTAAGAAGAGAACTATCAGTAGTTAACGAGCAATTGGTTAGATCCAAATTATATTCAAATCCAAAAGAAGATATAACCAGATTGGCGCAAAAAGGAGAAGATTTGAAAAAAGAAATTCGCCTTTATGTTTTACAAGCATACAGCTTAAACAATACGATAGAAGGTGTTCCTCAGCAAAATTTATTGAACCGCTGGTTAGAAGAAATCTTAAGTGCTGATGAGGCAGATGCAAGATTGAATGTATATGTTGATAGAAGAAAAGAATTTGACAGACAATACAGCGAATTTGCACCATTAGGTATGCAAATTAGCAGATTAGAAAGAGAAGTAAGTGTAAATGAAAAACAATACCTTGAAATATTACATGGTTTGCATTTGGCTAAATTACGTCAACAAAACATTGAGTTAAGCAACAACCTGCAAGTAATGGATAATCCAACTTTCCCTCTAAAACCATTATCTTCGCGAAGATTATTATTAATCATCATTTCGTTTGTAACCTCGTTCTTCTTAATCCTAGCCTACTTTGTTACAAAAGAACTATTGGATTCATCTGTAAAAAATACAGCCAAAGCGGAACAATTAACTGGATTGAAAATCTTTAGTGCTTTGCCTGACAATGTTGGATTAAACAACTTATCAATTAATAAAATTGAAAATACATTACTTGATTACGCGGTTTCAAATTTAAAAATTGAAATAGAAAGTGGTGAAACTACAAGTAATAATTATTTAATAACCATTTTAAGTTCAAGAGAGCAAGAAGGTAAAACTTATGCTGGTCTAAAATTAGCTGAAAAATTATATTCATTAGATAGTTCAGTACTATTCATCACCAACGATGAAAGTATTGAAGACTCAGAAACTGATGATAGAAAATTAAGAATAGCAAAATATGATATTACTAGTAAATTATTTGGGGCAAAATCAGTTGATAATTTATTACCGGAATTTTCAAGAGTAAACGGCTCGAATTATAATTTCATAATTTTAGAAATTCCTGCAATAAGCATAAATGCATTACCTAATCAATTGGTAAAAAACTCAAGGTTATCTTTAATGATGCTTGATGCAAGAAGATCTTGGACCAACTCAGACAACTCAATACTAAACTTATATAGAAAAGCTTCGGGCAACGACAACAGAATCATGCTTTGGTTAAATCACGTAGGTACTGACAACCTAGAGACACTAATTGGCAGCAGATATATACATCGCAGCAAAAAAAGAACAAATAATCCTTCAAGGTTATTGACTGAAAATTTGGGTCAACAAGAACATACAACTGAAGAGGTTGAAACTATCTAATTCGATATTGATAAATGGAAGGTATCCTTAAACTAATTAAAAGCAAAAGCTTTGCTTCATTAGCTGGCAACGGCATTGGGGCATTATTAGGGATACTTTCTTTTGCCATTCTCGCTAGGTATTTGCCTGAAAGTGATTTCGGTACATGGATACTTTTTTTAGCTACTTATAGTATTTTTGAGACACTGAGGTCAGGAATGATACTAAATGCTCTCATTAGAAATTTTGCTCAAGCGCATGATGATGAAGAGAAAAAAAATATTGTAGGTTCAGCCTTCATACTTTCATCAATTATTACCACCATTTACTTAATTATTATTGGGGTATTGTATGCAGTTTTTTATGAATTTAACATCCTACTTAAATACCAATACTTTTTTATCTGGTATGCCTTATTCGCAGTAACATCTTTACCGCACAACTTTTCAAGTTGGTATTTAAATGCTAAGCTTGAGATTATTTCAATGAGTGTTGTAAAGCTATTAACACAAGTAATTTTTATTTCTTGTTGTGTTTTATTCTTCTATAATGGAAACACATTTTTGTCGGTATTTTGGGCATATTTATTATCGCAAATTATACCAAGCCTATTTAGTATCCTAAAAGGTTGGGCAGGTGTAAACTCAATTTACCAATACACTAAAAAAAGGATGAGTGAGCTTTTTCACTTTGGAAAATATAGCATGGGAACACTCATTGGTGCTAACTTAATTAGAAACTCTGATAGTTATATCATTGGTGGCATGTTAAATAGTTCGGCAGTGGCCATATACAGTATACCAAGCAGGGTAATTGAAATAATTGAACTTCCGATTAGAAGTTTTGCAATTACCACTTTACCAGTATTAGCAAAAGTATATGCATTAGGTGATAAAAAACTACTTAAATATGAATTCGAGCGCAAAGCTGGTTTTCTATTTTTATTATTATTGCCACTTTCTATTACTTGTTTAATTTTTGCTCCTCAAATCATTTGGCTGATTAGTGGAGATAAATACCAAGACTCAGTCATTTTACTTAGATTGTTTTCAATATACACCGCTATCATTCCTTTAGATAAATTCAGTGGCATTATGCTCGATATAATCAATCGACCAGAAATGAACTTTTTCAAAGTGATGGTTATGTTATTGGTAAATGTTATAGGAGATTATATAGGTATTTTTCAATTTGGAACCGTAGAATCTGTAGCCATAGTATCAACCTTCACTTTTGGAAGTGGAATGATTTTCGGATTCACATTATTAAAAAAATATCTAGACGTTAGTTTTACAAATACAATGAAATTGGGTGTTTTAGAATGCAAAGTAAAATTTAATCAAATAACCAATCGATAAGTGAGACCTCAAGCACAAAAATCGATACTAAGCCAATCACTTATAAGTTTAGGACTTATAGGTAGCTTTTTAATTGCAGGCATTGTAATTGCAATAGTGCTATCTACAGGTAGCTTAAATACTGGATTACAAGTACTACTCATACCATTCATTATCACAGCTGTTGTGCTAATTTTTGTCAACCCGTATTACGGAATTATTATTTACCTACACTATAGTTTTATTTTCGTAGCTATAACGAGGTATGTGAGTGGTCCCTTAGGCCTCTTTGTTGATATTATCCTATTCTTAACCGTTCTTTCGACATTCACCAAAATTGAATGGAAGTCTCTAAGACAATTAAATACAGGGATATTTTATCTTATAATAACTTGGTTCATTTATACAGTTTTACAGCTTTTAAATCCAGATGCAACAAACCCAACAGCTTGGTTTTATGCTATAAGAGGCATCTCATTATATGCGGCTACTGCAGTGCCTTTAGCGCTTCTACTTTACAACAAACAAAAGGACCTTGAACATTTTATAAAACTAATTCTAGGTTGGTCTGTGTTTGCATCCTTTTGGGGAATGAAACAAATAACGATTGGATTAGACTTTGGTGAACAAAGATGGTTTGATACTATTGGAAATGTTACCCACTTTATTGATGGACGCATAAGAGCATTCTCTTTATTTTCAGATGCAGGACAAAACGGAACCACAATGGCCTACGCATCCTTCATTGCTATGGTGATGGCATTAGGGCCATATGAAAGAAAAAAGAAAATAAGATACTTATTGATTGGATTGATTTGCTTTATAGGATTCACTATTTCAGCCAGCAGAGGACCCTTATTTGTGGTAGTAACTGGTTTCATTTTCTATCTCTTTTTAATAAAAAGATTTAGGATACTAGCGGTAGGGTCAGTAATTGGTGCATTTATATTTGCATTCTTAAAGTTTACATATATTGGAAATAGTAATTACCAGATATTTAGGCTTAGAACTGCACTTGACCCTAATGATGCATCGCTTTTAGTTCGACTGAGTAACCAAAAAACATTAAGACAATACTTAGAAAGTAGACCTTTTGGTAGTGGAATTGGAAGTTCATATTATTGGGCAAATAAATATTACCCTGGAAGTTTTCTTTCAAAAATACCAGTAGATAGTTGGTTTGTAAACATTTGGGTAGAAAATGGCGTAATAGGATTGGCCTTACACTTTTTGGCCATATCATATGTAATCGTGATGGGGTTTTACAATACATATAAAACAAAAAATCCTGATTTAAAACAAAAGCTAATGGCTATATATGGGGGATTTGTAGGGGTTGTGGTTGCAAGTTTTGGTAATCCTGTGTTTGGTCAAGCGCCACTTGGTGCTTTGATGTATTTAAGCATGGTATTCTTGAGTATTGCACCATTAATGGATAAAGAAAAAAATGCTGTTTCAGCAAATGAATTATTAACTTGACAGAAACTTTCTATAAAGAATCTTGAGTAATAAATAAATGGGGTGTTTTAATTAACACTTAATTAATAGTAAAAGAAAAAAATAAAGATATTATTGCCGAGTGCTGAAGGTTGGATTCCATATTATTGAATTGTTAGTCATGTTGTACATGGCTTTTAATGTTTTATATATTACCATTTATGCGTTTTCGGCCTATTTCTATAAACACACTGATTTTTCGAAATTGCTCCTTAAAAAATGGAATAAATTTTTAGTTCTCGTTCCAGCTTATCAAAGTGATGAAATAATAATAAATACAGTTAAGCAGAATCTTAAACAGAGCTATCCTAGCAACAAATATCATATACTTGTAATTGCGGATGGCCTAAAAAAAGAAACAATAAACGAATTAATAAAACATCCAATAAGTGTAATACCAGTAAAGTTTGAAGAAAGCTCAAAAGCGAAATCAATAAATACAGTTTTAGCAATTACACCAGACTATGAATATGATTATACCGTAATCATTGATGTAGATAACATCATGCATGAAAAATTTCTTGAAAGAATGAATTTAAGATTGCAGAATGATGAAATAGTGGTGCAAGGTCACAGAATGGCTAAAAACCTAAATACATCTTTTGCTATTCTTGACGGAATCAGTGAAGAAATAAATAATCAAATTTTCAGAAAAGGGCATATAGCACTAGGTGTTTCAGCAGCCTTATCGGGATCGGGAAAGGCAGTAAACTTTCATTTCTTTAAGGATTCGATGAAACTTATCGACTCAGCAGTTGAAGACAAAGAAATTGAAGCAGTGTTTTTAAGAAACAAAATTAAAATTCTTTACGAAACAGATGCTATTGTATATGATGAGAAAGTAGATAGTTCAGCTGTTTTTGCTAAGCAAAGAAGAAGATGGATTGCCTCACAATTTTTCGACTTTAATTTGTTTATTTTCGAAGGTATTTACCACTTACTTTTCAATAAAAACTTTGACTACTTTGATAAAGCATTACAAAAAATATTGTTACCTAGAATCTTACTATATGGACTAGTAACCATATTTTCCATTACGATTTTCTTTGATGTCTTTATGTTTGGAAACTTCTTTATGGTATGTTTCCTTTTATGCACGATGAGTTACATAATTTCAACACCACCTCAGTATTTTAATACCAAAACATTACAAGCCGCATTTAGGGTTCCACAGGCATTCTACTTAATGGTGATTGCATTATTTAGATCAAAAAATGCAAATAAAAACTTTATTCACACCAAACATCAATACATTAGTGAAACCGATAAAAATGGTGATAATTCCAATTAATCATGGCAAAAATAGGAATTGAGGCTCAAAGAATTTTTCGAAAGAAAAAACATGGAATGGATATGGTTGCTTTGGAACTTATTCGAAACCTTCAAACAATCGACAAAAAAAACGAATATTTCATCTATGTAAAAGAGGATGAAGATAACCAAATATTAGAGCCTTCAGAGAATTTTCATGTTGTAAAAATACAATCATCACCATATCCTTATTGGGAACAAATATTACTCCCAGAGCAAGCCAAAAAAGATAATATCGACATACTTCATTGCACAAGTAATACAGCCCCTATAAGCCTTAAATGTAAACTCGTACTTACATTACATGACATTATTTATTTAGAAAATATTAATTTCACAAAAGGCACTCCCTATCAAATCATGGGAAACTTATACCGCAGATGGAATGTACCAAAGGTGGTAAAAAAAGCCTCCCAAATCATAACTGTTTCAGACTTTGAAAAGAACACCATAAATAGATATTTTGACTATAGAGATGAAAAAGTTAAAACTATTTACAATGGAGTAGGCAATCACTTCAAAAGGGTTGAGGATAAAGATGTTTTAAGGCAGATAAAAAGTAAATATTCATTGCCAGATAAGTTCATCTTTTACCTAGGAAACACGGATCCAAAAAAGAATGTAACAGGTGTTTTAAAAGCATTATCTATATTGAAAAAGAAAGGTAAACTACACACTAAATTATTGATGCTTGATATAGATAGAAATTTCCTTAAACAACAATTAAATAATATAGGTGACAATGGATTAATGGAAGATTTAGAATTTTGTGGCTATGTACCTAATCAAGATTTACCTGCCATCTATTCGCAAGCTGATATGTTTTTATATCCATCTCTGCGAGAAAGTTTTGGAATACCCATCCTTGAAGCCATGGCTTGTGGTGTAGCGGTTGTAACTGCAAATACTTCTTCCATGCCTGAAATTGCGCAGGAGAGTGCGGAGTATTGCAACCCATTCGATCCTGAATCTATAGCAGCCGCCATTGAAATATTTCAGGAAAACAAGGAATATAAAAATAAAATGGCTTTAAAAGGCTTAGATAGAGCAAATTTATTCTCTTGGACAAATAATGCGAAGCAAACTTTAGACATATATAATAATCTATGTTGATATACTATTTTATTTAATGGGAGTATGTCTTATTTTTATCGCTGATTAAACCTATATTTTTGATGAACAAATCATACTACTCCCAAACAACATACAAAGATGCCGAAGATCTTAAAAGATTAGATTTTATTGTGGATTCAATACAAAAACTTGGTTTACCAAATGCTAAAGTGTTAGATATTGGCTGTGGTAATGGTAATATAAGTATGGCACTAGGATCAATTGGATTTAATGTAGTGGGCGTTGATATTGATGCAACATCGATACAAAAAGCAAACGAAAAAAATACCTTTAGAAATATTGAATTCAAAATAATTGATGCCAATTCATTTGCATTGAATGACGAGTTTGATGCTGTGGTTTGCAGTGAAGTATTAGAGCATCTTGAATTACCTTCTGAATTAGTAGGTTCAATATTCAGAATATTAAAACCAGGGGGTGTTTTGGTGGCAACAGTTCCAAACGGTTGGGGACCGCGTGAATTATTAATTACTAAACCAATGCAATGGCTAAATAAAAACAAATTTGATGGACCAATTTTATTATTGAAAAAAGTAATGGGATATACTAATACCACCCGTCAAAGCTCAAATCCAGACTTAACACACATACAATTTTTCTCGTTTAGTGCTATTCAAAAGCTCATGTTAGATAAAGGTTTTAATTTAACTCAATTTGACAATGCTGACTTTTTGGAAAGGATATTTCCCTATTCGTTCTTAACACGAAGAATATATTTCCTTCAAAAACTTGATTGCAATGTAGCAGACTATATACCTAAATTTTTGACCAGTGGCTTTTACACAAGCTGGACCAAGCCTAATAAATAATGATGACCTCTCTATATTGGATATGCCTTGGCATTGTAATTTACAGCTATGTGGGTTATGGTATTATATTGTTCATTCTCGTAAAAATAAAAAAACTCCTATCCAAAAAAACTGAGTTCGATAGTGATTTTTTACCAGCAGTCACTTTGGTTGTACCCTGCTTTAATGAAGCTGATTATATTGAAGATAAAATCATTAATAGCCTCGAATTAGATTATCCAAAAAACAAAATTGAATTTATTTTTATAAGCGATGGTTCAACAGATGATACCCCAAAACGCGTAAAAAAATACAATGAAATAATCGCACTTCATGAAGCACCACGGAATGGAAAAGCAGCCGCAATGAATAGAGCGATGACATTCGTCAAAACACCTATAGTAATATTTTGTGATGCCAACACCCATCTAAATAAAGAATCGATAAGAGAATTAGTTAAACATTATAAAAATCCGAATGTAGGGGCGGTAACTGGTGAAAAAAGAATCATTCAAACAGATAAAGAAAGTGCAAGCACTGCTGGTGAAGGAATTTATTGGAAGTACGAGTCATATTTAAAACAACTCGATTCTGACTTTTATAGCATTGTGGGCGCAGCAGGTGAACTCATGTCATATAGAACCGAATTGTATTCTGAATTGCCAAAAGATACCTTGCTAGATGATTTAACCCAATCTATGCAAATAGCCTTACAAGGTTACAGAGTAATTTATGAAAAGAATGCCTTCGCAGCTGAAACAGCCTCTGCCAATGTGGGTGAGGAACTAAAAAGAAAAATAAGAATTGCGGCAGGAGCTTGGCAAAGCATGACAAGGTTAGGTAGCGCTTTCAACCCCTTTCATAACCTAAAATTAAGTTTTTTATTTATTTCTCATAGGGTTTCAAGATGGACACTGGCACCATTTTCATTGCTCATGCTAATTATACTGAATATCTTATTGTATAATGAATCAATGGTATATAATCTCTTGTTATTTGCGCAAGTACTATTTTATGCTGCAGCCATGATGGGTTGGTACTTTGAAAACAAAAAAATCAAAATAAAACTATTGTTTGTGCCATACTATTTTTTTATCATGAATTTATGCATGTACCTCGGTTTAGCAAGGTTTTTAAAGGGAAAACAATCGGTTTCATGGGAACGATCGAAAAGGGCTTAAAAAAAAGGATAGCAACTAAAATATTAAATTTTACATCTGTATATCAGATATTTACATTCAATTTAGTAAAAATTACAATTTCTTAATAAGGATTGGTTGATTAATATTTTCCAATTTGTTTACTTTGAACGAAAGTTTAGAATATGAAAAACGCAATAAAGTTTTTATTTATATTAACAATCCTGTTAGTTTTTGCTAACATTGTTAATGCACAGCCTGGTTCAGGCGGATTTACTGATGAGCCAAATGATGTTCCATTAGATGGTGGAGTTATTATTTTAGCCGTGGCTAGTGCTAGCTACGGAATTAAGAAGTTAATAAAAGGAAAAAAATAATATTTAATTTTATCTTAAAAAAAGCGCTTAAATAAATTTGAGCGCTTTTTTTGTGGACGTATGTAAGCTATATTATTTGATTTTGTATATCCAATTATTTGTGTCTTCAATTTTTGAAGTCTGGGTATCACTCAATCTTTTGTATAACCAATTTGAAACTAGTCTTGTTTCGGCATTAGGAAGGGTGTATTCGACATCATCATTATTAATTGCTTCGATCTTTGCAATTAAGGCAGCTGTTCCTGTTCCAAATGCATCCGTTAATATTCCATCTTGGCTTGCCTTAACAATTTCATCCAAACTAATTCTCTTCTATACCACTTCGTAACCGCCTTCCTTAAGTAATTTAATACAACTATCCCTTGTTACACCTTGTAGTATGTTTCCATCTAATTCTGGAGTAATGACAGTTTTATCATTTAATACAAAGAATAAATTAGTGGTTCCCGACTCTTCTACATATTTATGTTCTTCGCCATCAGTCCAAATGATTTGATCATAACCCTCTTTTTTGGCTTCCATGGTTGGCAACATACTTATTCCATAATTTCCGGCTGCTTTGGCATAGCCCACACCACCTTTGAAGGCTCGCACATAAGTTTTCTCAACCCTAACCCTTATTGGCTTAGGGTAATAGCTATTTACTGGGCAGCAAAAAATCATGAAGGTGTAATTATTTGATGGACGTACACCTACAAAATCATCTGTGGCAAACATAAAGGGTCTTAAATATAAAGCACTTCCCTCCTTGGTAGGTATCCAATTTTGGTCTAATTGAACCAATTGACTCAAACCTTCCATAAACAATTCTTCAGTTATGGCTGGCATGCCCATTCTGTGAGCCGATTGGTTAATTCGTTTATAATTATCAAGCGGTCTGAATAACTGTGGATGACCATCAGGATCCTTAAATGCTTTCATTCCTTCAAATACAGCCTGTCCGTAATGTAAACTTGAAAGTGCTGGAGAAATACTAATATTTCCATAAGGTAAAATCTCCGGATCTTGCCACATACCATCTTTATAATCAACACGAAACATGTGATCTGAAAATATTTTTCCAAATTCTATGTTCTCAAAATCACATTCCTTAATTCTAGATTGATTGGTTTTGCTAATTTTTATTGAAATTGCCATCTTTTATGAAAGTATCTGACGAGTTTATGAATTTATTATTTGACGAAATTTTCGTTGTCAAAGAAAAACAAAATAGTGTACAATTCAACTATTATGGCAATAACACTGCACGTGTGTTGCATATAGTTGATTTTGAAATGCTTGGAACTGAAAACAAAGATGAGCAAGCCCAACTAAGAACCATCATTGAGAAGGGATTTCTCCTGAACGTAGACGATAATGCCATAGTATCACTCGATAATATAGGCGACCGAAATTATGAGGATATTATAGGTTATTTTAACCCTCAAAAATTAATAGTATGGGGCTGTATTGATTTTGCAAGTAAACAACTTAAGATCAAAGACTACGAAATTCAACAAAAGGGAATTACCCTTGTTCTAAAAGCTGAACCTGTATTTGAATACATTAGCAGCAATGCAAAAAAACAACAACTATGGTTACAAATTAAACTCATGAACACACTTGCATGATCGAACTAATATTTGCCTCGCACAATAAAAATAAAGCCCAAGAAATAGAAAAAAAACTGGCTTCAATATACAAAATTAACACTTTGGATGATATTGGTATCCATGAAGAAATAATCGAGGATGGCTTAACCCTGCCTGCTAATGCAATAATAAAAGCTGAGCATGTTTTCAACAAAACAAATAAAGATTGTTTTGCTGATGATACTGGCCTTATGGTGGAGGCCCTAAATGGTGAGCCAGGAGTATTCAGTGCTCGATATGCGGGCAAAGAAAAAATTGACAATAACAATATGGATTTGCTTTTGAAGAATTTAAATGGTATTGAAAACAGAAATGCTAAATTCGTAACAGCCATTTGCCTGATTTACCAAGGAGTTCAGCATATGGTTGAAGGGGAGTTACATGGCAAAATTATTGATACGAAAAAAGGCAGTCATGGATTTGGTTACGATCCCATTTTTATGCCTGATGGATATGATATTACTTTGGCAGAAATGGATATGGTTGAAAAAAATAAAATAAGTCACAGAGCAAAAGCCATAGACAAAATGAAATTACTCCTAGAAAGTTTATCAAACAATAAATCGTAACATATTGCGTTTGCAATATTTATTAAAATGAAAAAGATATTATTAGTCATATTTTCAATTGCCTGCTTAAATCTGATAGCTCAACAAAGACCAAATGTTGAAGGCTGGAGGGTACATCTACCTTATCAAAAAGCAATAACCGTAGCTGAGGTGGGTAATAAAATTTATGTAGGCTCACCAAGCGGTATTTTCACTGTTGATGTGCATGATTTCGCCATCGAAAGACTTTCAAAAATTACAGGTCTATCTGATGTGGAAGTAAAACTGGTAAGACATAATACAGCTCTTAATTTAACCATCATAGTATACCAAAATGCAAACATTGACATTATTGACCACAAAGCAAACAACATCATAAACCTCCCCGATTTGCTTCAACTAAACATCATTGGGAGTAAAGCCATCAATAACATTTGTTTCCGTGATAATAATTTATACCTGGCTACAGACTTTGGCATTGTATTAATTGATTTAGAAAATAAAAGAGTGATTGATTCATATCAAAACCTTGGCAATAATGGATCAAACCTGCCATTTAATGATGTAGCTATTTTTAATAATAGCATTTATGGTGCAACCAATTTAGGTATATATGCAGCTTCCCTAGATGCCAACAACCTTAGCGATTTTAATTTTTGGAAAAAGACAAGTAGCTTTTCCTTTGCCAATCACTTAGAAGTATTCGGTTCCAAGTTATATGCCAATGCGGATAGTAATTTAAAAGTGTATGATGGACTCAATGCTTGGACATCATATGCCACAAGCCTTGATGGAAAAGTTAGATGTCTTCAAGTAAACAATAATAAATTAAGCATTACCACAAGCGATGAAGTAGTTATAGAAGATGCCAATGGATTAGCTGATAAAAAATCGAATATCAAAAACCGAAACGAAGCCATTGTTGGTAAAAACGACAAATTGTTTTTGGTAGACAATTCTTATGGCGCGCAAATGTATCCAGGCATTACAGGAGAATTTGAATATATTATTCCCAATGGGCCTACATCTACATCGGCAAGTGCTATTAACTATGGCAATGGTGCTACATGGGTGGCAGCAGGAGCAGTGGATGACTCATGGCAAAAACAATTTTTCGTGAATCGTTTTTATAAATTACAGAACAATACATGGGAAAATTATATTGATAAAAACATTCCTGAATTAAGCGGTATTACAGACATATTAGAAGTAAAAGTTAATCCTAAAACAGGTAAGGTATATGCAGCTTCTTTTGGTAATGGTATCTTTGAAATGGACGAAAATGCTACAAGGGTTTTAAAAAAATACGATTCATCCAATAGTTCATTAAGGCCAAATTACAATCCTTCATTTCCTCAACTATACGCTAGTTCTATAGATTTTGATGAGGAAGGCAATATGTGGGTCGCCAATCATTCAGCTCCTGAACCTATTTCTGTAATGTATGCAGATAGCAAATGGAAATCATTTCCTATAGGAGGTCTGTTAGGTGGAGCCAACGAAATAACCAAAATCAAATGCGACCAAGACAAAAATAAGTGGGTGGTTTTGAAAAGAGAGGTAGGTGTTTTGGTATATAACAGTGCCAGCAACCAAGTAAAAATATTGACCAAGGACGTTAACAATGGTGCTTTGCCATCTAACCAAGTGTATTGTGCAGTACCCGATAAAAACGGTTCTGTATGGATTGGCACTTCGCAAGGCTTAACCATTTTGAGCAATCCAGGTTTGATTTTCGCCACACCCAAAGTGAACTTTGATGCGCAACAAATTGTTATCAAAACAGGTTTAGTATATTCTAATTTTTTAGGTACCGAAGCCATCAATTGCATAAAAGTAGATGGTGGAAACCGAAAGTGGATAGGCACCCGCAATGGGGTTTGGTATGTTTCGTCTGATGGTTATACGGTATTGCATAATTTTACCACAGCCAATAGCCCTTTGTTATCAAACAATGTATTGGAAATTGGCATCGATGAGACAACAGGAGAAGTGTTTTTTGCAACCGACAAAGGCATCATATCCTACATGGGAACATCTACTGAGCCAGACTCTCATTTGAATAATATTTTTATTTATCCAAATCCTGTGAGGCCCGAATACAATGGGCTTATATCAATAAAAGGTTTGATTAAAAATACCATTGTTAAGATAACAGATATTTCGGGTAATTTGGTGTACGAGACCACATCCAATGGTGGAACTGCTACTTGGGATGGTACCACTTTTAAAGGCAACAGAGCTGCTACAGGGGTATATTTAATCTTTGCAGCCGAGCGTATCAAAGGAGAAGAATCACAGGTAGGGAAAATATTGTTTATTAACTAATGCTCAGCAAGTGCCAAGCCATCGTCATTCAAAGCATCAATTATAGCGAAAGCAGTGTCATACTTAAATGCTTTACGAGCAACTATGGCTTGCAGTCCTACATGATAAATGGTGTGCGGGGAAGAAAAGGTGCCATCAGGTCATCACAGCTGCTGCCCCTTACCTTACTTGAGCTTGACACCTACCACCAACAGAATAAAAACCTGCAACGCATAAAAGAATTGAAATGTATTCCTGTGCTTCATCACATTCATTTTGATATTATAAAAAGTTCGATAGGCATGTTTTTGGCCGAACTTCTAAACAAAGTATTAAGCGAAGAAAACCAACAAGACAAACCTCTCTTTGATTTCCTATTCAATTCCATTCAAATATTAGATCTGTCAGCTAGTAATGTGTCCAATTTCCCTTGCTACTTTATGCTTCATTTGAGTAGGTTCTTGGGCTTTATGCCAAAAAGCAATTATTCTGAAACCCATAACTCATTCAACAAAATAGAAGGGTTGTATGACGAGTGGTTTATTGGCGCACCCAATCAAATTGAACCTGAGTTAAGCAAAAAGCTATTTAGACTTCAAGAATCTAATTTTGATAGTTTTCATTTAATCAAATTAAACACCCAACAAAGAGCCGAACTGCTTGATATACTAATCTCTTACTACCAATCACATTTGGCTACATTTAGCAATCTCAAGTCGCATAAGGTATTGGCAGAGGTTTTGGGTTAGAGCACATGGATTTTGCGCTGGATTCCACTCCCGATGTATCGGGAAAGGGGGCAGGGGGATGTTGTATGATTTTTAGAATTTGATTCAGAAATTTTATCAACTATATTTTCACTCAATCATAATTTTGTGTATAATAATTAGGCTTAAAGTGTAATTATTGCATTTCATAATTTTCAAGATGGATATTGTTTATTTACTCATAGGAATTGCCATTGGTTTTGCATTGGCTTGGTTTATCAAAAAATCGCAACAGCAAGTCTCATCAGCACCTGCTGAGGAAATCATACAACTCAGAACGCAACTAGGTGAAGAAAGCAATTTGCGCAGTGGCTTGCAATCGCAAAATGAATACATCAAACAAGAAAATGAAAGCTTAAAAGGCGAACTGAAACAAAACCAAACTGAACTTTTAAAACTCAACAACGAACTAAGTACCACAAGAGAAGAAAGTAAAAACTTGCTAAGTCGTATGAGCGAACAAAAGCAAGAATTGACGCAGCTAAAAGAGCAATTTACCAAGGAGTTTGAAAACCTTGCCAATAAAATTTTTGAAGAAAAGACCCAAAAATTTACCGACCAAAACAAAACAAATTTAAGTGAAATACTTACCCCATTGGGTGAGAAAATTAAGGACTTTGAGAAAAAGGTAAACGATGTGTATGTAAATGAAAGCAAAGACAGGGCATCGCTTAAGGAGCAACTTAACCTGCTACAATCCTTAAACCAACAGATGAGCAAGGAAACCCAAAACTTAACCAAAGCCTTGAAAGGCGAAACCAAAACACAAGGCAATTGGGGTGAATTTATTTTGGAAAGTGTTCTCGAAAAATCGGGTTTAGTAAAAGATCGCGAGTACAGCATACAACAGAGTTTTACAACAGAAGAAGGCAAACGCTACCAACCCGATGTGATTATCAATTTGCCTGAAGGCAAAACATTGATAGTGGATTCAAAAGTATCTTTGTTAGCGTATGAAAAGTTTTGGTCATCTGAAGAGGAAACAGAAAAAACAATTGCCCTTAAAGAGCATTTACAATCCTTAAGAAATCACATCAAAGGACTTAGCGACAAGAATTATCAAAACCTTTATGAAGTAAAAAGTTTAGACTTTGTCATACTTTTTGTACCTATCGAACCAGCATTTGCCTTGGCCATGCAAGCTGATCCTGCCTTATTTAATGAAGCTTTCGACAAAAACATTGTAATTGTAAGTCCATCTACTTTATTGGTTACGCTTAAGACGGTTGCCAGCATTTGGAGGTTTGAATACCAGAATAGAAATGCCATAGACATTGCAAAAAAAGCAGGCGATTTACATGATAAATTTGTAGGATTTGTAGATGATTTGATTGGTTTGGGCAACAAAATGCGCGACTCACAAAAGGCCTATGAAGGTGCAATGAATAAGCTATCTACAGGAGCGGGAAATATTGTAAAACGAACAGACGAATTAAGAAAATTAGGAGCCAAAGCAAGTAAATCATTACCACAAACACTGCTTGATAGAGCAGGTGATGAATAATAAATTTATTTTTAAAACATGAAAGCAGTTGTATTAGAAAATCTAAACCAAAAACTAGTTGTAAAAGAAGTAACTAACCCTGAAATAGAAAGTCATGAAGCTCTTGTAAAAGTAAACGCTGCAGCATTCAACCACAGGGATTTATGGATACAAAAAGGACAGTATGCAGGCATACGTTATCCTATCATATTAGGTTCAGATGGATGTGGTGCGGTTGACAAAGTAGGAGCTGATGTAAGCAAAGATTGGTTGGGAAAAGAAGTTATTATCAACCCAAGTTTGAATTGGGGAAACAACCCTAGGGTGCAAGCCAAAGACTATATTATTTTGGGCACACCCAATGATGGCACCTTTGCCGAATATGTGAAAATTGATGCCCGTTTATTACACCCTAAACCTGGGCACCTGAGTCATGAAGCAGCAGCAGCCTTGCCTTTGGCAGGCTTAACTGGATTTAGAGCGACTATGAAAAGAGCTCAAGCCAAAGCAGGAGAGAATGTCCTCATCACGGGTATTGGCGGAGGGGTAGCTCTATTGAGTATGCAATTTGCCATAGCTGCAGGTTGTAATGTGTATGTAACAAGTGGCAGTGATGATAAAATAAAAACTGCCATGGACATGGGAGCCAAAGGAGGTATAAATTATAAAAATGTCAACTGGGATAAAGAATTGAAAAGCATGAGTGGTGGAGGTTTTGATGCCATAGTGGATAGCAGCGCAGGTGATACCTTTGCCAAATTGGTAGACATAGCTAAACCTGCAGCAAGCATAGCCATGTATGGCGCCACACTTGGACCATTTAACAGCGGTGTACCAGCAAAAATATTCTGGAAACAATTGGATATTTTGGGCAGCACCATGGGTAATGATGAAGAATTTGCTGAGATGCTAGCTTTTGTAAATGCACATAAAATTGTGCCCTTAGTTGATTCAGTTTTCCCTATGGAAAAAGCCCAAGAAGCGATTGATAAAATGAGCAAAGGAGAGCAATTGGGTAAGATTGTTTTGAAGATAAATTAATAAGTAAACACTTGAGTATTTTTTCGAATTGCAGAAATAAACGCTCTGAAAATAATTGTAATATTTAAACAATTAAATCCTGTTTCTAATATGTTAAGCAAGATACAAAATAGATGTCCAGCTCTTGGCTGGACATCCAAATAAAGTACCTAGTTGTTATTTATTATTAGATTAGGTTTCAACAAATTTTCATCATCGTCATCATCATCCTCTTCATCGTCATCGTCAAATTCTAAATCTTCAAAATCAAACTCTGAATCTACATCATGCATAAGCACCTCTGCTTTAAAAGTACTTTCAGCTTTATCATCCAGGGCATTAAACCAAATACATTCTACAGCACCTGTGGCAGCATCATAAAAGTTTACTGTCATTAAAGGTCCGCCAGAAAATAATCTTACGGTATCACCTATTTCAAATAAATTTTCCATATTATTAGTTTTTTAACATCGTGAAATACGCTCCCACATATTACGTAATAGTTACCTAAATAAGATTTATGTGTAACTAATTACATGAACAAGAATTGTTTGGGGGAACGAGGTAAGTGCAAGTTTGCTTATAACCATTGTATTCATATACCTTGAAATAATAAGTATTATTGGGGTTGCAATTGGTAATGTTTACTGAACTTCCAGTGCCATTATATACTACAAAATCACCTGAAATGACTTGGTCACCTTGGCCAAATACAGTATTTGCATTGTATTCAGTGCCATCCGATGGTGCTGATTTAATTTTGCCATTTGCACTTGCTACTACAATTCGCCTATTGCCATCTGCACTTTTCCAAGTAAGATTAATGCTCATGTTGGATCCTGTAATAGTTGGTGTTTGGGTAATATTTTGAGGGGTATTTTTAGGTCTAAAAGGAAAGGCCCCGCCCCAAATGCGTTGAACAAATTGGGGACTATCAATAAATGGATTTCGATTATTTTGAACTGCATAAATGGCATTGTTACGGTTTATCTCTTTTGTACTTATCGGATCTTGGTTATGCCATTTAATTAGTAAAGCAAGTTCCCATGGTTTAAAAACGGGAAAAGAATTACTATCCAATAAAACAGAAGCATTGCTATTGGCCGCCCATCCTGCTGCTACATTTTCATAACAAGTAGCCATATAAAAATATCCTCGGGCCAAATCGCCTTTGTATTCATCAATAGGCTCGAATACTTTGCCTGCAAATCCACCGCTAAATACAAAAGAATTAAGACCACCTTTAGACCCATATTGGGTAGGGGTACTTGAAGTTGTGGAGATGGCTACCTCCCCATAAGGATCATTGCTGCGAATATTATTCACTTTTGCATCAGTTGGATAGATGATAAACATGTCGCTAACCATGGGTGAGGCGCTTGCAAACCAACTCTGAGGAAAACTATGTTCTCGAACATAACAATCGCCTTCCTTGCCTGTATAATTACCACATTGACTTGTAATCAAAGTATAGGAATAATTCGCAAAAGGTGGACTTAAATTGGTACTATATATATCCCATAATTTACCATTATAAAACACATCCGTGGAAGCGTAGTATGACCAAAGGTTAGCATAGCTAATTACAGCATGAGGAGATATTTTATTATATAAGGCTGTTTTTAGACTGGCACCTGATAAGGAACTTAAGCCCGAATAATAATTATTAATATTGGAAGGTATATTGCTTACTATACCATTGCAAGTAACTGCAATGCTAACATTATTTGAACCTACACTTGATAAACTAATATTGGCAGTTAATAAACCCGCTTGATTAGGTGTAGCCCTCACATAAATAGTAAAATTATTAACAGCATTTGAAATTGCTCTTATACCTATTGGTCTGGTACCAAAATTTTTGTTAGCAAAGGTAGATATCTCGAAACCATCTGGCACATCTACCACAACTGGTGCACTTAATCCATTGGCATTAATTACAAAGTATTGGGCAGAAGATGACATGCCTAGCAGGCAATCACCATAACTTGGTAGCGTGAATACAGAGCTAGAAATAGTGCCTGCATATAAACTTGCACGAATGCATACAAAAATGGTAAAAATTAAATTTCTCACAGGCTAATTCTAACGCGATTATAAAAATAAATTAATAGCTATTGGCATTTATTTTTGATTCTTTTGATTTTTTATAGGTTCTATATATTTTAATATGACAAATAATCAAAAAAAAGAAAGCGCTTCCAAATGGAAGCGCCTTCTTTATGTTATCATGTCTCGAATATTATTTGATAAACTTAACAGTTCTATCAAAACCATTTTCGTTTTTCACTTTCACGAAATAAACACCATTGCTCAAACTTTCAATATTCAATTGAGTGCTTGTTCCCATCATAGTTGAACTCAGCACTTCATTACCACTGATATTATAAATACTAATGCTAGAGTTTTTGAAGCTTGAATTGTTTATGCTAATGTTTAATACATCACTTGCAGGGTTAGGATAAACCACCATTTTGGTATTTGTGATGTTGCTTTCATTATCAATGCCTGTAGTTTTAGATATTGCATTCAAAATCAAAACAAATCTGTCTTTACCCCACTGATGCGGCAATGAATCCATTACGAAAGTATATACAGGGTTCTTTCTGATATCAATAGTTTTTTGTGTGAATTTATCTAACAATGACACTGAAATGGTATTATCAAAATCATTGATGGTTGTGAAATCGAAATTGTATGAACCTTTACGTGTGGCTTCTACATTTAGATTAATTTTTGTTTCTTCAGTTACAAAAGGAATACTTGACAATGTTAAATTAATTGAATCACTACCATAGCTTGATAAGTTTAAATTATCATTTCTCAATTTGGTAATATCATAGTCGTCCTTAAGTAAAGTAGCACCATTTATCATTTTCAAAATATACTCATCGCTCTCAGTTGAGTCTCTGTAATACTTAATATGTAACTCATCTGAAGCTGCACCTTTTTTATGCAAAGCAAGCGGTGCAGTCGTGGTTTTAAAATTTTCAGTAAAAGTTAATGAGGCACCTGTACCTGTAGCTTGCACAAAGAAAGCAGAACCAGATGGAATGATACCACTCGTTAAAGTACCTGTACCTGCTTGTGTGCTATAGCTTTTGTATGAATTAGCCTTTGCATCAAACACATGGATAGATGTTCCAATATTTGTTCTGTTGGTATTAGATGACCAAAAAGCTACCCAATCAAAAGCACACGGGTAAGGATTACCGATTAAGTTCCAACCATCATTTGAAGTATTAAATGCACCACCAGCGTCTGTTCCAGTTGAATTAATTGGCAAAGAAACCGAACCTGCATTTACCGTATTACTTACACCACCTGTTTGAGTAAATGTAAATGAAGATTGTGTTGGAGCAGCACCATTTACATCAAAATAACCAATAACTGCTGTGTCTGTTGCATAAGTACCTGTGATAGGTCCTCTTATAAAAGCTCTATAACCCACACCAGGTGTTAAAGCAGTTGCCATGTTAGATGTTGGATTAGCCCAACCATTTTCAATCGAGCCAGATGTTGTTCTGTTATATATCCTTACTGAAGCTGGTGTAGTTGAAGCATTGTTATAACCCAATAAATTAGAACGGGTAGTAGCATAGCCATTTGAGTTTTGAGAACCCACTGTAGCACCCGGTGTACCAGGACCTGTGATATAAAACTTAGTACCCCAATCTGCTAAAGTTTGACCTGTTACTGGTGCCGCAATGTATCTCCATCTGCGGCCTGATTGTGAAATAAATCTTTCTATAGTAATATTTCCAGTAATGGTTCCAGCTGAGTTACCGATAGCCGCTGTACCATTTGCATCAGATTTTAAAGTAAGATTGCCACCACTAGAAAGGGTTGCTCCTGAACCAACAATTACTACTCCATACGTACTTCCACCAGTAATACTTAACGCATTACCTAAAGTTGTTGTTCCACTTCCACTTATGGTTAAGTTTCTAAGAACATTTGTTGTTCCAGGAGTAGTTTGATCAAAAGCAATTGTTCCAGAAGCACCTGTTATTACTAAATTAGATGTAGCTGATCCCTTAATTACACCAGAAGTTCTTGTAATAGTTCCATTAATTGTTAAAGTAACTCCAGCATCAATAATAACTGTGCCACTGGTTAAAGTTAAATTATTTAAAGTTTGATTGGTACTGATTTGTAAAGTACCTCCATCAACTATTACATTATTAGTAATTGGTATTGTTGTACCTCCAGATTTATTTAAACGTAGTGTACCTCCACTAACTGTTGTAGTTCCTGTGTAAGAATTACCACCAGTTGTTGTAGAGCCGTCTAAAATTAAAGTACCTGAACCTGCTTTAACTAATGATATTTTATTAGTAGTTCCATCCTGAATACCAAAAACGAAAGCAGTTGGAGAGGTTGAACCATTAATTGTTAAAGTAGCATCTGTACTACCATTATTAACTATTCTATTTACTGCGCTGCCAAATCCACCATTTATGATAGAAGCAAGCGTTTGATTAAATCCATTTAAATCTAGAGAACCACCGTTACCAGAAGAATAACCAAATGTTACATTTGTTGCAGTAGGTAAAGCATTGGTAACTCCTAATTTAACAACACCACTATTCGCAGCATTAAAAATTGTAGCACCTGTATAAGTATTTGCAGCGGCTAATGTTACTGTACCTGCACCACCAGAAGCACCAGCGGCAAACATCAAATCTGCAGAACCACTTATTACACCATTTGCTGTTAAATCATTACCACTTGTTGCTCCGATTACTGTTTTAATAGCAGTATTATTTGTAATTGTTGCTGCACTTGACAAGCTTGTACCTGCTGCAGTTCCTACAATTGCTGCTACAGTACCAGATCCTGAGCCACCAGCAGAAGTAATATTAATTGGTACTGAAATGGAAGCGCTTGAAGTAGCAATATTTAATCTTTGAGCAATATTAGTTGCTGAACCTTGTGCTGATGAGATAGTAATATTTGCTGTACCTGAGCCAGTAATATTTCCAACACTTATAGCACCACTTACAGGTGCAGATGTATTTACATTTGGAGCAAAAGTTAAGCCAATGTTATTTCCCAAGTTAATTGTACCTGTTAAAGCCACAGTTGTACTTGAGGTTGTAACTAAACTATACCCTGTTGTGTTGAAGTAGTAAGCAGTAGCTGATCTATCAGCATCTAAAGTTACTGAACCTGCGGTTCCAGCAAAAATAGCGTTGTTTGAATTCGCCCATGTAGCAGAAGATCCTGTAGACGAAGGTTGTCTCCATGAATTGGCTGTCCCCCATGTTCCTGTTCCTCCAACTGCTGGATTTGCACTTGTATTAGCACCATTCCAATAATAACCAGCAACATTCGGTGTAGCATTTACTTCAGTACCACTTGTCCAAGTAGTTCCTCTTCTTGTAAAAAATTTATAAAAGTATTGAGTTCCATTTGTTAATCCAGTGACGGTTTGGCTACTAGTTGAACCTTTATAAACAACAAATCCATTACCTAATGCAGCACCACTACCATAAGCTAAATTACCAGTATAGGCTGAACCATCGCCTGTCGGTGTACCACTATTGCTAGCTAACGCAGCCACTACTAATATTTCATCATAACATGCAGGATTAACCCAAGTTAAAACTGAACTAAGATTTGCACTTGAAGCCGCTGCACTTGTTACATCGACAGGTGTACAACCAATAATTGTTTTAGTGCCACTTGCATTTGCAGAACCAGTTTTGTTACCAGAACTAAATGTTAAATCAGATGTAGTGACGGCACTTACAATAATTGTATTATTAGGAGTTGCAGTTAAAGGAATATCAGCAGTTATAAATATATAGTACGTAGAACCAGTGGCTAAACTTTGAGCACTAAAAGTAGGAAATACTTGCGAGCCTGCTGCCAAACTTGTTGTTTTGGTTGAAAGCAATACATCTGTGCCTGAATTAAAAGTATTATCCGTAGAATACCAGCATTTTAAATTAGTTAAATCACTAGTTACGTTATTACCTGTTGAAGTATTGATTGTTACACCAGTTAATGAAGGCGTTGCTGTAGTAATTGCTAAATCAAAGCGGTAAATTACATTATTGGTTGTACCAACAGTAATGTTTCCAGATGATGAAGCAGGAGAACTTAATGCAATATCAGGCACCGCAACTGTAATAGTTTGAACACCTCCCGCAGCTACAGGGTCTGTTCCTGTTTTTGTCCCTGACGAAAATGTAATGTTAGAAAAAGCAGTTGAAGCTATATTTATTGTATTTCCATTTGAAGCTCCAGAAGCTATATCAGCGGTAACAAAAATGTAGTAGGTAGAACCACTTACTAAACTTTGAGATGTGAATGAAGGAAAAACTTGCGAGCCTGATGCTAAACTAGCAGTTTTAGTGCTTAAAGTAGCATCGGCTCCATCTAAAGTAGCATCAGTAGAATAACGTACTTTTAAATTTGTTAAATCAGCTGCAGCATAAGTACCACCTGTAGTCACTGTTAATCCAGTTAAGGTAGCATTGGCACTAGTTACTGTCATATCATAACGTTGCAAAACCACATTGGTTTGACCGTTATTTGGTGAACCTGCTGCAATTGTACCGTTCGAAATTGCAATTGATGGGGTAACTGTTACTGGTGCATTTGAATTTGTTAATGCTATACTCTGATATCTTAAGTTACCTGTTTGGGTACCAGAGCCAGTTGCAAATGCAGCCAACCTTATAGTTAATACCGTAGTTGTTGTATTTCCGGGTGCAGGAACAGTAATAGTAGATAATGCAGTTTGGCTAGTACTTAATGTTATAGCACTACCTATTGTGGCATAGGTTGGACTTGCTCCATAACCATAAATTGGTTGTAATCTATTTGGAGCAGTAGTAGCACTACTAGTTCCAACATTCAAATCTAAAGAAAAACTAGAGTTTGGAAAGGTTTGACCACCACCTAACGTAATACTAAATTGAATGTAGCTTGTGGCACTTGCAGTAACTGAAGCAGTATTATTAGGCCAACCTGTTGTACGATGAAAAGTATTGGCTGTGGCAGCAGTAGCTGTAGCTAAAGTTATACCACCAAAGGTTGTGCTGGTTAAAGCAGTTGTTCTGGCACCATCTTGGTTAGTTTGGCTTGATGCATAGTTTGCGTTTGTAACGCTAGTACTAAAATCCCAACTAACATAATTCGTCTGCCCCATCACCCCATTCAAACCCAGCATCAATAGCAAGGCCAATAGGCTAAATAATTTTGTAGTAGAATATTTCGTTCGATCGAAAGAAGTACCCATTAATTTTGATAAAATTGTGTTCATTGTTTGCTTGATTTTTATGTTATAACAAGGTTAAAATGAAAGTGTTTAAACTTGTTAAAAAAGTTTAAATCTTCCTCTTTATTTTTTTTCAAATCTATTAATGATTATCTGATAGCATGTTAAGGAATTGTTATTGTTCTAAAACATTAAAAAAAGCCATACACATGTAAATCTTTCTTGGTTTTGAATAAAAACTTATACCTAAAAATAGCCTTATTTAAACCTAATTTTAAAACAATTTACATCAACGATTAATAATTTAACACAATTTTGTAGAAAAAAACTTACATTTACTGAAAAAATGAACTTTTCATTATGGTATCATATTTAACGTATGTAAAAATAGCTGGTATCGTCATAGCAATCATTATTATGCTCATAATAATGGTGCTATACTTAAAACGATTCACTAAAGTTAATAAATGTCCTAATTGCGGAGTAAAAGACTCTCAAAGGGTTGAGAGGGATTTATTTACTTCTATTTTTCTATTCTTTTATAAGGTGCAATCTTACAGGTGCCACAAATGTTGGTATAGGTATTACGTAAGGCAATAGTTGATTATACACCAATCACTTTTGACTCTAATTGTCAATGTATTTGTATTAAAATAGTTTTTACGCCAAGCAGTCATCTTATTACGCAGATAAAATAAAACACTACTATTATTTTATTAAAAAACTATTTTCACAAAAATTTTCAAACCCATGACAGACTTGCTAATAGGAATAATCATATTATTGATTGTTGGTATAGCCTTTATCGTATTTTTAAGAAATTATATAAAGAAATTTGTAAACAAAGGCATCTGCCCCAACTGTGATGCGCGCGATTATAAAAGGGTTCAAAGGGACTTTATAACAAAATATCTTTTGTTCTTCCTAAAGCTTCAAACACTAAAATGTACCAAATGCAGCTATCGATTTAACCTTAAATTGAAAACAAAAAAGCAATTACTTGCGTAATCCAATTTCTCGCAATCTTTCATTCAAATATTCTCCTGCAGAAATGGGCTCATAGTGGCGCTGGTAATCAGATGTCACACAACTTTCTAAGCAGTCCAACCTCATATCACTTCTTGGATGCAGGAAAAACGGTATACTAAATCGTGGATTAGCCCATTGTTCGCGTGGCGGATTTACTACCCTGTGTGTGGTTGATTTTAATTTATTATTGGTTAATCGTTGCAACATATCACCCACATTCACTACCAATTGTTCTGGCAAAGCAGTTATTCCAACCCACTCACCCTGTTTGTTTAGCACCTCTAGTCCCTCTGCTGATGCGCCCATAAGCAAAGTAATCAAATTGATATCTTCATGCTCTGCAGCTCTTACTGCCGACTCAGGCTCATGTGTAATAGGCGGATAATGAATAGGTCTTAAAATGCTGTTGCCGTTCTTTATCTTATCATCAAAAAAGAACTCGTCTAAACCTAAATACAGGGCAATGGCTCGCAACATGTGCTTACCCGTTTCTTCTAATTCCTTATAGGCCTTGATTCCGTATGCATTAAAATCAGGCAATTCATCAACAAAAATATTATCAGGGTATTCTGATTTGATAGGATCTTCTCCTTCAACCATTTGACCAAAATGCCAAAACTCTTTCAAATCGCCTACATTGCGGCCCTTGGCATGTTCTTTTCCAAAACTGGTGTATCCCCTTTGCCCTGCAATCTTTGGGTCTTCGTATTTATTCTTTATTTCTTGAGTTAAACCAAAAAATTGCTGACACTGGGCATATAGTATTCTTGAAGTATCATTATGTAAAAGGTGTCCACGAACAGCAACGAAACCAATATCTTCATAAGCTTTACCCAAATCTTGAACAAACTTGGTTTTGCGAGTTTCATCACCTGATAAAAAATCGCTTAAATCTACTGATGGTATGCCTGCACTGTGTATCATAACAATTCTATATAAAATTCAAATGTGTACTATTTTAAGTTAATCTGCAAATATTGATTTTGCTGCGTTTGAAATTATAGTTTAAGCTTGGTGATACATATATTTGTTGGCTTAGAACAAAAATTCACCCCCGCGGTTTACACTTCGGGGGCTATACTATTTTGAAAAAATAAATGAAGATACAAGAACTCTTATCGCTTTATGGCGAAAGTAATGGCATACAAAGGCTGTCAAAAGCAATCAACAAAGCGAATGCAAAAATTAGTGTAAAGGGAACAATTGGTTCTGTTGATGCCATTATTGCTGCTTGTATCTATCATTTCAATTATCGCAGCCAAGTATTTATTTTCAATGATGCGGATGAGGCAAAATATTTTCATAGCGATTTAGGAAATATTCTTGAAGGCAAAACAGTTCTCTATTTTCCACCAAGCTACAAAAGAAGCTATCAACTGGAAACACTAGAAAATAACCAAGTGCTTGAGCGAGCAGAGGTACTGAATAGACTGAATCAACACCTATCAACGGGAGAGCTCATTGTCACTACCACCGAGGCTTTAGCCGAATTGGTAATTAGTGAAAAAGACCTAACAAAAAACACCTACGAACTTAAAGTAGGTGATACTTTTGACCTAGAATTTTTTATTGATTTTTTAACAGAACATCATTTTGAAAGAAATGATTTTGTGTATGAGGCAGGTTATTTTAGCATAAGAGGTGGCATTGTAGATGTATTTTCATTTAGTAATGATATGCCATATCGTATTGAACTGAATGGAGATATCATAGAAAGCATTAGAACTTTTAACCCCATAGATCAATTATCTGTAACCAGAGTTGATAGAT